>Ga0308174_10000346_pt1 | contig 19328 bp, 21 predicted proteins | sample PhyPR2_FD_203894 | JGI IMG/M metagenome (GOLD analysis project Ga0308174, IMG submission 203894) | Soil microbial communities from UC Gill Tract Community Farm, Albany, California, United States - DLSLS.P.R2 | ecosystem: Environmental > Terrestrial > Soil > Agricultural land | place: USA... | reverse complement strand
TCGGCCGGCTCACCGACCTTGAGCGCCGCGATGCCGATCGCCACCGAGAGCACGATCAGCTGCAGCACGTTGAAGGAGAGGTCACCCTCGGGCGAGGACTGCAGGCCGAGGATGTTGTGCGGCACCAGGCCGGTGAGGAAGTCCCACCAGGAGCCGGTGGTCTCCGGCGCGGTCTGCGCAGTGGCGTCGACCGAGGCGTTGCGGCCGGGCTGGGTGAGCAGGCCCAGGCCGATACCGATGGACACCGCGATCAGCGCGGTGATGGCGAACCACAGCAGGGTCTGGCCGGCCAGGCGGGCGGCGTTGGAGACCTGCTTGAGGTTGGCGATGCTGACGATCACCGCGGTGACGATCAGCGGCGGGACGAGGACCTTGAGCAGCGTCACGAACGTGCCGCCGATGGTCTGGAGGGTGCTGGTCAGCCAGTTGGGCTCTTCGGGACCGAGCGGCCCCATGTGACGGGCGACCAGGCCGAGGGCCACGCCCACGACGAGGGCGAGGAGGACCTGCGCCGCGAACGGGACGCGGCGGAGACGAGCGAGCACGAGAACGGTGCCTTTCGGAAGATGTGCGAGGGGGACGGCGGAGCGGCGCGGCTCAACAGGCCGCGGTCGTCACCCGGCCGAAATCCAGCGCACGGCGGCGCGTCAAGCCCCACAGGTTCTGCACAGAAAGGTCAATGCCGCCCGCCCACTGACGCATCCCGCATGTGGCGACACTCACGGCGACGGGCTACTCGCCGAACCGCCAGCGGGTGGGGCTGCCGGTGAAGTCGCCGTCGGTGAGCGCGATGACCGTGACCGGCCGGACGGCGTAGGTGCCGTTGATCGCCGGGTCCTGGAACTCGACCGTCATGTCGGCCCGGTATTTCGCATTGACCGCCGCGACGAAGCCGGCGATCCGGCCGGCGTCGGTCACCCGTTCGGCCGTTCCGTCCACGACGACGGGACTGCGGGCGTCGTCGGTCGTGACGGTGCAGCGGGGCTGCGCGGCGAGGTTGCGCGCCTTGCGCGAGCGCAGGCCGCTGGAGAACCACAGCCGGCCGTCGGTCCACACGCCCCAGACGGGCATGACGTGCGGACTGCCGTCGGGCCGCACCGTCGCCACCCAGTAGTCGTGCGCGACGGTCAGCCGCCGCTCTGCCTCCGGCCACGGGAGCAGCCCGCTGCCCTGATCGGCGGACAGGATGCCGTAGCCCGGCATCACCGGGCGGTCGGCTCGCGGCCCCCTGCAGGGTCCCACCGCGAGCTCGCGAGTGGTGGGGGGCAGGGGGTCCTTCATCAGTCGGGCCACTCCGGGCGGCGCTTCTCCAGGAACGCGGACATGCCCTCCCGAGCCCCCGGGAGCTGACTCGCCGCCGCCATGACCTCGATGGCCGTCGTGTAGGCGTCACGCTCCGGCCGGTCCAGCTGGGCGTACATCGTCTGCTTGCCCCACGCCTTGCTGGCGCGCGAACCGCGGGTGGCCCGGGCCATCAGCTCGTCGACGGCCGCGTCCAGTTCGGCGTCGGGCACGACCCGGTTGACCAGCCCCCAGTCCAGCGCCGTGGCCGCGTCGATGACGTCGCCGGTCAGCGCCAGCTCCATGGCGCGTTTGCGGCCGACGTTGCGCGCGATCGCCACCATCGGTGTGTGGCAGAACCAGCCCCCCTTGCCGCCCGGAGCGGCGAATCCGGCCGACTCCGCGGCGACGGCCAGGTCGCACGAGGCGACCAGCTGGCAGCCGGCGGCGGTGGCAAGGGCGTGCACGCGGGCGACGACCACCTGCGGCACCTCCTGGATCGCCTGCATCAGGTCGGTGCACAGCGCGAGCAGGCTGCGCACCTCCGGGAGCGAGGCGCCGGCCACGTCGGCGAAGTCGTGCCCGGCGCTGAACACCGGCCCCTCGCCGCCCAGCACGATGCCCGTGGCGTCGCCGGCGCCGGTCTCGGTGACGGCGGCCAGCAGCTGGGTCAGGTGCTCGCGGGACAGCGCGTTGCGGCGGGCGGCCCGCGTCATCGTGATGCGGACGACGTCGCCGTCCCGCTCGACCCTCGGTGCGCCATCGGTCATGAGGGGACGGTAGACCAGGTCAGGCGGGCGCCGGCACGTTCTCGTCCAGGCCGTTGACCTCGCGGACGACGTCGACGACATGGCCCATGATCTCGGTCAGGCCGAAGTCCTTGGGCGTGAAGACGCGGGCGACGCCCTGCTCCCGCAGCCGTCGCGCGTCGCTCTCCGGGATGATCCCGCCCACGACGACCGGGACGTCGTCCAGTCCGGCGTCCCTGAGGCCCTGCAGCACCGCGGGCACGACCTGCAGGTGCGAACCCGAGAGGACCGACAGTCCGACGACATGGACGTCCTCCTCGACCGCGGCCGACACGATCTGCGTCGGCGTGAGCCGGATGCCCTGGTAGATCACCTCGAACCCGGCGTCGCGCGCGCGGACGGCGATCTGCTCGGCACCGTTGGAGTGGCCGTCGAGGCCCGGCTTGCCGACCAGGAACCGCAACCGGCCGCCGAGCTGCTCACCCGTGGCACGCACCCGCTCGCGCACCTGCACGAGCGACTCGTCGGCCTCCCCGTTGCCCGAGGCGGCCGAGACACCGGTCGGTGCCCGGTACTCGCCGAACACCTCGCGGAGCACGCCGGCCCACTCCCCCGTCGTCACGCCGGCCCGGGCGCAGTCGAGGGTCGCCGCCATGAGGTTCTCGTCGGTGCCCGCCGCCTCGCGCAGCCGCTCCAGGGCGCGCCGCGCCGGCTCGGGGTCGCGTTCGGCGCGCCACTTCCGCACGGCCTCCTTGGCCGCGTTCTCCACTGCCGGGTCGACCACCATGATCGCGGCGTCGAGATCGGCCAGGAGCGGGTTGGGCTCGGTGGACTCGAAGCGGTTGACGCCGACGACGACGTCCTCACCGCTCTCCATCCTGCGGCGCCGCTCGGCCAGGGATCCCACCAGCCGGCCCTTCATGTACCCGGACTCGACGGCGGCCACGGCACCGCCCATCTCCTGCACGCGGGCGATCTCGGCCCGCGCGCCCTCGACGATCTCGGCGACCTTCCGCTCGACGACGACAGACCCGGTGAACAGGTCCTCGTACTCGAGCAGGTCGGTCTCGTAGGCCAGCACCTGCTGCAGCCGCAGCGACCACTGCTGGTCCCAGGGCCGGGGCAGCCCGAGCGCCTCGTTCCACGCCGGCAGCTGCACGGCGCGGGCGCGCGCGTCGCGGGAGAGCGTCACCGCGAGCATCTCCAGCACGATCCGCTGCACGTTGTTCTCCGGCTGCGCCTCGGTGAGCCCGAGGGAGTTGACCTGCACGCCGTAGCGGAAACGGCGGTGCTTGGGGTCCTCGACGCCGTAGCGCTCCTTCGTCAGCTCGTCCCAGAGCTGGGTGAAGGCGCGCATCTTGCACATTTCCTCGACGAAGCGGACACCCGCGTTGACGAAGAAGGAGATGCGGGCGACGACCTCGCCGAACTTCTCCTGCGGCACCTGGCCGGAGTCCCGCACCGAGTCGAGGACGGCGATCGCGGTGCTCACCGCGTAGGCGATCTCCTGCTCCGGCGTCGCCCCCGCCTCCTGCAGGTGGTAGCTGCAGATGTTGATCGGGTTCCACTTCGGCATCGCCGTCACCGTGTAGGCAACCATGTCGGTGATCAGCCGCATCGAGGGCCCGGGCGGGAAGACGTAGGTCCCCCGCGACAGGTACTCCTTGATGATGTCGTTCTGCGTCGTCCCGGCGAGCGTACTGACGTCGTGCCCGTGCTCCTCCGCGACCGCCTGGTAGAGCGCGAGCAGCCACATGGCGGTCGCGTTGATCGTCATCGACGTGTTCATCTCGTCGAGCGGGATGCCGTCGAACAGGGCGCGCATGTCACCGATGTGCGTGACCGGCACGCCCACCTTGCCGACCTCGCCGACCGCCAGCTCGTCGTCCGGGTCGTACCCGGTCTGCGTCGGCAGGTCGAACGCGACCGAGAGGCCCGTCTGGCCCTTCGACAGGTTCCGCCGGTACAGGGCGTTGGACTCGGCCGGCGACGAGTGGCCCGCGTAGGTGCGCATGACCCAGGGACGGTCGCGCTCCGACGGCTTCGAAGGGAACGGCATGCCAGCGGAGTCTAGGGCGGTTACCCGTCAGTAGCATCCCCCCACCGGAAGGGTGTGCAGTGGCACACTCCGACGGTGCAATCGCTGCTGATCGCCGCCGTCGTGGCGATCCTGCTCGCCCTGTTCGCTCGGTGGGCCTTCGGCAGCGGCTACGGGCGCGGGCGACCCGCCCAGTCCCGGCCGGACGAGCTCCTGACCCTGGTGGCCACCCTGTCCCGCCGGGAGTCGGCGCTCGCGCTGCGCGCGGTCCTCTCCGACGCCGGCATCCGTTCGACCGTGCGCTGCCCCGCCGTCCACCGGGCCGACGTCCTGGTGTTCCCGGAGGACGCCGACCGAGCCCGCGCGCTGGCGGCGACCTTCTCCCCGCCCGCCTGAGTCCTACCGCTGGGTGCGCTTGATGTCCGCGCCGAGACCCCGCAGCTGCTCGACGAAGTCGGGATAGCCGCGATCGACGTGGTGCACCTCCTGCACCTCGGTGATCCCGTCGGACAGCAGTCCGGCGAGCACGAGGCCGGCGCCCGCGCGGATGTCGGTGGCGACCACCGGCGCGCTCGAGAGCTTCTCCCGACCGCGGACGACGGCGTGGTGCCCGTCGATGCGGACGTCGGCGCCCAGCCGCACCAGCTCGTTGACGAACATGAACCGGCCCTCGAACACGTTCTCGGTGATCAGGGCCGTGCCCGTGGAGACCGCGGCCAGGGCCACCGCCATGGGCTGCAGGTCGGTCGGGAAGCCCGGGAACGGCAGGGTGACCACGTCGACACAGCGCGGGCGCTCCGTCATGCGGACGCGCAGGCCCTCGGGCAGCACCTCGACGTGCGCGCCGGCGTCGGTCAGCTTGTCGAGGGCCACGGTGAGGTGGCCGGCGACCGCGCGCTCGATGACGACGTCGCCGCGCGTCATGACGGCGCCGATCGCCCAGGTGCCCGCCACGATGCGGTCGGGCACCGCGGTGTAGCTGACCGGCGACAGGGACTCGACGCCCTCGACGGTGATCGTGGAGGTGCCGGCACCGTCGATGCGGGCGCCCATCGCGGTGAGCATCGTGCAGATGTCGACGATCTCCGGCTCACGCGCGGCGTTGTCGACGACCGTGGTGCCCGACGCAAGGACGGCCGCCATCACCAGGTTCTCGGTGGCGCCGACGGAGGGGAAGTCCAGCCAGATCGACGTCCCCGTCAGCCGGGGCGCGGTGGCGACCAGGAAGCCGTGCTCGCTGACGATCGAGGCGCCCAGCCGCTCCAGCCCCGAGATGTGCATGTCCAGACCACGGGACCCGATGGCGTCGCCGCCTGGCAGCGCCACGCGCGCCGAGCCGCACCGGGCCACCAGCGGGCCGAGCACGGCGATCGACGCCCGCATGCGGCGCACGAGGTCGTAGTCGGTCTCGGTCGAGGGGTTCTCCGGCACGTCGATCGTCACCCGGCCACCACCGCCCGACCCCGGCGTGCGCTCGTAGCCGACGTCGCAGCCGAGCCGCCGCAGCACCTCGCTCATGATCGAGACGTCGAGGATGTCGGGCACCTCGTCGATCACCGTCCGCCCGGTGGCGAGCAGCGCGGCCGCCATGAGCTTGAGCGTGCTGTTCTTCGCGCCGGTGACGCGTACCCGGCCGGTCAGGGTCGTGCCGCCGGCCACCTCGAAGCACTCCACACGGTCACCCTACGGGCGCGGGCCGCACGCCCTGAGGTCATAGGCTCCCCCCATGGTTCGGCTCACCCGCATCTACACGAAGACCGGCGACGCCGGGCAGACGCATCTCGGCGACATGAGCCGGGTGGCCAAGACCGATCCCCGGCTCGTCGCCTACGCCGACGTCGACGAGGCGAACAGCGCGCTGGGCGTGGCCCTCGCGCTCGGCGGCCCGTCCGCGGCCGTGGCCGACCTGCTCCGCAGCGTGCAGAACGACCTCTTCGACGTCGGCGCCGACCTCTCGACCCCGGTCACGCCCGACCCGGCCTACCCCCCGCTGCGCGTCACCGCCGCCTACACCGAGCGGCTGGAGGCGGCGTGCGACGAGTACAACGAGACGCTGCCGAAGCTGGCCAGCTTCATCCTGCCCGGCGGTACGGCCGGTGCGGCGCTGCTGCATCAGGCGCGGGCGATCGTCCGCCGGGCCGAGCGCAGCGTGTGGGCGCTGCTCGCCGTCGACGCCGACCGCACGAACCCCGAGGCGGCCCGCTACCTCAACCGGCTGTCGGACCTGCTGTTCATCCTGGCCCGCACAGCGAATCCGGGCGGCGACGTCCTGTGGGAGCCCGGGGCGCACAGCGGGGCCCACGCCCAGCGCGCCGCCGACTGACTACCGCCGGGCGGCGTCAGCTTCCCGGTGGCGCGGACTCCACCCATGACAGGAAACCGGTCACCGTCGAGGTGTCCATGGCGAGGTCTCGCGGCCCCTCAGCAGTGGAGCAGGACAGCACCACGACGTCGGAGGGCAGGGCCACGTCGTCCGGGCTTGCGCTGCGCCGCTCGCGGACGGAGAAGTCGGCGCGGCACAGCCGCTGCTGCGGCCGGACCGACAGGGACAGCGCGCGGTACCAGAGCAGGGCGTCGCCGCCGTACCAGGCGACGCCGACCGACCAGCGGGGCGAGCCCTCGGGCCGCAACCACATGGTCACCGCGCCCAGGCCCGAGAGCAGGAACCGCCGGCGCAGCAGGAAGGCGAAGACCACCACCACGAGCGCCGCCGCGGCAAGGACCAGGACCACCGTGGTCACGGGATGTCCTCAGGTCCTCGAGCGGGCTCGGCGGGTCTCGGGGGCGAGCTCGGTCAGGCGCTCTCGCCGGCCGCCCTGAGCCGGGACTGTGCCCGGCGCGCTGCGTCCACCGACTCGGGGTCGTCGCCGGCATCCTCCGCGCGGCGGAGAGCCTCGCGGGCGCGCTCGACGTCGATCTCGGTGGAGACCTCCGCGGTCTCGGCGAGGATCGAGACGCCGCGGTCGGTGACCGACAGGAAGCCGCCGTGCGCCGCGACGACGACGTCCTCGCCGGAGTCGGTGCGGATGGTCACGACGCCACCCTCGGCGAGCTGACCGAGCAGCGGGGCGTGACCGGGTAGCACGCCGAGCTCACCCTCGGTCGTGCGGGCGATGACCATCGTGGCCTCGCCCGACCAGATCTTGCGCTCGACGGCCACCAACTCGACCTGCAGGGTCGCCACGACACTCCTCGGTTGAACAGACGGGTGAGGTAACTGTAGCGGCGTGTCGGGGCGGCCCCCTCCCGGGCACCGCACCGAGCCCGGGAGGGGCGGGGCGGTACTCGCTCAGACGCCCCGGCGGTACAGCAGAGTCCAGCGGCCGACGCGCACCCAAGGGCGCCGCACGCTCGAGGCCGGAGCCCAATGGTCGGTCCGGAAGACGTCGTCGACGGTCTCCCACGACGTGTACGCGGGCCAACTCCAGGAATCGTGCGTGTCGCTCGGCCGTCCGGCGTCCTGGTCCACGTCGATCCTCAGCACCGTGCCCGCGTCTCGGGCGTGTGTCCCGATCGTCGGCACACCGCGCACCGACCTCCAGGACGATAGCCATGTTCCACCCGGACGGGTCATCCCGGATGAACGATCACGACCCGGACGAGCGACGGCCGGGCCCCTCGAGAGGAGCCCGGCCGTCGCCGCGCTGGACGCTGCGCTCAGCGCTTGAGCTTCTCCGCGTTCTTCTCGAGGTCCTCGAGGCCACCGCACATGAAGAACGCCTGCTCCGGCACGTTGTCGTACTCGCCGTCGGTGATCGCCTTGAAGGCCTGCAGGGTCTCCGACAGCGGCACGAACGAACCCGGCTGACCGGTGAACGCCTCGGCCACGAACATGTTCTGCGAGAGGAAGCGCTCGACGCGGCGGGCCCGGTTGACGGTGACCTTGTCCTCCTCGCCGAGCTCGTCGATGCCGAGGATCGCAATGATGTCCTGCAGCTCCTGGTACCGCTGCAGGACCCGCTTCACCGTCTGCGCCACGTCGTAGTGCTCGTTGCCGACGTACTGCGGGTCGAGGATCCGGCTGGTGGAGTCCAGCGGGTCCACGGCCGGGTAGATGCCCTTCTCCGAGATCGGCCGGCTCAGCACGGTCGTCGCGTCGAGGTGGGCGAAGGTCGTGTGCGGCGCCGGGTCGGTGATGTCGTCGGCGGGCACGTAGATCGCCTGCAGCGAGGTGATCGACCGGCCGCGGGTCGAGGTGATCCGCTCCTGCAGCTCGCCCATCTCATCGGCCAGGGTCGGCTGGTAGCCCACGGCCGAGGGCATGCGGCCCAGCAGCGTGGAGACCTCGGAGCCGGCCTGGGTGAACCGGAAGATGTTGTCGATGAAGAGCAGCACGTCCTGGTTCTGCTCGTCGCGGAAGTACTCGGCCATCGTCAGCGCCGACAGCGCGACCCGCAGGCGGGTGCCCGGCGGCTCGTCCATCTGGCCGAACACCAGCGCGGTGGACTCGATGACGCCGGACTCGGTCATCTCCGTGATCAGGTCGTTGCCCTCACGGGTGCGCTCGCCGACGCCGGCGAACACCGACACGCCACCGAACTCCTGGGCGACCCGGCGGATCATCTCCTGGATCAGCACGGTCTTGCCCACGCCGGCGCCACCGAACAGGCCGATCTTCCCGCCGGCCACGTACGGGGTGAGCAGGTCGATGACCTTGATGCCGGTCTCGAGCAGCTCCGTGCGGCCCTCGAGCTGGTCGAACCGCGGCGCGTGCCGGTGGATCGACCAGTGCGGGGCGTCCTCGCCGTAGCCGGGCTCGTCGAGGCAGTCGCCCAGGGCGTTGAACACGTGGCCCTTGGTCGCGTTGCCGACCGGAACCATGATCGGGTTGCCGGTGTCGGTGACCTCGGCGCCGCGGACCAGGCCGTCGGTCGGGGCCATCGAGATGGTCCGGACGACGTTCTGGCCGAGGTGCTGGGCGACCTCGAGCGTCAGCGTCTTGCTCAGGTCGGCCAGGGTGACATCGACCTTCAGGGCGTTGAACAGGTCGGGCATCGCGTCGCGCGGGAACTCGACGTCGACGACCGGCCCGGTGACCCGCACGACGCGGCCGGCGGCCTGCGTCTGCTGGTTGGTCGGACGGTCCTCGGTGACGGTCATCAGTGGTGCTCTCCTGCCCTCGGGCTGTGTGCGCGGTGGGGTTCGTCGCGCGTCGTCAGGTGGTGCGGTGTCGATGGCACGTGCGGTCAGTCGCCGGAACCGGCCGAGACCAGCGCGTCGGCGCCGCCGACGATCTCGCTGATCTCCTGGGTGATCTCGGCCTGGCGGGCCTGGTTGGCCTGCCGGGAGAGGTTCTTCGCCAGCTCCTCGGCATTGTCCGAGGCCGACTTCATCGCGCGGCGCCGCGACGCGGACTCCGACGCTGCCGCCTCGAGCATCGCCGCGTAGATGCGGGTGGTGACGTACTTCGGCAGCAGCGCGTCGAGCAGACCCTCGGCGGAGGGCTCGAACTCGTACGACGTCGGCACGCCGCTGGCGGACCCGGCCTGGCCGTGCTCCCGGTCCTCCCGCTCGTAGTCGAACTCCTCGACCTCCTCGATCTCCAGCGGCGCCATGCGCTTGGCCACGGGCACCTGGGAGAGCAGCGAGCGGAACTCGGTGTACACGATGTGCAGCTCGTCCACGCCGAGGACGTCGTCCTCGCCGGGGCCGCCGTCGAGGTCGTCCTCCCCCGCGGTGAAGGCGTCGATGAGGACGCCGCCCACCTTCTGTGCGTCGGGGTAGGTCGGCTGCTCGGAGAAGCCGGTGAACGTCTCCTGCATGTCGCGGCTGCGGAAGGAGTAGTAGGTCTCCCCCTTGCGGCCGACGACGTAGAGGACCGGCTCCTTGCCCTCCTTGCGCAGGAGGGCGAGCAGCTCCTCGGTGCGCCGGAGCACGTTGACGTTGTACGAGCCGGCGAACCCGCGGTCGGACGTGATCACGAGGACCCCGGCCCGCTTCGGGTTCTGTCGCTCGGTGAGCAGCGGGTGGTCCAGCGACGCGGAGCTCGCCAGAGCCGACAGCACGCGGGTGATCTCGCGGGCGTAGGGCTTGGACGCCTCCACCCGTGCCTGGGCGCGCACGATGCGGGCACCGGCGATCAGCTCCTGAGCCGAGAAGATCTTCTTCGTCGACTGCGTGGAGCGGATGCGGCGCCGCAGCGCGCGGAGGGACGCGGCCATCGGTCAGTTGCCCCGCTTGACCTGGACGGTCTCCTGACCCCGCTCCGAGGCGTCCATGGCCTCGGCCTCGGGCTCGTTGACCTTGAGCGACTCGCCCTCGGACGTCGTGAACTGTCCGTAGAACTCCTCGACGGCCTTCTCCAGGCTCTGCACGGCGTCGTCGCCGAGCGCCTTGGAGGTGCGGATCTCGTCGAAGATCCCGTTGTCACCGCGGGCGATGAACTCGAGGAACTCCGACTCGAAGCGACGCACGTCGCTCACCGGCACGACGTCGAGCTTGCCGGTGGTGCCCAGCCAGAGGGAGACGACCTCGCGCTCGACCGGGAACGGCGAGTACTGGCCCTGCTTGAGCAGCTCGACCAGCCGCTGACCGCGGTCCAGGGTGGCCCGGCTGGACGCGTCCAGGTCGGAGGAGAACGAGGCGAACGCCTCGAGCTCGCGGAACTGGGCCAGATCCAGGCGCAGGCGGCCGGCCACCGACTTCATGGCCTTGATCTGCGCGGAGCCGCCGACGCGGGACACCGAGATGCCGACGTTGATGGCCGGGCGGACACCGGAGTTGAACAGACCCGTCTCGAGGAAGATCTGCCCGTCGGTGATCGAGATGACGTTGGTCGGGATGTAGGCCGACACGTCGTTGCCCTTGGTCTCGATGAGCGGCAGGCCGGTCATCGAACCCGCGCCCAGCTCGTCGGAGAGCTTCGCGCAGCGCTCCAGCAGGCGGGAGTGCAAGTAGAAGACGTCGCCCGGGTAGGCCTCGCGCCCCGGCGGACGGCGCAGCAGCAGCGACACCGCGCGGTAGGCCTCGGCCTGCTTGGACAGGTCGTCGAAGACGATCAGGACGTGCTTGCCCTCGTACATCCAGTGCTGGCCGATCGCCGAGCCGGTGTAGGGGGCGATGTACTTGTAGCCGGCCGACTCCGACGCGGGCGCCGCGACGATGGTCGTGTACTCCATCGCGCCGGCCTCCTCGAGGGAGGCGCGGATCGCCGCGATCGTCGAGCCCTTCTGGCCGACGGCGACGTAGATGCAGCGGACCTGCTGCGCCGGGTCGCCGGTCGCCCAGGCTTCCTTCTGGTTGATGATCGTGTCGGTGACGATCGCCGTCTTGCCGGTCTGCCGGTCGCCGATCACGAGCTGGCGCTGACCGCGGCCGATCGGAGTCATGGCGTCGATGGCCTTGATGCCGGTCTGCAGCGGCTCGTGCACCGACTGCCGCTGGACGACCGTGGGCGCCTGCAGCTCGAGGGCACGGCGGCCGGTGGTCGCGATCTCGCCGGCACCGTCGATCGGGTTGCCGAGCGGGTCGACCACGCGGCCGAGGTAGCCGTCGCCGACGGGTACGGAGAGCACCTCGCCGGTCCGGCGGACCTGCTGGCCCTCCTCGATGCCCGCGAAGTCACCCAGGATGACGACGCCGACCTCGCGCACGTCGAGGTTCAGCGCCAGACCGCGGACGCCGCTCTCGAACTCGAGCAGCTCGTTGGTCATCACCGAGGGCAGGCCCTCGACCCGCGCGATGCCGTCGCCGGCCTCCGTGACCGTGCCGACCTCCTCGCGGGAGACGTCGGGCTTGTACTCGGTGACGTAGTTCTGGATGGCACTGCGGATCTCGTCTGCGGAGATCGTCAGCTCGGCCATGGCTCTGAGTCCTCTTCCCTGCGGGGGTCGTGTCGAAAGATGGGGGCGGGGGCGGCTGTCAACCGGCCAGCCGCCGGCGGGCGGCTTCCAGTCGGTGGGCGATGCTGCCGTCGATGACCTCGTCGCCGACCTGGACGACCAGGCCACCGAGCACGCTCGGGTCCACGGTCACCTGCAGGCCGATGGTCCGGCCGTAGAGCCGGCCGAGCACCTCGGTCAGCCGCTGCTCCTGGGCCGGGGCGAGCGGGGCCGCGGTGGTGACCCGCGCGACGGACTGGCCGCGGCGGCGGCTGGCCACCTCGGACAGCTGCTCGATGGCGCTCTCCGCGTGGCCGGCGTGCGGCCCGGTCAGCACGTTGCGCAGCAGCTGCTCGGTGACCGGGCTGACCCGGCCGTCGAGCAGCGTGTCCAGCAGGGCCGACGTGCCCTCGGCCGGGGCCGAACGGTCGCTGAGGATGCGTCCGAGCTCCCGGTCCCCGCCCACGATCCGGCCGAAGCGGAAGAGCTCGTCCTCCACGTCGTCGAGCTCGTTACGGGCGGCCGCGGCGTCCAGGGACGCCTCGACGGCCAGCTGCATGACGCCGTCGACCAGGTCGATCGGGCGGGACCAGCGCTGGCGCGCCACGGTCTCCACCAGGTCGAGCGCCGTCGCCGACAGCTGCGAGGCGAACAGGCGCTGCACCAGCGCCGCCCGCTCCTCCGGCTTGCCGGAGGCGTCGGACATCGCCCGGCGCAGCGTCAGCTGCGAGTCGAGCAGCCGGGCGACGGCGAACAGCTCGTCGGCGAGGGCGATCAGGTCGGGACCCGATGCGCGCCCCGCCTGCTCGTCCAGGCGCTCGCGCACCTGGACGAGCGCCGCGCGGCTGGAGGCCTCCATCAGCGGATGCTCCCACTACCGGCCGCCATGCCGTCCAGCTCCTCGAGGAAGCGGTCGACCGTGCCCCGACGGCGGGCGTCGTCGACGAGGGACTCGCCCACGACACGGCCGGCGAGGTCGACGGCGAGCGCGCCGATCTGGCCGCGCAGCTCGTTGACGATCTGCTGCCGGGCGTTGGCCAGCTGCTCCTCGCCGCGGGCGACGATGCGGGCCGACTCCTCCTGCGCCTGGGCGCGGAGCTCCTCGATGATCTGCTGTCCCTCGGCGCGTGCCTGGTCCCGGATCTGTGCCGCCTCGGAGCGGGCCTCGGCCAGCTGCGCGCGGTACTTCTCCAGGGCGTCCTTCGCCTCGGCCTGCATGACCTCGGCGCGCTCGATGCCGCCCTCGATCGCCTCGCGGCGGGCCTGGAAGACCTGCTCGAAGCGCGGCGCCACGAACTTGGCCATGACGAACAGCAGGAGCCCGAAGGCGATCAGCCCGATGACGATCTCGCCTGCCGGCGGGATCAGCGGGTTCTCTTTCGCAGCCAGGATGTCCATGGTGTGAGTTCCCTGTCTGGTCAGGTGGTCCGTACCGGTGAGGTACGGATCAGGTGCCGAAGACGAAGGGGACGACGAAGCCGATCAGCGCCAGCGCCTCGGAGAGCGCGAAGCCCAGGAACGCGTAGGTGCGGGTCAGGCCGGCCGACTCCGGCTGGCGGGCGGTGGCCTGGATGTAGGCCGCCCAGACGATGCCGACACCGATGCCGGGGCCGATCGCGGCGAGGCCGTAGCCGACCGAGCCGATGCTGCCCGAAAGGCCGGCTGCGAGAAGATCCATTGCGGGTGTTCCTCCTGTGTCGTCGCCCGGGTGTCCGGGCGGCTGTGGGGGGGCTAGCTGTGGTGCAGTTCTGGGAAGTTCAGGAAGCGATCAGTGTTCGGCCTCGATCGACCCGTTCAGGTACGTGCCCATCAGGACGGTGAAGACGTAGGCCTGCAGGAAGATCACCAGCAGCTCGAAGAATGTCATCACGAGCGCCATCAGGAACGAGATGCCACCGAAGACGTAGGACAGGCCTCCGACGGTGAACAGGTACGTCGCGCCGAGCGAGAAGACGAGCAGCAGCATGTGGCCGGCGAACATGTTGGCGAAGAGCCGGACCGCCAGCGTGAACGGCCGCACGATGAAGTTCTGCAGGATCTCGATGGGCGTCACCAGGATGTACATGAACACCGGGACGCCAGGCAGGAAGAGGATGTCCTTGAAGTACTTGCCGACGCCCTGCTCGCGGATGCCGACCCAGATGTAGAGCACGTAGCAGATCAGCGCGAGGACCAGCGGGAAGGCGAACTTCGCCATCGGCGAGATCTGCGCGAACGGCACGATCGACATCATGTTGTTCGCGAGGATGAAGAAGAACAGCGACGCGAGGAACGGCGCGAACGGCAGGCCGCGCGGACCCACGACGTCGCGGGCGATGCCGTCACGGACGAGTGAGTAACCGCTCTCGCCGAGGAACTGCAGCTTGCCGGGGACGATCTCCGGCCTGCGCACCGTCGCGATCATCAGGCCGATCATCGCCAGCGTCGCGACCCACAGGATGATCGTGATCCGGGTGATCTCGAAGTCGATGCCCAGCAGCGTGAAGCTCCAGAGCGGCGCGGGGTAGAACGCCTCGAGGCCGGGGGCTTCGAAGCCCGGACCGGCGGCGAGCACGCTGCCGAGCGCGTGGGCGCTGGGGGTCACCGTTGTCCCTTCTGCGTCCTGGGAGGGCCGCCGTGTGCGTTGGGGCGTCCGCCCGGTTTCCTGCCTGACCGCTGACCCGCGGGCGGGTCGACGGCGCCGTACCTGGCCACCACCAGGTAGATGGCGACTGCTGTGCCGAGGAGGATGCCGGCCGGGGCGAAGAACAGGATCCCGAGCCACCGGTCGAGCAGCCAACCGGCCCCGCCCCACACGGCCATCCCGGAGATCAGGGTCCCCGTGACCGCCCAGCCCGTCTCGGCACCACTGCCCTGCCGTGGCGGACTCGCAGGTCGGGACCGAGAGTCCCCGTGCGGGGGGAGTTCCTCGGCCATCGGACGGGACCCTATCAGCCGTGTGTCGTGGGCATTTCCGGGTCCGGGTCAGGGACCGGCCGGGACTCGGGCGGAGCGGGCGGCGGCACGTAGTAGAGCTGGCGCGTCCAGACCCACCGCAGCTGGACGCCGCTCCACAGCAGCGCGCCGATCACGACCGTCCAGGCGAGTGTGAGCCGGTTCAGCCAGCCGTGCTCGGGCAGGGCGCTGAGCAGGGCGAACAGCACCATCGCCTTGAGCCCGAAGGTCATCAGCGCCGCGGGCAGCGTGAAGGTGTCGTTGATCCGCCCGGCCCACGCCACGACGACACCGGACAGGCAGAAGAAGGCGGTGACGATTCCCGCGCCGACCACCACACCGACGGCGTCCGGCCAGCCCGCGAGCAGCCCGGTCAACGGAGCGGCCACGGCGGTGACCACGGCGGCGGCCAGGCTGCCCACGCGGAGGAACGACAGGTCCCAGGGCGCGTCGCTGCGGACCGGCGGGGAGGCGGGCCGGCGGGCGGGGGCGGTCATCGGAGCACCTTCTGGGCGGGTTCGGGCCGGACGGCCCGGGCGGAGGGATGGTCGGCCCGGCTGCGCTCCCGCTGGGCGAGCAGCTCCGCGGCCCTGGCCTCCCGGGCGGCCCGGCGGGCGCGCGGGGCGAGCACGACGACGACACCGACCACGAGCAGCACCCCGACGGCGATGACGAGCTCCGACCGGCCGCCGGTGATCGACAGGGTGACGGCACCGAAGGACAGCAGCGCCGCCCAGAAGTACATGACCAGCACCGCCCGGCGGTGCGAGTGCCCGATGGTGAGCAGCCGGTGGTGCAGGTGCATCTTGTCCGGGGAGAACGGCGAGCGGCCCTTGCGCGTGCGGCGGACCACGGCCATGAGCAGGTCGACGAACGGGATGAACAGGATCGCGATCGGCACCAGCAGCGGCAGCGCCAGCGGCAGCAGGGTGGCCGCCGAGTCGAACGTCTGGGGATCGGCCTGGCCGGTCGCCGAGACCGCGGCCGCGGAGAGCATCAGGCCGACCAGCATGGAGCCGGAGTCGCCCATGAAGATCCGGGCCGGGCTGAAGTTGTGGGGCAGGAAGCCCAGGCACGCGCCGGCCAGCACGACGGTGATCAGCGCGGGTGCGCTCGCGACGTCGTCGTAGCCGACCAGACCCAGGTGGTAGCTGTAGGCGAAGAAGGCCAGCGCCGCGATCGCGGAGACCCCCGCCGCCAGGCCGTCGAGCCCGTCGATGAAGTTCAGCGCGTTCACCGTCAGGACGGTGAGCAGGATCGTCGCGGGAACGCCGACCGACGGCCCGAGGATCAGCGTGCCGATGTCGGCGACGGGCAGGAACAGGTACAGCAGCTGGACGCCGAACAGCACCATCACGCCGGCCGCGGCGATCTGGCCGGTCAGCTTGGTGAGGGCGTCGAGGCCCCATCGGTCGTCGAGCACGCCGAGCAGGCAGATCAGGCCGCCCGCGATGAGCACCCCGGCGGTCTGCGAGTCGTCGAACGTGCGGTGCAGCACCGGCAGCCGGGTGGCCACCAGGATCGCCGCCGACACACCCAGGTACATGGCCACGCCGCCGCCCCGCGGGGTCGGGATCACGTGCACATCCCGGTCCCGCGGAGCAGCCATCATCCGCAGCCGGATGGCGGCCATCCGCACCACCGGCGTGGCCAGGTAGGTGACCAGCGCGGCGATGAGGAGGACGACGGCGTACTCGCGCACCGGATCAGGGGGTGCGGACGGGCTCGGGATACGCGGGGTGGGCGCCAACGAGCTCGCGGACGCCGGCGGCGACCTCGGCGGTGCGGCTGCCGTCGGCGTCGCGGATCGCAGTTCCGATCAGCGAGGCGATCGCCTTCATGTCCGCCTCGACCATGCCCTGCGTGGTGACCGCCGGGCTGCCGACCCGGACGCCCGAGGCGATCGAGGCCGGCTGCGGGTCGAACGGGATCGCGTTCTTGTTCAGCACGATCCCGGCGGCGTCGCAGCGCGCCTCGGCGACTGTGCCGGTGACCGGCGTCCCCGTGACATCCGTGACGTCGCGCAGGTCCAGCAACGCCAGGTGGGTGTCGGTACCGCCGGCGACCGGGCGCAGCCCCTCGGCCGCCAGGCCCTCGGTCAGCGCCTGGGCGTTGGTGATCACCTGGCGGGCGTAGGTCTGGTACTCCGGCTGCAGGCACTCCTTGAGGTTCACCGCCTTCGCGGCGATGGCGTGCATGAGCGGGCCGCCCTGCATCATCGGGAAGGCCGACTTGTCGATCGCCTTCGCGTGCTCGGCCTTGCAGACGATCGCGCCGCCGCGCGGGCCACGCAGCACCTTGTGGGTGGTGAAGGTGACGACGTCGGCGTAGGGCACCGGGCTCGGGATCGCCTTGCCGGCGACCAGGCCGATGAAGTGGGCGGCGTCGACCATCAGGATCGCGCCCACCTCGTCGGCGATCTCCCGGAAGGCCGCGAAGTCGATCAGCCGCGGGATCGCCGAGCCACCGCAGACGATCAGCTTCGGCCGGTGCTCACGGGCGAGGTCGCGCACCTGGTCGTAGTCGATGTGCTCGGTGTCCTCCCGGACGCCGTACTGCACCGCGTTGAACCACTTGCCGGAGAACGACACCTTCGTGCCGTGCGTCAGGTGCCCCCCGTGCGGCAGCGCCATGCCCAGCAGGGTGTCGCCGGGCTTGAGGAACGCGCCGTAGGCGGCCAGGTTCGCGCTCGCGCCCGAGTGCGGCTGCAGATTGACGTGCTCGGCCCCGAACAGCTCCTTGCCGCGGGCGATGCCGATCTCCTCGGCGCGGTCGACGACCTCACAACCGCCGTAGTAGCGGCGGCCGGGGTAGCCCTCGGCGTACTTGTTCGACAGCGTGCTGCCCAGGGCGGCGAGCACCGCCGGGCTGGTGAAGTTCTCGCTCGCGATCAGCTGGAGGCCGCTGCGCAGGCGGTTCAGCTCGTCGAGGACGACGCTCGCGATGTCGGGGTCGAACGAGGCCAGGGCATCGAAGTCCGGGCCCCAGTAGGGGGTGCTCATCGCCGGTGCACTCCTGATGAGTCGATGCGGGTGCCCGCAGGGCCCGGGCTCGGGCGACGCGGCGGTCGGCTAAAGGTATCGCGCGCGGTCCCGCCGAGATCTGCACACTGGCCCACATCAGGGCCCTGATGGGGACCAGTGTGCAGATCTCGTCAGTCGGTCAGGTCGGGAACCACCTGGCGGAGGCGGTCGATCTCGATGGCGCCCACGCGCAGGACCCGCGGGGTCGGGCCGGTGCAGTCGACGATGGTGCTGGCGGCCGAGGAGCTCCTCGGGCCACCGTCCAGGACGACGGCGGCGTGGTCGCCCAGCTGAGCCGCCGCCTCCTGCGCCGTGGTCGCTGCCGGACGCCCGGACCGGTTCGCGCTCGACACCGCGAGCGGGCCGGTGCGCCGCAGCAGGTCGCGGGTCAGGTCGTCGTCGGGCAACCGGACGGCGACGGTGCCCTCGGCGTCCCCGAGGTCCCAGGCGAGGGACGGCGCATGCTCGAGCACGAGCGTCAGGCCGCCGGGCCAGAACGCCTCCGCGAGCCGGCTGGCCACGGCCGGCAGGTCGAGCACCAGGCCCGCCAGGGTCGAGGCCTCGCCGATCAGGACCGGCACGGGCATCGTGCGGCCGCGGTTCTTGGCGGCCAGCAGCCCCGTCACCGCGGCGGGGGCGAAGGCGTCGGCCGCGACGCCGTAGACGGTGTCGGTGGGCAGCAGCACCAGCTCGCCCCGGCCGATCGCGCCCGCGGCGGCGTCGAGGCCGGCGGCGCGGGCGTCGGGGTCGGAGCAGTCGAAGAGATCAGCCACGGGGCAGGAGTCTCCCCCACGACCTGCTCACCGCCGACGGGCGGTCGTGAACCTCGGCCGGCCCGCGAGGTCGGGATGGTCCTCGACGTCGGTGAAGGCGCCGTGCGCGCGCACCAGCGCCGGCAGCGCACTCCCCTGCGCGTCGGCGTGCTCGATGCCGAGCCGGCCGCCGGGGCGCAGCAGCCGCGCGGCGGTGACCAGCAGCCCCCGGACGACGTCGAGCCCGTCGGGGCCGCCCCACAGCGCCAGCGGCGGATCGTGGTCGGCGACCTCGCGCGGCACCCGCGCCCCGTCGGGCACGTACGGCGGGTTGGAGACGACGAGGTCGACGGTGCCGTCGAGCTCGCGCAGCAGCGCCGGATCGGTCATGTCGCCGGCCAGCACCTCGACCGGCCGGTCACCGGCGGCCGCGCGGACGGCGGCGTTGTGACGGGTCCACTCGATCGCGCCGGGATCGCGCTCGACCGCCGTGACGCGGGCGCCCGCGTGCTCGTGCGCCAGGGAGAGCGCGATCGCCCCGGAACCGGCGCCCAGGTCGACGACGGCCGGCTCGGCGAGGCCGGCCAGCTGCTCGAGCGCCCAGCCGGCCAGCTGCTCGGTCTCCGGGCGCGGCACGAACACCCCCGGCCCGACGGCCAGTTCGAGGTAGCGGAACGGCGCCCGGCCGGTCAGGTGCTGCAGCGGCACCCGATCGGCGCGCTGCCCGACCA
>Ga0308174_10000345_pt1 | contig 19336 bp, 19 predicted proteins | sample PhyPR2_FD_203894 | JGI IMG/M metagenome (GOLD analysis project Ga0308174, IMG submission 203894) | Soil microbial communities from UC Gill Tract Community Farm, Albany, California, United States - DLSLS.P.R2 | ecosystem: Environmental > Terrestrial > Soil > Agricultural land | place: USA... | reverse complement strand
CCGTCTTTAAATGCACCTGGAACAGGTCGGCAATCTCACCCTGAGTGAGTTCGCCACCTTGACAGGCATGCACGACCCGACTTCGCAGATCCGAGGACAAAGCACGCGGCATCGCTCGCTACCACTCCTGTCCTGAGTTTAGATCTCCTACAACCGCCGGAAAACCGCAATAGTTCCAGATTCGCCAGTGCGCTCGGGCTGCGCTGGTAACCCCCGAGCCCGGTTCTCTTGCCACATTGGGACCACCAAGGCTCCGCTTCTCGATGCGTTCGCGGCCGACCTGGTTTACGGTGGGCACTGCCAATTTAATTCTGGGTAATTAGCTCGCGACGCCAAGGCAACAAGGTGGCAGGCGTGGCGACCTCGGCGAGAACTGTCCACCCCAAGCATTTTGCGTTGACTGCCAATCGACGCCGCTGATCATTCTTGAATCGTATGAGGCGCTCTCCGAGTTGCTCGCGCAGGACTCGGTTCTCCTGGCGAAGGTAATTAAGGGTCAGCAATTGGCGCTGGTTGGTCCATCCCCAATGGCTATCGCTACGAACTGCAAGGGTTCGAGAGCTTTCGGAATCGGTCCGCTCGTTTTCGCAACCGTCCTAAGCACTCGAGCACGCTGCACTGATTCAGGCAGATCCAGTTTTGGACGATACGACAGCAGACTTATATTGAGGTTGGCCTGGACCAATTTCGTGAATGCTGTATCTCATGCACCGCTTCCCAGCAGGAGATGAGATCGCACGATATTCTCCCGCAGGAAGAATTATCCGGCTTGATATTGGCTACGGACGCACCTTCGCTTGTGTTTGTCAGCGCCGGTCGTAAAATCCCCATAACGCCGGTCGAAAAGTCCCCACCCGTGACTTGAGATAAAACGGCACCGGGCAGGTACGGCAGCCGAGCAGAGATAGACACCTTTCAAGTATGCACGGCAAACTGCTGAAGCTCAGCATCGACATCGGCGAGAACAGCGTAAGCAAATATATGATCCGTCGCTGGAAACCGCCGTCTCAGAACTGGCAAACGTTCCTGCAGAATCATCTCCAAGGCCTTTTGGTTGATTTCCTCAGTGTGCCGACAATTCGCTTTCAAGTTCTGTACGTATTACTGGGACGGGCAAACGAGCGTCCGATACCGTCCAAAGTTCATATTGAGACGATCGGTCCACACTAGGCTTGAGTTCGTTCCACCCAGTAGGCGGTTACCGCCAGACCTACAACCAAAACGCTGAAGAGCAATGCAAAACACAGAGTTAGCCGTCCGCTGATGCCTATACAGAACATTACCCATAGTTCCGCCGGAAATCGCACCACGCTGATCTTGGGTCCTCCTCCGGAGAAATGGAGAATATTTATCTCCCGTTTAGGAACCCTTGGGGGCTCATCAAACGTCCAGCTTATATACCGCCAAAGTAGAGAGGTAGACGCGTGCTTACGGGCACGCCGTTGAAACTTATGTTTTCGACCGAAATCGCAGGCTCGGCTGTTATCGCCGACTACGCGTCTCACGTAAACCCCCAGTGGGTACGTCTTCTCAACGTGCTCGAAATGAACGTCGCTTACGAAAGCTGTGACGGAGTCGAACTGCACGTCGCCGGTGGACCGACCGTTTTGGATTTTCTCTCGGGATATTGCGTCCACAACGTGGGCCACAACCATCCCAGCATCATCGCTGCTATCAAGGACGAATTGGACCGGCGCGGTCCTGCCATGTTGCAGAGCCACGTTCCTGATCTGGCTGGCTCACTAGCCAAACGGCTCGTTACATTGGCCGGTAAGCCGTACGAGAAGGTCTTCTTCGCTTGCTCTGGAAGCGAAGGCGTCGAAACCGCCATCAAATTCTCGCGTCGTTGCACGGGCCGTACTCCGCTGCTCTACGCCGAAGGTGCATTTCATGGCCTGACGTGTGGCGCGCTATCTCTCATGGGAAACTCCTTCTGGCGCGACAAGTTCGGCCCCATGCTTGCAGAGACCAGTTCGGTTCCTTTCGGTGATTTAGGTGCATTGAAACAGCGCCTGAGCCAGACAAAGTACGCCGCGTACTTTGTGGAACCCATGCAAGCGGAGGCCGGAATCCGGATTCCAACGCCCGATTATCTAGCGGAAGCGCGAGAGATCTGCCATCGCTATGGAGCGCTACTCGTCATTGACGAAGTCCAGACCGGCATGTTCCGTACGGGCAGTTTCCTTGCCTCTCACCAACTAGGCGGCTCCGGTGACATTTTGGTCCTCGCCAAGGCTCTTAGTGGTGGACTCGTTCCAGTAAGTGCAACGCTGATGACCGGTCGCGTTTACGATCACGTTTACGATTCATTGAAGCGATCCATCATTCACACCTCCACGTTCAGCGAGAATGCCCTGGCAATGCGTACCGGTTTAGCAACGCTCGACGTGCTGGAAGGGGAGCGGCTCGGCGCCCGGGCGTTGGAGTTGGGCGAGCATCTACGGAATCGACTAAAACGAGCTCTCAGTCACTTTCCCATGGTGCGTGACATTCGCGGTATGGGCATGTTGTCGGGCATTGAATTCGAACCTCCAAAAACGATTGCGGTCCGGGCGTTGTTTGAAGGTTTCCGGGCAGTTCATGCCGGAATGTTCGGGCAGGTGATCGTGATGCGCCTATTCCGCGACTGGAACATTCTGACGCAGATGTGTGGCAATAACTTCATGGTTCTGAAAGTCGCTCCACCATTAGTCGTGACCAGGGAGCAGATAGATCGCTTCGTGGATGCCCTCAGCGAGATCGTCCAAATGATGCACTCGCCTGGCGAGTTCTGGACTGAAGCGCTCGGCCTGGCAAGGCGAGCGGTGGACGTATAAATATGCGTTTCTGTATTCTGCTGCTCCTGGCCTCGTTCGTTGTGAGTGCATCCCCAACCTTACTGGACCAAGGTTATAGAGCAATGTATAACCTTGACTTCCAGACTGCTCACCGCGATTTCGGAACATGGCAAAAACTCCATCCCGACGATCCGATGGGACCTGTTTCGGACGCCGCCGCTGTTCTCTTTTCTGAGTTCGCGCGCATGCACGTGTTGGAATCAGAGTTCTTTACCAAAGATAGTAGCTTCGAATCTCACAACAGCCACCCGCATGCAGATTCAGTTGCTAGACAACGATTCGAAAATGATCTGATAAAAACGCGACGGCTCGCTCAGACCATTCTTCCCAATCTTCCGAACGATCAGAACGCTCTACTTGCATCCGTGCTCGGGCAAGGCTTGCATGCGGATTATTTGGCACTCATCGAACAACGGAATTTGGCTGCTCTGACCGAAATGAAACAAAGCCGTACGATGGCCGAGCGGCTTATTTCGCAACACCCCAATTGCTATGATGCCAACCTTGCAGTCGGTATAGAAAACTATCTGCTCAGCCTGAAACCGGCCCCCATCCGATGGGTCCTGCGTCTCAGTGGCGCTGAAACCAATAAGGAGTCGGGCGTCGAACAACTCAGGATCACGGCGGAGAAGGGTCACTATCTCTTGCCCTATGCGCGCCTGCTACTTGCCGTAGCGGATCTGCGCGATGGCAACCGCAGCGGTGCATCTGCCAAGTTGTCCTGGCTCGCAGCTAATTTTCCCGGTAACCCTCTTTACAGAGCGGAGTTAAGCAAGCTGAAATGAAGATCATCAGCGCGGCAAGCGCGTTCCCTGGTTACTGCTACAACCAGGACGCCCTCCGGGTCGCTCTTGTCCGATACCGGGATGGCCGAATCGAGAACCCTCCATTGTTACAGCATGTTGATGCGCATGATTGGGTCCACGACGGGTATTTGAATCCATCGTGGAGCCATTGGCCCGGAATTCTATTCGGAGCTGACTCTTCGCCGGCAACTTTGTATGTTCGACACTGACGCTTTTGTGCTCGGTGGTGGGCCTGCCGGTCTCGCAGCAGCAATTGCGGCCCGGTCACAAGGGTTTACTGTCACACTGGCAGACGCCGAAAGGCCGCTGATCGATAAGGCGTGTGGCGAGGGCCTAATGCCCGATTCGCTGGCCGCAGCGGCGCGCCTTGGCATCAATGTGACACCCGAACACGGACACTATTTCCGCGGGATTCGATTCGAGAACGGCGCTCACTCGGTCACCTCTGATTTTCCTCAGGGGAGCGGCATAGGTGTACGTCGGCCGGTGTTGCATCGCCTGCTGATGGACCGCGCTGAAGCCGTCGGTGTTCGCCTGCTGTGGGGGACGCCGATTGGAAATCTCAAGGGCCACAGTATCCAGGTGGGTTCGGCAACGCTCAGCGCACGCTGGATTGTAGGGGCGGATGGAACACAATCGCGGGTCCGGCGCTGGGCTGGTTTGCAGCAATTCATCCGGAACAGTAAGCGGTTCAGCTATCGACGGCATTACCGGATCGCGCCGTGGTCCGAGTACATGGAGATACATTGGGAGAAAGGCTGCCAGTTCTACGTTACTCCGGTCAGTGCACGTGAAGTTTGCGTTGTTCTGATGTCCCATCAACCCCAGTTGCGCATCTCCGAAGCATTGGCGCGCTTCCCTGGCCTCCAGAGCCGTCTCTTGCGGGCTGAAATCACCACTCCGGAGCGCGGGGCCATCGCTGCAGTCAGGCGGTTATGGCGTGTAAGCAGGGGCAACGTCGCACTCATTGGCGACGCGTCTGGCACTGTTGATCCCATCACCGGCGAAGGCATGTGTCTGGCCTTCAGGCAGGCACATGCACTCTCGGACGCGCTCGTTCAAAGCAATTTGGCACTATACGAAAAGGCCCATCGAGAGATCTGTCGCCGTCCTCGTTTTATGTCCGATTTCATGCTGCTGATGGATAAGTCGGATTTCCTGCAAAGACGCACTCTCAGGGCGTTCGAACTAGATCCTCACCTGTTCTCAAACCTGCTCGCAATGCACGTTGGGAAATTGAGCCCCGGTGGTTTCCTAAGAACAGCAGCCGCTCTTGGCTGGCGGATGGCGACGATATGAAATCGGTCATTGTGGCGTTTCTGGCCATCGGATTCGGCCTCGCCCAACCTCTTCATGTGAAGCTAGATCCAAATCAGACGAAAATCAATTTCATACTGGGTGATGTACTGCACACCATCCATGGCACCTTTAAGCTTGGCGACGGCGATATCTGGATCGACGCGGCCACAGGCAAAGCCGGAGGGCGCATAACCGTGAGCGCGGATACCGGCGACAGTGGCAGTCGTGCGCGCGATTCACGGATGGACAAGAGTGTACTGCAAACGAGTAAGTTCCCCGAAATAACCTTCGCACCGGACCGTATTGATGGCCAACTCAACGAGGCTGGCGAATCCACATTCCATCTGCACGGACTCTTTGGAATCCACGGGGCGACTCATGACCTTACGATGATTGTGAAGAGTCATATCGAAGGGAACCGCGTCACCGCAAACGCCGATTTCGACGTGCCGTACGTTAAATGGGGGATGAAGGATCCGAGTACTTTGTTCCTGCGGGTAGATAAAATGGTTCGGATCGAGATTGCGGCCGCAGGAAAGAGCGAGTGATCGGACTGTTTATGCTACGCCTTCCAAATCGGGTCACCGGATATCCGAACGGCCGGATGACGAAATAAGAAACCGCTCGAGGGCGGCCGTTTCATCTATTGACAAGCTCCGGAGCAAACTGAAATCGTTGCTCCCTGACAGTGCACATTAGATAAATCCTGAATAAATCGGCACACATCGGCGTAAGGCCATGACGCCGTGACTAGGGCGTATCGACATATAGCTGAAGGTGGAGCCAGGAGCAAGCGAGGCTGACGAAGGAGCCGAAAGCCTGAACGGATTTGCAGTCAGGCGTAGCGAAGCGGCGGAACTGCTGCAAGCGGCTGAAGCAGCATTCGATGCGGTTGCGGCGCTTGTATAGATCGGGATCATGACCGGTACGGCCACTTGGAGCAAAGTCGCTTGGAGCAGCCCTTTGGGTCATAGCAGCGCTGGAATTTGCGGCGGCTCCGGGTGGGGATCACGGCACGGGCGCGCAGGCGGTGAATGTGGTCGACAATGGACGTGCTGTCGTAGCCTTTATCGGCAATGACGGCCTCCGTCTCGCGGTCACCCAGCAGGGCGGTCGTTTCCCTGAAATCGCTAGCCCGTCCGCCGGTGAGACGGAAGGCCACCGGCAGTCCGCATTCGTCGGCCAGCAGATGGATTTTGGTCGTCAGACCTCCTCGGGAACGCCCTAAGCCCTGGTTCCCGGAGCCCCTTTTTTTCGGCCGGTAGCCGCTTGCTGATGCGCCGCACAATAGTGGAGTCGAGCATCAGGTAGTGGTTCTTTTTATCTTTCACCAAGTCCTCAAAGAGCCGGTCCCAGACTCCGATCCGCGCCCAGCGCATGAATCGTTTATGCACGCCTTTGTACTGCGCCGATTCCGCGTCAAGCTCGAGCGATGGCTCGACACTATCCGAACCGTCTGGCCGGACTGTCCCGCGCGCATCAGCTCAGACGGTCGTACGCTCGCGCTGGATACGGCTTCTGCTGTGCATCAGATTGGAATTTGAATCGGTGTCGCCCAGGTCGACAAGAGACCGGAGCGCATATTGTTTCCGGTTTGCGCATCATTCTGGGCCTATCGGGGATTACGGCCAGACTACCAGTGCAGAAGCACAACCCCAGTTATGATCAGAACAACCGCGCAAACCCGGGATGCGGAAATCGCTTCGCCAAAGAGCAGCGCGCCGCAGACAAACGCCAGCAGGGCCTCCAATCCGAGAACGGAGATATAGGCCACCGACATGTCCTCCTGCCGCATTACCACCGCTTGCATCGCCGCTCCCGTTACGAACAGGACGGACATAAGCACGGACGGCCACACTCGCGTCAGTCCCGCCGACGCTTTCATGCAGACACCACCCAATGTAAAGCAGAGTGCCGCTAAGATTAGCCAAGGCATGGGGTGGAAAGGTCACAGGCTATCGGATCATCGTTTTGCGATTGGCGTTCATCGATCATCTTTCTGCCACAAGTCGTGATCGTGTCCAGCAATTCGCGTACCTGGCGTTCCTCGGTTGCTGGATTACACAGAGTCAATTTCAAGGCGGGTTCGCCTCGCACTATCGTATGTCCCACCACCGCTCGGCCCTGTTCAAAGAGAACTTGGGGAATCCGCTCGTTGACTTGCCTCGCTCCCGCCATTCCGGGCCGGAACCGGAAGACAACCGCTCCAAATTGCGGGAGCGTGACAAGCTCCAGGTCGGCGCTGTTTCCTATATATTCCACAGCTACCAGCGCCAAGTCTGCCAAACGTTCGATCATCGCACCAAACTGCGCCTGCCCTAAAGCCTGCAAGCTCATCCACAGTTTTAGTGCGTCGAAACGTCTTGTGGTCAGCACGCTTCGCGTCACGAGGTCCGGAATTCCCTCTAGCTCTCTGCTCTCGGAATTCAGGTAATCGGCGTTGACACGAATCGTTTCAAACCGCCGCTGATCGGCCAGCAGAAAAGCGCTGCAGCTGATCGGCTGGAAGAAGGCCTTGTGAAAGTCGATCGTCACTGAATCGCCTTGTTCCAACCCTGCCAGCCGCTGCCGATAACGGTCCGATAAAAGAAGCGCACCGCCGTAAGCTGCGTCTACATGCAGCCAGATTCCTTCCTCACGGGCAATGGCCGCAATTTCCGGCAATGGATCGATGGACCCGAAATCCGTTGTTCCCGCTGTTGCCACGATCGCGACCGGCCATAAACCCTTTGCATGCATGGCCGAAACTTCTGCGCGCAGCGCTTCAGGGCACATCCGGAATGCTTCGTCGCAAGCGACCTTTCGTACCGCTTGCGTGCCCAAGCCTAACTGAATGGCGGATTTTTCCACACTGAAGTGCGCCACCTCCGAACACAGAAATCGCATCCGGCTCGCCTCTGGCGGCAGACCCCGCTCACGCGCGGCCCACCCCATCGTTGACAAAAGAAAATGATCCCGTGCCAGTAACAGCCCCATGTAGTTCGACTGTGTTCCGCCTGCAGTAAAGGTGCCGGATGCCGTGCCGGGAAGTCCCGCTAACTGGCACAACCACGTAATTACCTTCTGCTCCAGCACAGAAGCCGCAGGCGCCTGGTCGAAGGAATCCATCGACTGGTTGAATGCCCCGACTATGGCTTCGGCTGCAAGCGAGCATGCCAGCACCGGTGTATGCAGATGTGCTGCCGTAAAAGGATGCCAAGGTCTGATGGAGTTCCGCAGCAGAATTTCAAGCCGTTCCCGCAATGCTCCCTGGTCCAAGCCAACCTTCGGGCAGATGTCGCCGTTCAGCAGTTCACTCAGACGTTCCGCGCTCGCTCCCGAATAGGCAGGACCGTCGCCAGCTAAGCACAGGACAACCTCAGCCGTCTGCATCCAAGTCGAGTAGCTTCGCGCGCTGGCTTCCCCGATGCCGAAGAACTGCTCGGCAAAAGGATTTGGTCCGCTCATTTCCGAACCTGCGATTCCGCTCCGGAGCTGATCTCACAAGTTGTCACGGGAGCGGTGCACGCCTCGGCTAACGCGGTCAAGTTCGCGAGTTCCGCTTCGTCGTAAACCGGCTGCTGCTTCGTTCTGGCGCGCTCTTGCGTGTCTTTTAGAGTCTGCGCCTCCACAATCTGGCAAGCCCGCGAGAGCACACCGCAGATGGCGTCCACCTGGGCGGCGGTGACGTTCAAAGGCGGCAATAAGCGCATTACTGCCCCGTTCCTGCCGCCTAATTCGACAATTAAACCTTCAGCGAAGCAAGCCGCCTGCAACTTCCGCGCAAGCTCGCCGTTACCTTTGGGCCGATCCATTTGATCCGTGCACTCAGGATCGGCAATTTCCATTCCGAGCATCAGTCCCTTGCCCCGGACATCGCCGATGAAGTCATGGCGCGCTTGCAACGTAAGCAACAGGTCCATGAATCGCAGGCCCATCTTCTGCACATTACTGAGAATGTGTTGTTCGCGAAGGTGTTCCAGGGTCGCCAGCCCAGTTGCCATTGCGAGTTGGTTGCCGCGGAACGTGCCTGCATGCGCGCCGGGTTTCCACACATCCAGCTCTTCCCGGTACACGATGACAGCCAGCGGCAGTCCGCCGCCGATTGCCTTCGACAGAACAACGACGTCAGGAAGAATTTTCGCACTTTCAAAGGCATACATCGTTCCGGTGCGGCCCCAACCCGTTTGCACTTCATCGATGATCAGAGGAATTCGTTTCTCATCGCAGATGTTACGAATATCCTGCAGCCAGTGGGTTGGGGCGGGGATCACTCCACCTTCCCCCTGAACGGCTTCGAGAATCATTCCTGCCGGTAAAGCTACGCCTCCCTCGGGATCGTTGACGGCCATGCGCGAGAACTTAGCGCAGGTACAGTGAGTGCAACCCTGTTCACCCATCGGGCAACGGTAAGCATAGGGGTACGGGTGAAAATGGACACCGGGCATCAATCCGGGAACCTTCGGCCCCAGATTGCCCATCAACGCCAACGCACCATGAGTCTGCCCGTGATAGCCGCCTTGGAAAGCAATCATCCCGCTTCTGCCGGTTGCCGTCTTAACCAACTTAATTGCGGCCTCCACTGCATCCGCGCCTGATGGTGAGCAGAACTGGATGCGCGCCTTGGATGCGAACTGAGCCGGCAACGTGGAAAGTAAATCCTCAACGAATCGATGCTTCACCGGAGAGGTCAGGTCCAGCGAGTGGAGCGGATATCCCTCGTCCAGGTGCCTTCGAATTGCCGCCAGCACGGAAGGGTGATTGTGTCCGAGCGCAAGCGTTCCGGCCCCGCAAAGGCAATCCATGAATACCTGCCCATCAACGTCTGACACGTAGAGCCCTTCAGCCCGCCGAATTGCCACGGGCAACTTCCGCGGGTAGCTTCGGGCATTCGACTCAGTTTGGGCTTGGCGGTCCAAGTAATCTCGTGTCGACAAAGAATCTTGCGAAGTAAATGGTAAAGGCGCTGTCATGGGATTTGTTCCTGACCGGAAGAAGAATTGATCGCGGTTGCCTTTGGTAGCGGCGTGTTCTTTGGCATCCCATTGGCCCGACTGATAAACCGTGGATTGCGGAGCAGTTTCTTCTCATTACCGAAATACGATGCGACATGAGCCGGATCTGCTCATCGCGCTGTTCCTCGCATCTTTTTCTGATCGCGAATCTTTGTTTGTTCCACGGGGCCTCTGTCAGGATTCATCAGGTAGGTGTCGCTAGAGCAGGCCCAATCATCAGTTGCCGTACGCCACTGATGATTGATGTAAGCTTTCCATCGGGCCACGTGCTGACAGAAACGTCGGGACCACTGGTCGGCATTCGTATTGAATGCTGGTGGCGCCCTGCCGGCAGATTTGCGATAGCACGCGGTGCTATGTTCTTGTGCGGTTCCTATGGGCTCACTTTCCGCAGCGAGCAATCGGGAAGAAGCCGGTTGGAGAAACTTTCGGCGCGATCTTCCCGCGCGTTTGGCCAACTGCATTGTAGAAGAACCCGCCGATCCTTCCGCCCTCGCCAATGCCGGAGCCGTCCTAGCTCATGTATTTTTCTGTCATGGTTAACAGCTTCTTCACGCCTTCGATGGGAGGCTCCAGGCCTTCGAATTCGAGCGAGTAAATGCCGTGAAAGCCACTATTTTGCATCACCTTCATCGAGGTCGGAAAATCATCGGCATAGAATTTGCCGTTCGAGGCAATGCCGTCCTTGGCATGGCAGATATTGGAGGCGTACGGCGCCAGCATCTTTAACTGGCTCAGCGCATAGGCAGCGGATTTCGTCGCGAAATTTCCGAAGTCCGGACACATTCCCGTTCCGTTCCGCCCGAGCTGTTGAATAACGGAGGTAAGAAGTTCGGCTGATTCCGTCTTCATGCTGTCGTTGTGGAAGAGAAGCTTAATGCCGTGCGATTGTGTAACTTCCGCAAACGGCTTTAGATTCTCGGCAGCAACACGGGGGTCTGCCGGCCCCTGTCCGTTCAAGGCCACAGTAACGCTCGGCGAGCCGAGAGCAACAGCTATACCAACCCAGCGGTTCGCCGCCTGAACTACCTTCTCACGGTCAAGACCCTTCGTGAACACACCGCCCGGAATATCAACGCCCATTAGGTTGCAGCAGGTGGACTTCACCTTCTTCAGTCCCGCTTTCACCTTGTCAATCGTTCCCTCCTCGGTATCGGCGAAGTGCTCCGGCAGAAACTCGACATTGTGAATGCCGAAGTGGTCGGCCAGAAACTCGGGAAATTCGGGTTGAGTGAGCAAGGCATGCTCGGGCTTGCGATACTGGTGCATCTCCGGCGTGTCGAAATAGGCTCGGAACGGCCAGGAGTTGCAGGCCAGACGCTTCAGCTTGGTGTCACTGCTTCCCCGCATGACCGGAACCGCGACAGACGAAAGCGCGATCGCACCCGCTCCCGTTCGCAGAAAATCTCTTCGGTTCACACTGCTTGTAGTGTTGTTTTCCATATCTGAAGTCGTTCGAGAATGAAGCCTTACAGCGGTCGCTGGGAACTGCAACCCGGTGATCGGGCGTAGTAAGAGTTCCCCTTGTAATCAAGTTCCTGAAGCCCGGCCCGTGAGGTGTAATAGCCTCGAATCGTTTCAGACTTCAGATAGGCGAAAAGCTTGCTACCGGCATCTCCGGCCAGCCGGCTGGGAACTTCATCGCTGATCGAGCGCAACAACGATACCTGCTGCTCCTCTCCCAGCGATAAAAAGTCCTTCGAGTACTGCTCGCGCGCTGAAGCTTGCAACCACTTCAGCCCCTCTCGGCACATGTTGCCCGGATCTGTTCCGTGCTGGTGCCGGATGTCTTCAGGAGAGCCGAAATAGGCGGTCGCTAGCGTTCGATGCAGCGGCTGCAAGTTGGCAAGTGCCTCACGGGAACCCGCAGCACTGGACGCACACAGATCCACCCATCTCGCCACTTCGTGGGGAGCGCCTTCATCGGAGACGTTCCCCAGCAGCAGTTGAACCAACCGGCTGACAAGTCGGAATTCAGGCGCGGAGAAGTACAGCGGATGCGAGTTGGCATCTGCGGGACGAACGTAGTCGGTCGGGCATCCGGGGGGAATGGGATGATACCGTTCGGTGTTCATCAGCGCATGGCCGAGGTGGTCCTGCGAGGGCAGGTAAACGCCTGGCGGAAGAGCTACGGCGTCCGCCGAATAGCACTGCACACATCCGGCCACGCTCAAACTAATGGTCGCCTGGCCGATCGTAACCAGCCAGCTTCTGCGCGTCTGCTCGTCCATCACGCTCCTGTTTCTCCTTTTCTACAATTCGCGCCGCTTTGAGGCCTCAACGATATGGTCCGCCGCCCTGGCCGAAATAGCCATGATGGTCAGCGTGGGCTCGTAGCAGCCCTGCGTCACGAAGGCGGCTCCATCGGTCACAAACACGTTCTTCACGTCGTGAATCTGATTGTATGCGTTCAGCACGCTTTTTTTCGGATCTTTTCCCATGCGCGCTGTCCCGCATTCGTGAATATTCTTTCCAAACACGCTCAGTTCCGCACTGGGCGGCTTCATATTCTTCACCTGCACCGCATCCAGCATCGCCGAAATGTCTTCCCGCATGGATTTTGCCATCGCGTGCTCATTTTCCCCGTAGCTCGCGTGAATGTGCAGCACCGGTATCCCCCAGGCGTCCTTTTTGTCCGGGTCCAGTTCAACGTAGTTCTCAAACCTCGGCAGGCATTCGCCTTGCGCTTCCAGGGAGATGTAGTACGGAATCTCAGTCCGGACCTTTTCCCGCCATTCTTTCCCGAAGCCTGGAATCGAAAAAGCCTGCTGGTATAGCTGCTGACTCGCGCTTCCATCGAACCGGTATCCACGCAGAAAGTTCGAGTTCTTGTGGCCATCCGTATTGGCATATTTGGGGATCAGATAGCCGCATGGATTACCGACCGCTTCCCGCTTGGCGCTCTTCAGGGAGGCGAGTTCCCCGCCGGCGTCCTCGACAGTGAAGTGATCCATCAGGTAGTGCCCCAGAACTCCGTTCGAGTTTCCCACTCCGTTCGGAAATCTCGGCGACCTCGAGTTCAGCAATATGCGCGTTGACTCCAGCGTGGCCGCTGCCAATACCACAATCCTTGCTCTTGCTTCCCCGTGTGTTTTTTTGAGACGGCTGATGTACTGAACCCCGTCCGCTTTTCCACCCGCGTTCATCAGCAGATGACTCACCACGGCATCGCTCACCAGGGTAAATCGTCCCGTCCTGGCGGCTGCCGGCAGCGTCACCGACGGGCTGTTGAAATAGGAGGCCGTGTGGCACCCGCGCTGGCACTGGTCGCAGTAGTGGCATGCCGGTCGCCCGTTGTGCGGCACAGTCAGGTTCGCCACCCGGTCCGGCATCAATCGCCAGCCAAACTGCTTTTCGATCGCCTTCTTAGCCAGGATTTCCCCGCAGGAGAAGTTTGTCGGCGGCAGAAATTTCCCGTCCGGCATTTGCGCTAGCCCCTCGCGCGACCCGCTGACGCCGATGTAGGTTTCGACCTTGTTGTAGTACGGCTCCAGTTCCGCGTAAGTGAAGGGCCAGTCCTGGTCGTATCCATCCCGGCTAGCGGCCTGAAACTCATAGTCACTGTACCGGTAGCTCTCGCGCGCCCAGCAATACGTCTTGCCTCCCACCTGTCGGCCTCGTATCCACATAAAGGGCTTGTCATCGGGAAAGGTGTAGGGGTGCTCGTTGTCATCGACGAAAAACTGGTGGCTGTAGTCGTCGCACGCGTAGCAGAGCCGTTGTACAGGCTGGTTGGTCAGCAATCTCTTCTGATCTCCGAACCCTCGGTACCGTACTTGATAGGGCCATACGTGTTCTGTAAAGTCGCGGCTCGGCACAACCGGGGGACCGGCTTCCAGCATCAGGACGTCCATGCCCTGCTCGCAAAGCTCTTTGGCTACCCAGCCGCCGCTCGCGCCCGACCCCACGATCAGGGCGTCATAAATTTTGCTCTTCATTTGCCGATCCCTCGCAAATTTTTCACCGTTGCAAACTCTCGTTCGGCGGCCCCCCGGTTCCCTGCCTCCAGGTAGGCACGCCCAAGCTGGTAGTGCACAAACGCCTTGTCCGGACTCTCCGCGGCGGCCTTCTTCAGGTGCTGAATAGCAGTCTCAAGTTTGCCCATGCTCAATTGGGCCTTACCGTACTCATAGTTCGCGCCCGCATTGTCCGGCTGCATCGCCAATACCTTCTCTAGCTCGCTCATCGCCGCTGGCATCTCATTCGAATGCTCCAGCGCTACCGCCAGATCAAACCGATCCTCCACATTTTGTGGATTATGCACCAATTCCTCGCGAAACTGTGCCTTCGCCTCCGGGAGGCGATTCTGTTTGAGATACAAGAGTCCCAGGTTATAGTGCACGTTGCGCAGACGAGGGTTTAATCGTACCGCTTCGAGAAATTCCTTCTCAGCGGCTTCCGGTTGCGATACACTCGCATACACCTGTCCCCAGAGCAGGTGGAGTTCAGGGGAGTTTGGATGCCGCTTCAGCAGGTCTACAAATACTGCTTGTGCATCGTCTGTTTGCCCAAGCCGAGCGTACGCTGTACCGAGCGCCAGTACAATCTGGATGTCGTTCGGCTCTTCGCTGCGCGCCGTTTTCAAGGCCGGAATAGCATTCTCAAACTCTTTCGCCTGGAACAACGCCAGGCCCAGTTGCTTGTCAATTCCCGGCAACTGTGGATTCTGTTGTTTGGCCATGGAAAGTTCTCGCGCGGCAACCGCGTAGTTGCCTTTTTCAGCCGCGCTGAGACCCAGTTTGTAGTGATCTGCCGCGTCCGCGCCTGCCAGCGGCACGCCCACAAAGACCAGAACAGCCAGTACCCACCGTCGCATTTTGACTCTCGAAATGATCATTTTGCCAGCTTGACTGCACAATCTCGAAAGGAAAGGTATGCCCAAGTCCATAGTTCGTCTCTTTTTTCTTTTTCTGCTGCTCCTTATTGCCGCAGTCGCACAGGAAAGCACAGGTAGCATCTCGGGTACTGTCACTGACCCAACTGGAGCTTCAGTGCCAAACGCCGCCATTACTGTCACGAATGAACAGACAGGAGTGGAACGCAAAGCTACCAGCAACGGAAGCGGCCTATTCGTAATCACCAATCTCTCCGTTGGAAACTACAGGTTAACCGCCGAAGCTCCTGGGTTCAAGCAGTATCAGGCGACCCAGATCCGTGTCGACGTGAATGATCGACTCAGTATTCCCGTCAATCTGGTAATCGGCGGAACCAGGGAGGTTGTCAGCGTCAACGAAAGCGGCGTTCAACTACAGACTCAGTCTGCTGAACTTTCAAACCTCGTCGGCGCCCGGGAAACGCAGGCGCTGCCCCTCAACGGGCGCGTCTTCAGTCAACTCGTTATGCTCTCTCCGGGCGTTGTCTCGGAGAATGGCACCATCGGTAATGGCGTCGGCATCAGCAGCGACACCACCGTTTCCATCAACGGAAGCCAAAGCAACTCCAACGTGTGGCTCCTCGACGGCCAAAGCAACATGGACGTCGGAAGCAACGCACAGAATGTTGTTACCCCGCCTCTCGATGCTCTGGAGGAGTTTAAGGTTCTGCGCAGCAACTATAGCGCTGAATTCGGTGGCGGCACCGGAGGCGTCATCAACGTCGTGACCAAACAGGGCACGCGTGATTTCCACGGCACTGTCTATGAATATTTCCGGAACGACAAGCTCGATGCCAACGATTTCTTCTTGAACCAGCAGGGCCAGCCTCGGAATGAACTCCGCTTTAACAACTTCGGCTACACTCTCGGCGGCCCGTTCTGGATTCCCGGCGTCTACAACAAGGACAAGACGAAGGACTTTTTCTTTGCATCCTATGAAGGTCGCCGGAACGTAACGGGTAACGCCGTGCAGGACAACGTGCCCACTGCCGCGGAGCGCACCGGAGATCTCACGGACCTGGGCGAGGGAATAATTCCCGTTTCCCAGATCAACCCGAATGCCCTCGCCACGCTTCAGCGGTATCCCCTGCCGAACGCGACCGGCTCTTTCAACTTCGTCGCCAGTCTGCCCACCGGTACAACGGACGACGTTCAACTCTATCGCTGGGATCACAACATCACGGACAAGGCGATGCTCATGGCGCGCATCATGACGGAAAAACAGAGCCTGGGCAATATCAACAATCAGCTTTGGGCCGATGACAATTTCCCGTCCGTCTCGAGCGATTGGACCTTCTCCGCGTTGAACAGCATTGTGAAGCTGACCAACGTCATTACACCGACTTTTGTAAACGAGTTCCAATTTGGTTACACGAACAACTACATCCATTTCCAGACCAGTGCGAAGTCCGATCCGACACTGGCCTCGCGGGGCGGATTCACCTACTCGGAACTGTTTCCCGAGACCAGCGGTTCCTTCCCGACCGTGAACGGTATGGACGGATTCGGCACTCTGTCGCATCAGGCGCCCTTCACGAATCGCGAAGCCGTCTTTCAATGGCAGGATGCGGTGTCTTGGACCCTCGGCAAACACAGCATCAGGACCGGGTTTTCCATCGGGCGTGGTCGCAAAACAGAGCCTGCAAACGGGGGCTCAGACCCTACCGCCGGCACAATGACGTTCAACAGCTTCGCCGATCTGCTTCTTGGTAATCTCGCGCAGTATCAGGAAGAGCAGACGCTCAATCCTGTCTACGATAGATGGCACGACTACGCCATTTATTTCCAGGACACCTGGAAGGCCACTAGCCATCTCACGCTGGACTTGGGCCTGCGCTGGCAATACCTCGGGCAGACTTTCTCTGCGCACAACAACATTGCAAACTTCTATCCGGGGATGTACGATGCAAGCCAGTGCTCAAGCGCTGCCATTGATCCGTCCGGCTTGGTCGATCCCACCATGTGCAACACCATGAATGGAATCGTCACCCCCGAGTCGAGCGGCATTCCAGGCCCTGCTCTCGTGCGTAATCATCCGAATGGATGGGAGCCTCGTGGCGGAATTGCCTGGTCGCCGGCCATCTTCCACGACAAACTCGTGTACCGCATGGGTGGCGGTATCTTCCACGGTCGCGACGCCATCTCGCAAACCAGTGCTTTGGGACAGCTGCCGCCGTTCGACCGAACGGCCTCGCTCACCGGCGTCAATGTCACTTCGCTGGCACCCTTTGATCCCGATCTGCCGCAGCCTCCCACGCAGTTACACACCCTTGAGCCTAAGTACGACATTCCTGTCAACTACCAGTACAGTGCCGGGGTTCAGTACAGTATTAACTCCGACACGATCTTCGCCTTGGGCTACGCCGGGAGCCATCAGATTCATCAGGGAGTGAACGTCGATATCAACCAGGTCCCCAGCGCCTACTTCCTGGACGTCTACAATTACCAGTCCAGCGGTGGCGCTACCGGTATCAGCCCCGATACGGTTCGTCCCTATCTCGGATACAGCGACATCTTCGTGAACTCGCGTGAAGCGGTCACCCGCTACAACTCCATGCAGATATCTTTGGAACGGAGGCTGAAACGTGGCCTGCAGTTTCAGGTGGCCTATACCCTCAGCCACATGATCTCAACCGGTCCTAATCAGGACACCGAGGGTGGTTCGAAGCCTATTCAGAATGCCTACGATCTCGCTGCCGAGAAGTCGTTCGGCACCCAGGATCAACCGCATAGCCTGTCCATCAATTCGGTTTGGGAAGTCCCTGCGTTCAAGAACAGCGGAAACGGCTTCCTGAAAAACACGCTGGGAGGCTGGCAGCTGAACGGTATTTATACGTTCCGTTCAGGTCTACCACAGAATGTCTGTCTCGATGAGGACATCGTTGGTCTTGGCAACGGGACGAACGTCTGCCAGCGCCCTGACGTGGTTTCGAATCCAAACCTCAGTTCGGGAAACCGCTCGCCAAATGAGTTCTTCGACACGTCCGCCTTCCAGTTGCAGGCGCCGGGCACCTTCGGAAACGCAGGCCGTAATATCATTCGCGGCCCTGGGATCAACAGCTTTGACCTGTCGCTCTTCAAGGACTTCACCTTACCCCACATCAAGGGTCTGAGCGGCAGCGAGAACCCGCGGCTTCAGTTCCGTACGGAATTCTTCAACGCCTTCAATCACACCCAATGGGCGGCGATTGATACGACCTTTGTTCCGGCTGACAATGTGGCGGGCAGTGGTGCCAGCTCATCCAGTCCCTTCGGAAGCGTGAGTGCCGCACGCGATCCGCGCCAGATCCAGTTTGCTCTGAAGTTCCTCTTCTAAAGCATCCAACTCGGCTGGCTTAATAAGGAGTGTGGTGGACAGTGCAGTTCTGCTGTCCGCCGCGCTCCATTTTTTTTAGCGGTAACCGCCGATGCCTCTGGCCCTCTGGATACAATCCGGCCATTACTGTTCATGGCAAGACGGTGGTGGTCACGGGAGGCGCTAACAGGATTGGCTTTGCCGTTTCCAGACACATAGGCGCTGCCGGGGATCGGTGTGGATCTTCGATCTGGAATCTGAAAGACAAACCGAAGCGGCGCGGAGCACGGCAGCGCAGGCGTGCACAGTTGATGTGACAGACCGCTCGTCGTTGATGCGTCGTTCGATCAGGTGGGCACGCCCGATATCGTGGTCGCTAACGCCGGCATCGGCCCCCATAGCTGCCTTGTCTGAGACAACCGTCAAACTCTGGGAGCAAAACCCTGGCCGTCAACTTGAGTGGCGTGTTTCACAGCATGACGGCGTGTACTGGTTCCCAGTATCTAGCGGCCGTCGGTGCGGCAAAGGCTATCAGACGCGATAGTTCGGAAGCGATTGTATACGTGGAGTCGGGGGGAAGGCGCAACGAGCGAGGGCGAATTCTTCGAGGCACTGAACTGGGCATCACGGGAATTCCTTCCTGTACTATTTGTTGTTCAGAACAACGGACTCGCCATCAGTACCCGCCAGAAGATGCAAACGGGATCATCTGTCCGGCGCATCGCGGAAGGTTCGGCGTTCACGCCATGGAGATTGATGGAACTTCGTCTCCCGCTGTACACGAGTACCGTTCCGCGGCGATCGGCATCGTTCGCGGTGGCGAAGGACCAGTTCTGATAGAAGCCAAGGTCGTGCGGCTGGAGCCGCATTCATCAAGCGACGACCATCGCAAATTTCGAAGCCAACAGGAACTCACGGAGATTGCCGAAGCTGATCCGATCCTTCGCCTGGGACGTGAACTCGTGGCCGCGGGCCAGCTAACAAATACACAGATCATTGACCTCCGCCAACGCATCAAAGCCGAAATGGAAGCTGCTGCTGACTAGAGCAAAGTTGAGGTTAGTGTACGGGGTAGCCGCAATGCCGAAACCAAGCCTTGGCGTCTTGTGCGGTCACTTGGCGAAATCGCTACCCGTAAAGAACGAGACAGCGTTCTGCGGGTGCGTGCGCCGACCCCGCGCAGCCATGTTTTGATCTTGCTCCAAGCCGGTTCAATCGGGTTGTAGTCGGGC
>Ga0308174_10000344_pt1 | contig 19336 bp, 19 predicted proteins | sample PhyPR2_FD_203894 | JGI IMG/M metagenome (GOLD analysis project Ga0308174, IMG submission 203894) | Soil microbial communities from UC Gill Tract Community Farm, Albany, California, United States - DLSLS.P.R2 | ecosystem: Environmental > Terrestrial > Soil > Agricultural land | place: USA... | reverse complement strand
CCTTGATCTGCGCGGCGAGCGTCTGCAGGAGCCCGTCGAGGTTGGCGGGCAGGTCGCGCAACCGGCCGCGCACGCGGTGGATCGCGCGATTCAGCCGCTCAGGCGACAGCGGCTTCATCACGTAATCCACGGCACCCGCATCGAAGGCAGTGACTGCGTAGGCGTCGTACGCGGTCACGAACACGACGTGGCAGCGTCCGCTGGCCGCGCGCGCGACCTCGAGGCCCGACAGCCCGGGCATCTGGATGTCGAGGAACAGCACGTCGGGCGCGTGCCGGTTCATCGCTGCAAGGGCTTCGACGCCGTCGGCGGCCTCCGCGACGACGCGCAGCTCGGGCCACAGCGACGCGAGCGCTTCGCGCAGCTCGCCGCGCAGCAGCGGCTCGTCTTCAGCGATGATCGCGGTCGGCGGATTCATAGGGGATGGCAAGGTCGGCCTGCGTGCCGTGGCCTGCGCGCCAATGCATCGTCAGCGCCGCACGCTCACCGTACAAGGCCCGCAGGCGGCGGCCGATGGTCTGCCACGCTTCATCGTCGGAGGCCGGCGCCCGACGCGCATCCGGGTGGCGGACCCGAACGTGCAAGCGTCCATCCTCGGCGCGGGTGGTGACCTCGATGGGCCGTGTCGGCGCATCGACGCGCGAACGGCCGAGCGCGCAATCGATGAGCGGCAGCAGCACCATGGGAGGCATCGCTGCTGCGCGGACATGCTCCTCGCCGTCGACCTCCATGGCGGGACCCGCGGCGCCGCGCGTGCGCAGGATGCGCAGCCACGCTTCGGCAAGCATCAATTCCTGGCCGACGGTGGAGGTCGACTCCCGCAAGTGCGGCAGCGCGGCGCGCAGATAACCGATCAGATCGTCGAGCATGGCGCTGCCGCGCTTCGGGTCGGTGGCGAACAGGCGACCGACCTGCGCGAGCGTGTTGAAGAGGAATTGCGGTTCCACCCGGGCCTGGAGCGCCTGCAGCCGCGACTCGTAGGTCCGCCGCTGCGCCGCAGCCCGCGCCAGCTCCGCTTCGCGCATCCGCCGTTGCGCGCGCAGCGTCGTGCGGCGGTTGACGTACACGGCCACGACGAGCGCGTTGCGCAGGCTGGCTTCGAGGAACACGAGGAGCGGCTGCGCGGCCGCGACGGCGTGGTCGTTGCCGGACAGGTCGGCCCACAGCCGCAACCCCGTCCACTGGCGCAAGTGGTATTGCAGCCACGAGCCCAGCGCCATCGATACGATGAGCGCGAGCGTGTACGCCGTGGCACGGCGTGCGCCGCGATCCACCGCGGCGTCCGCGACGAGCACGCAGAACACGAGCGACGATGACAGGATGACCTCGACCAGCAGCACGGAGAGCCAGAACTCGCCAGGCAGGTCGAACGACGGCCATTCTCCCGTGGGGCCGATGAAGTGCACCCGATCCCAGGCCAGCGTGCCGATGGCGAGCGCGATGACGGCCGCCAACGCCCTGTGGTCGAGACGGCTGCACGCTTCGCGCAGCGCTTCGACGGCGCGCACGCGCCACGGCGCCTCGTCGACGATCGGCCCGCGATAGACGGTGCTCATGCGGCGGCCCCGGCCCCGAAGCGGGGCAGCACGATGGTCGCGGTGATGCCGCGCGGCTGGTTCGGCTGCAAGGTCAGCCGCGCGGTGGAACCGAATGCCGCCTGCAGGCGCGCGCGGATGTTCGCGAGCCCGGTGCCGCCGCCCGTGCCCTCGCCTTCGTGGAAGCCGTGGCCCGAATCGCTCACCTCGAGCAGCAGGTCGTCGCCCTGGGAGGCGGCGCGCACGCGGATGAATCCGCCCTCCGGCAGAGGGTTGAGCCCATGCTTGATCGCGTTCTCGCACAGCGTGAGCAGCATCATGGGCGGCACGCGCGTGTGCGCAAGCTCGGGCGGGAAGTCGATCCGGTAGTTCAGGCGCTGTCCCATGCGCACGCGATGCACGCCGAGATAGGCTTCGATGAGCTCCGCCTCGCGCGCGAGATCGGAATCGGCTTCGCGCATCCGTGGCAGCGCGACCGCGAAATAGCGCATGAGGTTGTCGAGCATGACCTGACCGGCCGCGGGATCCGTCTGGTAGAGTCGCCGCACGTTGGCGAGCGTGTTGAACAGGAAATGCGGCTCGATCTGTGCCTGCATGACCTGCATGCGCGCTTCCGCCATCTCGCGGTCGAGCGCCATGCGATCGATTTCCGCGCGGTGCATCGCGGCGACGCTCGCGCGTTGATGGCGCAGGAATTCGGCAACGATGGTTGCTGCGCCGGCCATCAGCGAGTATTCGACCAGGATGTGCGGGACGCCGCCGAACCACTCGGTCCACGTGAGCGCCTGCGCGTCGATCCACATGCGGGCGAGGCGCCGCATGCACATGCCGGCGAACGTCGTGGTGACGACGGTGACCGCCAGGCTCGCGATGCGGGCGCCGCCGCGTTGCGGGCCGAGATTGGCCATTGCCGTCACGCCGAGCACGATGGGCAGCACCGCGATCGTCATGTAGCCGAAATAGGATGCGACGAGCCCCAGCCATTCGCCGAGCCTGCCTTCGCGCAGCACGACGAAGATGTCGAGCACGAAGACGGAAAGACTATGGACCGCGACCGCAAGACCGAGCAGCAGCCACGCAGCCGGCGTGAGGCCGGCGAAGGCGCGGCGCATCGTGCCGCGGACGCGCCGCCCGGCCGGCACGCGGGGCGCCGCGGGGACGCTGGCGACTACCGGGGCGGGCGGTGCGCAATGGAGGCTCGAGGGATTCACGCGGAGCGGGGCGGCGGTGGCGGAAGAGACTTGGTGGCAGAACCCTACTCCCGCCGGACGGGCGGCGGAAGCGCGCCCCGACCGGTCTTCGAACCGGCGGTGCGAAGCTCGGATGACCCGGCGCGAAACTTTCCCCCCACAGTGCATGACGTACGCGCCACGGGTCTGCGCGGCGTGACAGCGCCCGCTCGCCCCGCCTTCGCAGGCATCTACCCGGCGTTGTTCGTCGTGTTGTGGAGCACCGGCTTCATCGCTGCGAAGTACGGCCTGCCCTACGCGCCGCCATTCAGCTTCCTGCTCGTTCGCTTTGCGCTCGTTGCGGCGCTGATGACCGGCGTGGCACTGGCGACCCATGCGACCTGGCCGTCCCGCCGCGACATCGGGCATCTCGCAGTCGTCGCGTCGCTCGTGCACGGCGCGTATCTCGGGGGAGTCTTCATCTCCATCAAGGCCGGCATGGCGGCAGGAACGAGCGCCATGCTGGTCGGCCTCCAGCCATTGCTCACGGTGCTGCTCGCGCGTGCCTGGCTCGGTGAGCAGGTCATGTCACGCCAATGGCTCGGCCTCGCGCTCGGCTTGCTCGGCGTTTTCTTAGTCGTGCGCCACAAGGTGAGCTTCAGCGGCGATGCTGCCGGTCTGCTGCCGTCAGCCGTCGCGCTGGTCGGCATCAGCATAGGCACGCTCTACCAGAAACGCCATTGCGCGCACATCGACCTGCGCAGCGGCGCGGTCGTGCAGTTCACCGTATGCACGCTGCTGTTCGTGCCGCTGGCCTTCCTGCTCGAGCCCGAAGCGATCCGCTGGACCGGCGCATTCGTCTTCGCTTTGCTGTGGTCGGTCGTCGTGCTGTCTGTCGGTGCGATCAGCCTGCTCTACTGGCTGCTGCGCCACGGCGGTGCGGCAGGCGTCGCACGCCTGTTCTATCTCGTGCCGCCCGTGACTGCCATGATGGCCTACCTGCTCTTCGGCGAGACGCTGGACGCCCTCGCCATTGCCGGCATGGTGCTGATCGCCGCGGGTGTGGCGCTCGCGCGACCGGGCCGCTAATCGCGACGCGGCGCGATTGCGATGCAGGTGCCGGCGATGCGGTCGTGCAGGAACTGACGCTCGCGATCGACCAGCGCGAAAGCGAAATTGAACGCCACGAGCCAGGCCGCATGGGCGCCATGGCCGTGCGGCGCGAGCAGCAGGTAAGCGCCTACCGCGAGCGCGGGACCGATCCAGCCGGCGAGATAGCGCAACAACGCGCCTCTTCGATCCACCGCTCTACCGTCGGCGCGCACGATGCGAAGCCGCCACGCCTTCTGCGCGAGCGTCTGCCGGCCATCGCTCCAGCACCAGGTGAAATACGCGGCGAGCACCGCGAACACCGTGCAGAACAGTGCGACGCGCGCGGGCAGCGGTGGTATGGACAACGCGTTCGCTGCGGCCCGCGGCGAGACGAGCGGCAGCATGGCGAAGCCGACGATGAACACGATCGCGGTGACGAGCAGCGCCTCGTAGAGGAGCGCGGCCATGCGGCGCCACCATCCGGCGCGCAGACCAGGCGCGCCGCCGGTCACTGGCCCGGCGACGGGCCGGGTTGCGGCGGCCGTGGGCCGGCGGGCTGGCGCGCCCCGCCGCGCGTGGCCGGCGGTGCGGGGGCAGGCGCGGGCCGGGTGGCGAGCTCCTGGCGCCGTTCCGGCGGCAGCGTCTGGTACTGCTCCCACTTCTGCCGCACCTCGTCCTTCTTCTCGGGCGGCAGCTGGCGCATCGACTTGTAGCGCTCGCGCGCGGCGGCGCGCTCGGCCGGCGTGAGATTGGCCCAGGTGCGCATCTGCGATTGCAGGCGTTCCTGCTGGTCCGGCCGCATGGTCGGATAGCGCTGCGCGATGCCGCGCCATTTCTGCCGGCGCTGCGCGTCGAGCCGGTCCCATTCGGGTGCGAGCGGGGCGAGGACCTGCTGCTCCGCGGGCGAGAGCTCGCGCCACGAAGGCGACTTGAGTGCGATCTGCGCCTGCACGGCCGCGCCATGCAGCAGCGCGACCAGTGCGACGGCAAGGGTCAGTGGTCCGAGTCGTCCCGCAGCCAATTGGCGAACCCGCGGTCGAGGTACGCATCGATCGGCAGGTCCGAGGACAGGATCTGCGCGTCGAGGTCCTGCAGCTCGTGCACTTGCTGGACCGCTCGCCACTGTTGCCAGCCGAATGCCGCCGCGGCGGCGATCAGGGCGATGCCCAGCCAGCGGGCGGGCCCTTGGCTCCACGGACGGCCGAGCGCGCCGCGCCGTCCGGCGTGGGCGAAGGCCAGGCCGGGCTCGAGTGCCTGGGCGTACGCCGGGTCCAGCCGCGCGAGCGCGGCAGCGCGCGCCTGCTGGAGGCGATAGGCCGTGCCGGCGCGCAGGTCCTGCGTCCCGGTATTGAGGTAAGCCGTTATTTTGTCGGCGAATTGTTTTTCGGTGTTCATGGCTTGACACCCTTCGCGGACAGCGCGGCAGCCAAAGCGCGAACGGCCCGGGAGCAGTGCGTCTTGACGCTGCCCTCCGAGCAACCCATGGCTGCGGCCGTTTCCGCCACGTCGAGTTCTTCCCAGTAACGCAGGAGAAATGCCTCGCGTTGACGTGCCGGAAGCCGCGCGAGCGCCTGCTCGACGAGTCCCACGATCTGGCCCTGCTCGAGCTGCGCCGCCGGATCCGTGGGAACGCTCGTGTCGCCGCGCGTGGGGAGCGTCTCCAGCGGATCGTACTCCTCGTCCCGATCGTCCTTGCCGCCGAGGGCGGACAGGAGCGTGGTCCAGGTCGACCGGACCTTCTGGCGGCGGAAGTGATCGTGGATCGTGTTCTGCAGGATCCGCTGGAACAGCAGCGGCAGCTCGGCCGCCGGCTTGCCGGCGTAGTTCTCCGTCACCTTGAGCATCGCGTCCTGCACGATGTCGAGGGCCGCGTCCTCGTCGCGGACGGCGAACATCGCCTGCTTGAACGCACGCCGCTCGACCTCGGCCAGGAAGGCGGCGATTTCTTGGGTGGAGGCCAGTTTCGCGGGCAAATCGAAAGGTGGCCCGGATTATAGGCAGAAAGGATGTCCCGGCCGCCCGGCGGCCCGGCGCACCCGCCGATGGTGCGGTGAAGCATGCGGAAGGGACGTGCGGCTGCCGTGCCCCGGAGCGGGGACGCCCCGCGGCCTTGACCGGACCTTGCGTTTGCCGGTAGTGTGTTGTTTTCCGGGCCGTTAGGGCCGGAATGCTGTAGTGCAATATCGGCCGCGAACGCTCCCTCCGGCGACGCCACAAGCGTCGAGGAGCCTTCCAAAGGAGCGCGGCAGGATTTGCCCGTTTCAAGGGCTTTCTACCCGATCGAAGCCTTGAGGGGCGCGCCAACCTCGCGCGTCCGGCAAATGAGCTCGAGTCCCCGCTCGCGATTGCGCGCGGGCCGTAGGGTCTTTTCGACAGGCGGGTGCCATGCAACTCACGGGTGCGGAAATCCTCATCCGCTGCCTCCAGGAAGAAGGCGTCGAGTACGTCTTCGGCTATCCGGGCGGCGCGGTCCTCAATATCTACGACGAGCTGTTCAAGCAGGACAAGGTCAAGCACGTGCTCGTGCGCCACGAGCAGGGCGCCGTGCATGCAGCGGACGGCTATTCCCGCTCGTCGCACAAGATCGGCGTCGCGCTCGTCACGTCCGGCCCCGGCGTGACCAATGCCGTGACCGGGATCGCGACGGCCTACATGGACTCCATTCCGCTCGTCGTGGTCACGGGCCAGGTGCCCACGGCCGCGATCGGCCAGGACGCATTCCAGGAGTGCGATACGGTCGGCATCACGCGCCCGTGCGTGAAGCACAACTTCCTCGTCAAGGACGTCAAGGACCTCGCGCCGACGATGAAGAAGGCGTTCTACCTGGCCGGCACGGGGCGTCCCGGCCCTGTCGTGGTCGACGTGCCGAAGGACGTGACGCAAGCCAGCGGCGACTTCGCGTATCCCAAGAGCGTCTCGCTGCGCTCGTACAACCCGGTCACCAAGGGCCACGCCGGCCAGATCAAGAAGGCGGTGCAGCTGCTGCTCGACGCCAAGCGGCCGATGATCTACACGGGCGGCGGCGTCGTGCTCAACAATGCTTCCGCGCAGCTCACGCGGCTCGTGCGGCTGCTCGGCTACCCGTGCACCAACACGCTGATGGGGCTCGGCGGGTTTCCGGGCACCGACCCGCAGTTCACCGGCATGCTCGGCATGCACGGCACGTACGAGTCGAACATGGCGATGCAGAATTGCGACGTGCTGCTCGCGGTGGGCGCGCGCTTCGACGACCGCGTCATCGGTGATCCGGCGCATTTCTTCAACCCGGGCCGCAGGATCATCCACATCGACATCGACCCGTCGTCGATCAGCAAGCGCGTCAAGGTCGACGTGCCGATCGTGGGCTACGTCGCCGACGTGCTCGACGAGATGGCGCGGCTCATCGAAAGCGCGCCGCAGCGCCCGGACCCGCAGGCGCTCAAGGAGTGGTGGGCGCAGATCAAGGAATGGCAGCGCAAGGACTGCCTGCGCTACGACCGCAAGTCCAAGCTCATCAAGCCGCAGTACGTCATCGAGAAGCTCTACGAGCTCACCGGCGGCGACGCGTTCATCACCTCGGACGTCGGCCAGCACCAGATGTGGGCGGCGCAGTACTACAAGTTCGACAAGCCGCGCCGCTGGATCAACTCGGGCGGGCTTGGCACCATGGGCTTCGGCTTGCCGGCTGCGATGGGCGTCCAGCTCGTCAATCCGCATGCGACCGTCGCATGCGTGACCGGCGAGGCGTCGATCCAGATGTGCATCCAGGAGCTGTCGACCTGCAAGCAGTACCACCTGCCCATCAAGATCGTGAACCTCAACAACCGCTACATGGGCATGGTGCGGCAGTGGCAGGAGTTCTTCTACGGCAACCGCTATGCCGAGTCGTACATGGACGCGCTCCCCGACTTCGTCAAGCTGGCCGAAGCCTATGGCCACGTCGGGCTCAAGATCGAGAAGCCGGGCGACGTCGAAGGTGCGCTGCGCGAGGCCCTCGGGCAGAAGGAGCGGCTGGTGTTCCTCGATTTCATCACCGACCAGACCGAGAACGTCTTTCCGATGGTCCCCGGCGGGCAAGGGCTGACGGAGATGATCCTGGCGGAGGAGCTATGAGCCCGCAGCTCCGCCATTCGCGCCGGCGCCGGCATGCAGCGTCGTCCAGGAGCGCGCCATGAGGCACATCCTCTCGATCCTCGCCGAGAACGAATCGGGCGCGCTGTCGCGCATCTCGGGCCTCTTCTCCGCACGCGGCTACAACATCGACTCGCTGACGGTCGCCCCGACCGAGGATCCGACCATGTCGCGCTTCACGGTCGTCACGTCGGGGTCGGACGAAGTCATCGAGCAGATCACCAAGCAGCTCAACAAGCTGGTGGACGTCATCAAGGTCGTCGACCTGACGGAAGGCAACCACATCGAGCGCGAGCTGATGCTCGTCAAGGTGCGTGCGGCGGGCAAGGACCGCGACGAGATGAAGCGCCTGGCGGACATCTTCCGCGGACGCATCCTCGACGTCACGGACAAGAGCTACACCATCGAGCTGACGGGCACCGGCAGCAAGCTCGACGCGTTCATCCAGGCCATGGAGCCGGGGGTGATCCTCGAGACGGTGCGCACCGGCGCGTCGGGCATCGGGCGCGGCGAACGGATATTGCGGGTTTGATAAGCGCGCCAGGCATTGCCTGACGTCGTTCCCGCGAAAGCGGGAAACCAGTGACTTTGCAACGAACGACGCTGGGTCCCCGCTTCCGCGGGGGCGACGGCGCGACAGAGGAAAACGACATGAAGGTCTATTACGAAAAGGACGCCGACCTCTCGCTCATCAAGGGCAGGAAGGTCACGATCGTGGGCTACGGCTCGCAGGGTCATGCGCATGCGCTCAACCTGAACGATTCGGGCATCAAGGTCACCGTGGGGCTGCGCAAGGGCGGCGCGTCGTGGGACAAGGCGAAGAAGGCCGGCCTCAAGGTGGCCGAGGTCGCCGACGCCGTGAAGAACGCCGACGTCGTCATGATGCTCATGCCCGACGAGCACATCGCCGCGACCTATCGCAGCGACGTCGAGCCCAACATCAAGAAGGGTGCCACGCTCGCGTTCGCGCATGGCTTCAACATCCATTACGGCCAGATCGTCCCACGCACCGACCTCGACGTCGTGATGATCGCGCCCAAGGCGCCGGGGCACACGGTGCGCTCGACCTACGCCGCCGGCGGAGGCGTCCCGATGCTCATCGCCGTGCACCAGGACGCATCGGGCAAGGCGCGCGACGTCGCGCTCTCGTACGCGGCGGCGATCGGCGGAGCGCGTGCAGGGGTGATCGAGACGAACTTCCGCGAGGAGACCGAAACCGATCTCTTCGGTGAGCAGACGGTGCTCTGCGGCGGGCTGGTCGAGCTGATCAAGGCGGGCTACGAAACGCTCATCGAAGCCGGCTACGCGCCCGAGATGGCCTATTTCGAATGCCTGCACGAGGTGAAGCTCATCGTCGACCTGATCTACGAGGGCGGCATCGCGAACATGAACTACTCCATCAGCAACAACGCGGAGTACGGGGAATATGTCACGGGCCCGAAGATCGTCACCGCGCAGACCAAGGAGGCGATGCGCGAGGTGCTGCGGCGGATCCAGACGGGCGAATACGCCAAGGACTTCATCATCGAGAATCGCGCTGGCGCGCCGACGCTCAATGCCCGGCGCCGCCTGACCGCCGAGCATTCGATCGAAGTGGTCGGCGAGAAGCTGCGGTCCATGATGCCGTGGATCCGCAAGAACAAGCTCGTCGACCAGACGCGTAACTAGCCGGGCCGGCGGCATCATCCGTCCGGCGGGCGGCGTTGGCGTACCGGCAGCAGCGGCGCGATACTGCGCGCCACATAAGCGAGGTGGCCGATGAGTCGACGTACACGGCAGGGCGGATGGGCCGGGCTGATCGGCCTGCTCGTCGTGGTCGCCATCGTCCTGGTGCTCGGGCGCATCGTGCTCCAGCAGATGGGCATGCTGGGCGCGCACGCGGCGCCGGCGTCCACGCCGATGTCGCGCCAGGCGGCCGGCGACGCCAGCAGCGCGCAAGGCGCGTCGTCGGCGCCATCGTTCACGGCGCCGATCGAACGGGCGCGCGAGCTCGAGGCCACGGTGCAGCAGCAGGCGCGCGACGCTGCGGCCAAGGTCGAGCGCTCGTCGCAATGAGCGTGTCGCGCCGGGGCTGACGCCGCATGGACCCGAAGTGGTGGTATCGCGGCCTGATCGCGATCATCGTCGTCGCGTTCCTCGTGCTGATCGCGCGCGCCTCCATCATCGCGATGCGGCCCGATACGGCAAAGATCGAGCGCGCCGTCGACGCGTCCAGGGAGTCGCCCTCCGCGACCGTCCGCTGAGCGGCGCCGCGGCAAACGCCGGCCGTCGGGTGCCCGGGCCGCCCTGGCACCGATGCTAGAATCGGCGCGCGCTTGGCGCCTCTCCCGTGTCGACCTATCCTCATCCGCTCATCGCGCCCGTAGGCCGGCCCTTCCTGGCCAACGTGCTCGTCGACGTCTGCCTGCCGCCCGATGCGCGACCACGCGCGGCAGTCGCTGACAAAGCTTCGGCGACGACGACCGTGCCGGCTCCGCTGTGACCATGGAGCGTCATCACGACGACATCGCGCGCGAGCGCGCCCTGCTGAAGAACCGCGTGCGCCGCCGTGGCATCTTCCTGTTGCCCAACCTGTTCACGACCGCCGCGCTCTTCGCGGGCTTCTACGCGATCGTGCAGGCGATGAACGTCAACTTCGACTACGCCGCCATCGCGATCTTCGTTGCGATGGGGCTCGATGGCCTGGATGGACGGGTGGCGCGCCTCACCCGCACGCAAAGCGCGTTCGGCGCCGAATACGACAGCCTCGCCGACATGGTGAGCTTCGGGGCGGCGCCCGCGCTCGTGATGTACGAATGGGCGCTGCGCGACCTCGGCAAGCTGGGATGGATCGCCGCGTTCGTCTACGTCGCCGGCGCCGCGTTGCGCCTCGCGCGCTTCAACACGCTGCTCGAGGTCGCCGACAAGCGCTGGTTCCTCGGCCTGCCGAGCCCGTCTGCCGCCGCGCTCGTCGCGGGCTTCATCTGGGTCATCGACGACCTGGGCTACGAGCCGGAGCCGCTGCGCTGGGTCGCATGGGCCGTCACCGTGTTCGCAGGCCTGACGATGGTCAGCAACGTGCGCTACTGGAGCTTCAAGACGATCAACCTGAAGCGCAGCGTGCCGTTCGTGGCGGTGTGCCTCATCGCGCTCGTGCTCGCGCTGCTGGCGTATCAGCCCTCGGTGGTGCTGTTCGGGGCCTTCGTCGCGTACGCCGTGTCCGGGTACGCGCTCGCAGGGTATGGCGCGGTGCGCCGGCGTACCCGTCCGGCGCCGTCCTAGCCGCGGGCGCGCACGGCGCGACCGCCATTTCGGTGTCAGCGAAGGAAAGGCCCATGTCGCTCAAGGGACTGCTGCTCGTGCTCGGCTGCATCGTGCTGATCGCACCGGGACAGCTGCTGTTCAAGTCCGCGGCGGCGCAATGGCGCCTCGACGGCGGCGCGTGGCTCGCCATGCGCAGCCTCGCATCGCCCGCCTTCATCGCGGCGATCGTGCTCTACGCGCTCGCGACGCTGCTGTGGGTCTACGCATTGCGCATCGTGCCGCTGGCCAGCGCCTTTCCGCTGTATGCCCTAACGTTCCTCGTCGTCCCGCTGGTGGCGCATTTCGCGGCCGGCGAGCCGCTCACGCCCAACGTGCTCATCGGCGGCGCGGTGATCATCGCGGGAGTTGCCATCGCTGCGCGCTGACGCCGCCATGCGGATTGCCGTGGTGATCCCGTGCTACCGCGTCGCCGCGCAAGTGGGCGGCGTGATCGCAGGCATCGGTCCGGAGGTCGACGCGATCTATGCCGTCGACGACGCCTGCCCGGAACGCACCGGCGATCGGCTCGCCGCCGCATGTCGCGATGCGCGTGTGCGCGTGCTGCGCCACGAGCTGAATCAGGGGGTCGGTGGCGCCACCATCACCGGCTATCGTGCAGCGCTCGCCGACGGCGCGGACATCGTGGTGAAGATCGACGGCGACGGGCAGATGGATCCGCGCGAGATCCCGCGCCTCGCCGCACCGCTGCTGCAAGGACGCGCCGACTACGCGAAAGGCAACCGCTTCCACGAGCTCGACTTCCTGCGCACCATGCCGAAGATCCGGCTCCTCGGCAACTCGCTGCTGTCGCTGGCGAACAAGGTCGCGAGCGGCTATTGGGACGTGATGGATCCGACCAACGGCTTCACGGCCATCCATCGCGAAGCGCTGGCTCAGTTGCCGCTCGACAAGCTCGATCGCGGCTATTTCTTCGAGTCGGACGTCCTGTTCCGCCTCTACACGATCCGCGCGGTGGTGCGCGACGTGGCGATGCCCGCCCGTTACGCCGGCGAGCCGAGCAGCCTGCGCGTGGGCCGGGCCGCCGCCATCTTCCCGCTCAAGTACGTCCGCTCCACCATCAAGCGGCTGTTCTACGCGTATTTCCTGCGCGACTTCAACGGCGGCAGCCTTCAGTTCTGCCTTGGCAGCATCGTCATGGCGGCCGGGGTCGCGGTCGGGGCGAGGTACTGGATGCGTTCGGCCGCGCAGGGCATCCCCACGACGTCGGGACAGGTCATGCTCGCGGCGTTGCCGATCCTGGTCGGCGCGCAGCTGCTCATCGGCGCGCTCAACTACGACATCGCAAGCGTTCCGCGCGAGCCGTTGCAGCGCATGCCGCATCTGCCTCCTTTGCACGCATGAGGGGGAACGCCGGACCGGCGTGTCCGGTCTGCGCCACGCCCATGCGCGGTCCCGCAGGCGGCTTTCGCTACGATTGTCCTGCATGCGGTCACGCGAGCGCCACGCTGCCGGTCGCGATCGTGCAAGGCGCCTGTGCGCTGCGTGAAGACGACCGCGAAGCCGCGCTCGAGCCGCTGCGACGACGCAATTTCGAGACCGTCCTCGACCGTCTCGCGCGGCTGCAACCGCCCGGGACGCTGCTCGAGGTCGGCTGCGCGCACGGGTGGTTCCTCGACGCCGCGTCACGGCGCGGCTATCGCGTGCACGGCCTGGAGCCGGATGCGCCGATCGCCGCACAGGCGTTGCGGCGCGGGCATGAGGTGACGACGGGATTCTTTCCCGCGGCGCTGCCCGTCGATGCGCGCTATGACGCGATCGTGTTCAACGACGTGCTGGAGCATCTGCCCGATCCTGCGGGTGCGCTGCGTGAGGTGCGCAATCGCCTGGCGCGCGGCGGGCTTGCGGCGTTCAACCTGCCGAGCAGCCGCGGCGCGTTGTACCGCATCGCCTGCGCGCTGCGGGCCCTCGGCTGGCGGGCGCCGCACGACCGGCTGTGGCAGGTGGGCTTCCCGTCGCCGCATCTGTCGTATTTCCGGCCCGAGGGGCTCGCGCGCATGGCGCAAGCCGCGGGACTCAGGGAAGTCGACCGCGTCGCCCTGCCGTCCTTCGCGCGCGAGGGTCTGTGGCAGCGCCTGCGCTACGACGCGCGCGCCGGACTCCTCGCACGCTCGCTCAGTTGGCTCGCGTTGACCCTCGCTTTGCCGCTCCTGCGCGCGCTGCCGTCGGATATCGTGCTCGCGATCTTTCGCCGCGACGATGCGCCGGATCAGCGCCGTGCCGACACTGCTGGCTCCCGCTCGGCGGCGGGCGCCACGACCGCGACGCGATAGTTCTCGAATTGCCACACCGGCTGCGTGTCCTGGTCACGGAACGCCGTGATGGCGGCTTCCTCGGGGATGGTGCCGTTCACGTGCACGACCACGTGCGTGAGGTTCCAGCGGCGCGCGATCGCGAGCACGTCCCCCGCGGTCCGCGCGTGGCTCAGATCGGGATAGACGGCCAGGTCGTGCCAGTTGCCGCCGCGCGAGTAGCCGACGTAGCCCGCCGGGCTCGCATCGTTGAGGACGAAGAACCCGATGCGCGCGTCCGGCAGGTGCTCGTTCAACCACTCGGCGACGATGCGCAGCGGCGCATAGCGCGCGACGTAGTCCTGCCGCTGGTGGGCATCGACCGTGCAGCGGCGGCACAGCGTGGCGTGATACCAGCTCGCCGTGTACATGAACCGCAGGTTGAGTGCGATCAGCGCCAGCGCGATCGTCCCGAGCAGCAGCCGCGCGCTGCGCCGATCCGGCAGGCTCGCCAGCGTCCAGCCGCCGACGGCCGCGGCCAGCAAGAGGGCGGGGAGCAGGTAACGCAGATACGCCTGCTGCACGAAGACGGCGACGAAGAACACCGCACCGAGCGCCATGCAGCCCCATTGCCAGCGGCCAAGGCGCATGCGCGTGAGGGCAAGCAACGCAAACGGGATGACCAGCAGCCAGTGGAAGCCCGGCGCGCCCGCGACGCCTTCGATGAACCGCTGGCTCTCGGTCACGAGCTGGTACGGCGCCCACGGCCATAGCGTTGCGTGGTAGAGCGCATTGGTGAACGATGCCTCGCGCGGAAAGAGCGGGGAGCGGAACACCGAATTGAAGAACGGGAACACCGGATTGCCCGTGTCCCACGTCGCATGCACGTACGGCCAGGCACCGATGGCGCAAGCAATCAGCGCGCACGCGCGGAGCGGCCATCCCGGCAGGCGCAGCACGCCGCCGCGGCTCAGGACGACGAGACCGATGCCGAGCGGCGCGAGCCACAGCAGGCTGATCGCCTTGCATTGCAGCGCGCCTGCCGCGGTGAGCAGCAGCGCGGCAAGGTCGACCGGGGCGCGTGAACGGAGCCACGCAAGCGCAGCGACCAGCGTGCCGAGGAGGAATGCGCACCACAGCGTCTCGCTGAACAGCGATCCGGTGACCAGGAACGTGAGCGGCGCCGATGCGAACAGCGCGACGCTCACCAGCGCGGGCAGGCGCGGCGCACCCATGCCGACCAGGCGCAGCAGGAGCCCGCCCGCCACGAGCCCGAAGACGAGGTTGAGGAACCGCGCGCAGGCCTCGCCGCCCAGCGCATCGGCCAGCGCGAACACCCAGTCCGCACCGAGCGGCATCTCGGCCCACGCATAACGCTGCACGTCGAACGACCATGCGTGCTCGGCGGCGAGCAGGCGCGCGAACGCCAGATGCACCGCCTGCGCGTCGTAACCGACCTCGGGCTTGGCCACCACGAAGACGTGCAGCACGAGCACCACGCCGAGCACGCCGAGCCACAAGCGCTCCGCGGCCGTCCACCGCGGCGCTTCGGCGGCGCCAAGCGCGGGATCGATCGACAACCGCGGCCGCGCGACCAGCGCCGCCAGGGGCACACACAGCAGTGCGGCGTACACGGCCGGGTAATGGATGCTCATGCGCGCCGTCGCGCACAGCACGCCGACGACGAGCGCAAGCCCGGTCAGCGTGCACATCAGCACATCGCCCGCGCTGTCGCCGCTCCGCGCGACCGATTGCAGGATCAGGCGTCCGGCCAGCCAGGCGTCGAAGACGATCCAGGCGGCGATCAGGACCGGTCCTGGCGACAGCAGGGCGACCGCAGTGGCGAGCACGCCGAGCGCGACCAGCGGCGCGGGACGCCGTGCCGCGAACGCGACCGCGACGAGCGCCGCAGCCGCGATGCTGCTCACCTGGCGCAGGTTGGTCGTGTCGACGGGGTTGTACGTGCTCTCGGGCAAGAGGCCCGCCACGACCCAGCCGATCAGGACCGCATGGGCCGCAAGGAGCAGCCCCAGAAGCGCCAGCCAGCGCGCGGTCCACGCACGCGTGCCGATGCCGGTCGGGTGGGGGGTTGCCCTCATTGCGCGGGCGAGTGTCGCACAACGGACGGGCGGCGTTGATCCTCCGGCCCGCCGGGTTGCGGCCTGCCTCGAAATCGGTTAAGTTCACACGATGAGCAGCTTCTTTCCTCTCGCCCTTGGCGCCCGGACGATTCCTTCGTCCGCTTCGGCGCTCATCGTGGGCCTGCTGCTTCTGCTGCGCCTCGCGCGCACATAAAACACACCCCCAATTCGAGCAGTACCCGCGCCGTCCGCACCAAAGGGACCGCGATCCGTTTCCTTTTCGGCCCGTCTCGAGGACCGCATGAAGCCCGACCCCGCGCAGAAGTACCGAGCCTTTCCGCCCATCGACCTTGCCCACCGCCAGTGGCCGTCGCGCACGCTCACGCGACCGCCCATCTGGCTGTCCACCGACCTGCGGGACGGCAACCAGGCGCTGATCGACCCGATGGACGCCGAGCGCAAGCTGCGCATGTTCCACGAGCTCGTGCGCATCGGCTTCAAGGAGATCGAGGTCGGCTTCCCGTCCGCATCGCAGACGGAGTTCGACTTCATCCGCCGCCTGGTCGACGACGACCTGATTCCCGACGACGTCACGATCCAGGTGCTCACGCAGTCGCGTGAGGAGCTCATCCGCCGCACGTTCGACTCGGTGCGCGGGGCCAGGCGCGCGATCGTGCACCTTTACAACCCGACGGCGCCGCTGTTTCGCCGCGTGGTGTACGGCAAGGACAAGGCCGGCATCGTGGACATCGCCGTGCAGGGCGCGCGCTGGTTCGCCGATTGCGCCGCGGAGCAACCGCACACCGACTGGCGGTTCGAGTATTCGCCCGAGACGTTCACGATGACCGAGCTGCCGTTTGCCAGGGAGATCTGCGAGGCCGTCATGGACGTGTGGCAGCCGACGCCACAGCGGCCGGTCATCCTCAACCTTCCGGCTACGGTGGAGGTCGCAACCCCGAACGTCTATGCCGACCAGATCGAGTGGATGCACACGCACCTGTCCCGCCGCGACAGCGTGGTGCTGAGCCTGCATCCGCACAACGATCGGGGCACGGGCGTCGCCGCCGCCGAGCTCGGCGTGATGGCCGGCGCCGATCGGGTCGAAGGCTGCCTGTTCGGCAACGGCGAGCGCACGGGCAACGTCTGCCTCGTCACGCTCGGCATGAACCTCTATTCGCAGGGCATCGACCCCGGCCTCGACTTCTCCGACATGGGCCGCGTCATCCGCACGGCCGAGCACTGCACCGACTTGCCCGTCCATCCGCGCCACCCGTACGCCGGCGAGCTCGTCTTCACGGCGTTCTCGGGATCGCATCAGGACGCCATCAAGAAAGGCCTCGCCGCGCAGCGGGAGGCGGCCGCGCAAGGCAACCCGTTCTGGGAAGTTCCGTACCTGCCGATCGACCCGGCCGACGTGGGCCGCACGTACGAGGCGGTCATCCGCGTGAACAGCCAGTCGGGCAAGGGCGGCATCGCCTTCCTGCTCGAGCGCGACCACGGGTTTTCGCTGCCGCGCCTCCTGCAGATCGAATTCAGCCAGGTGATCCAGCGCATCACCGATGCGACCGGCAAGGAAGTCTCGTCGGCCGAGATCCGCGCGGTGTTCGAGCGGGAATACATCGCCGCGACGCTGCCGGTCGCGTACGTCGATCACCGCGCGCAGCATGCCACCCACGGCACGATCGAGCAGCTGACGGCGCGTCTTTGCATCGACGAGGTCGAGACCCTGCTCACCGGCAGCGGCAACGGTCCGGTGGACGCGTTCGTGCACGCGCTGCGCGAAGGCGCCGGGTTCGACGTGCACGTGCTCAACTACCACGAGCATGGCGTCGGGGCCGGCGAGGATGCCACCGCCGTCGCGTACGTGCAGCTGCGCGTCGGATCGACCGATACGGTCTACGGCGTTGGCCTCGATCCGAACATCGTCACCGCGACGCTGCGCGCGGTGCTCTCCGCGGTGAACCGTGGGCTCGCGCAAGGCTACCTGCGCATGCCCATGACGCGGCGCACCGCGCTCGCCTGACCTTCATTCCATCCGCGAGGAGCCGCCATGGCCGACCAGCTGCTGATCTTCGACACGACGCTGCGCGACGGGGAGCAGAGCCCGGGTGCTGCCATGACGCGCGACGAGAAGCTGCGCATCGCGCGCATCCTCGAGCGCCTCAGGGTGGACGTGATCGAAGCGGGGTTCCCGGCGTCGTCCAACGGTGATTTCGAGGCGGTCAGCCAGATCGCGCGCACCGTTCGCGACAGCACGGTGTGCGGCCTTGCGCGGGCGAGCGAGAGCGACGTGCGCCGGGCCGGGGAGGCGCTGCGGCCGGCCCGCTCGATGCGCATCCACACCTTCATCGCGAGCTCGCCCATCCACATGCAGATGAAGCTGCGCATGACGCCCGACGCGGTGCTCGACGCGGCGGTGAAGGCGGTGAAGTGGGCACGCGAATACACCGACGATGTCGAGTTCTCGCCCGAGGATGCGGGGCGCTCGGAGCCCGACTTCCTCTGCCGCCTGGTCGAGGCCGCGATCACGGCCGGCGCCACGACGATCAACATTCCGGATACGGTCGGCTACACGATGCCCTGGCAGTTCGGCGCGCTCATCGGATCGTTGCGCGAGCGCATTCCCAATTCGGCGCGCGCGGTCTGGTCAGTGCATTGCCACAACGACCTCGGGCTTGCCGTCGCCAACTCGTTATCTGCCGTGATGAACGGGGCGCGTCAGGTCGAGTGCACCGTCAACGGCCTCGGGGAGCGTGCCGGCAACGCGTCGCTCGAGGAGATCGTCATGGCGGTGCGTACGCGCAAGGACGTGTTTCCCTGCACGACACGCGTCGACGCGACGCAGATCGTCGCGGCGTCGAAGCTCGTGTCCGGCATCACGGGGTTTCCGGTCCAGCCGAACAAGGCCATCGTGGGCGCGAACGCCTTTTCGCACGAGTCGGGCATCCATCAGGACGGCGTGCTGAAGCACCGCGAGACCTACGAGATCATGCGCGCCGAGGACGTGGGCTGGAACACCAACAAGCTCGTGCTGGGCAAGCTTTCCGGGCGCAACGCGTTCAAGACGCGGCTGGCCGAGCTCGGCATCGAGCTGCCGGACGACGAGCAGATGAACCTCGCGTTCGCGAAGTTCAAGGAGCTCGCGGACAAGAAAGGCGAAGTGTTCGACGAGGACCTGCAGGCGCTGGTGTCCGACGAAGCGATCACGCCCGAGCACGAGTACTACCGGCTGGCGGCGCTCAAGGTGACGTCCGAAACGGGGACCGTGCCGCATGCGCGGGTGGTCATGAGCATGGGCGACAGCGAAGTGGTCGCCGAAGTCGCAGGCGACGGTCCGGTCGACGCCACGTTCCGCGCGATCGAGCGCATGGCGCAGTCGCATGCCACGCTGCTGCTGTATTCGGTCAACGCCATCACCGGCGGCACCGACGCGCAGGGGGAGGTCACCGTACGCCTGGAGAAGGACGGCCGCATCGTGAACGGCCAGGGCGCCGACACCGACATCATCGTCGCGTCGGCGAAGGCGTACCTCAATGCGCTGAACCGCCTGCACAGCGGCGTGCAGCGGCTGAACCCGCAGCTGGCTGCATAGCAGAGAGGCGAAACGACCGGCGGTTGCGGTCGTTTCGTGAAATGCCGGCGCAGCCGCACGCAGCGCGCTGCGCAAGGCTCATTGAGCCAGCCGTTGTCGTCAGCCTCAGAATTCGTACTCTATCTGCGCGCGGATCGTCCGATCCGCGGCGCCCGACGCGAGCCCGAAGAGGATCGCGGCGTTGTACTGGATGATGTTGCGTCCGCCCAGCGGCACCTTGCCGAAG
>Ga0308174_10000341_pt1 | contig 19465 bp, 14 predicted proteins | sample PhyPR2_FD_203894 | JGI IMG/M metagenome (GOLD analysis project Ga0308174, IMG submission 203894) | Soil microbial communities from UC Gill Tract Community Farm, Albany, California, United States - DLSLS.P.R2 | ecosystem: Environmental > Terrestrial > Soil > Agricultural land | place: USA... | reverse complement strand
AACGAGTAGATGCGTCCGCTCGCAACGCGGTTCTGCATGTGAAGGAACCGGTCGCCGCCGAGCGCAGCGATCGCCTGATCGACAATCTGTTTGCCCTTGTCCGGGCCCGTTTGCGCCTTACCCGCGGCCAGGCACAAGCCGGTGCATAGCAATAGTCTGGTCGGGATGTTCAGGTACATGGTGAACTGAATGCGAGATACATCAGGCGCAGGCGATCGAATGGATCCAGCCCTGCGGGCTTCCGGCAGCGTTCAGATCGCGGGCATGAATCGGCCCGGCATGCTCGCGAAGGGGTCCGCCATTCCGGGCGTGCAGCGCTGCTTGTATTTCCGCCGCTACCGCGAGCGCCACTTGCTCCGGACCTTCCGCGCCGATATCTAATCCCATCGGGCTGTGAAGTTCCGGCACAAGATTGCCGCCATCCAGTCCGGCATCCGCAAGAAGCTGAATCGTCCGTTTGCGCGGCCCCAATACTCCAAGGTATTGAACACGAGTCGAGGATAGTTCCCGCAGGACTTCCAGATCCTGGCTGTAGCTGTGATTCATAATGACGGCAGCCGACCAGGGGTCCATAGCTGCGGCGGCGTCCCCCGGTCGGCGGACACGGACTGCATCCGCCAGGGGGACCTTCCCAGACATGACGTAATGCGCTCTTCCATCCAGAACCCAGACTTGCCAGCCAAGAAGCTTTGCAATTTCCGTTAGCGGCACGGCGTCATCGCCTGCGCCAAAGACAACCAGACGCACCGCCGGAATCAGCGTTTCGATAAAAACACGCTGGGCGTCTAGTGAAACGTGGCGCGATTGGGCTTCGGCTATTGCCTCGCGCGCCTGCTCTTCCAGCATAGCCGCGGATTCTGAATCCGGAAGATTGTGTGACACAGAGCCATTCAGATCGACCGTCAGGTTCTGGCCTGCCCTGTCGCGAGGCTCAATCAAGCGCGCAATCGCCGCGGGACGGCGCTGGGCACGCACTTGGCGCACAAGGTCCAGAAAAGATGCTTTATCCGGCATCATCCGCTCAAGCAGCACATCTATCGTGCCGTTGCAGCCCAAGCCGTAGGCGCCCGTAGAAATCTCACCTTCCGCGGTGGTGTCATAGCGTCTGATTGCCGGGCCTTGTTCAGTGAACCACCAGGCCTTCTTCATCAGATCGTCTTCCAGGCAGCCTCCGCTGACAGACCCGGCCCGGCGGCCGGCGGACGCTACCAGCAGATGCGCACCCGGAGAGCGGTAAGAAGAACCACGAGTCCATACGACAGTAGCGAGTACAGCGGATTCGCCCGCCGCTTCGACGTGCGACCACAATCGCAGGATGTGTTCCAGCTCTTTCATCACGTCTGAGAAATTCTCTCTTCAGCTTAGTTCAAGACCACTGCAGCCCGAACAGATCGAACTAACCGGTGCCCATCGGTAACGTCTGGAAGAATGGCATCGTCTTGAAATCAAAGCACCGGGGACAAGATAACCGTTCCCCCGCTTTTCCTGTCAGCACCGGGTCTGAGGCCCACGCCAATTTTGCCATCTGTTCGCTTTATACTGAGGAATCACTGGGGATGAAGCCACCTACGACGCTAGAACCACATCATACCGAGCAGCAATCGCCGGAAACCCGCCCCGCCGAGTCTCGCCCGCCCAACCAATATCCAAAAATTGACCTGGATGATACCAAGGGATCAAAGAGTCACTGGTGGATCTGGTTGCTGGTCTTTGCCGCCATTGGCTTCGGCTGCTACAAGCTGTATCAGTTTGAGGGCTCAAAGAAGGCCGCCATCGCTTCAAAGAAGGCGATGCTGAAGCCTCGCAGCATCCCAGTGGTGGCCGCGACCGCCCACCAGGGAAACATGCCGGTTTATCTCCAAGGCCTTGGCACGGTGACAGCCTTCAACACGGTGAGCGTCAAGCCTCGAATTGATGGACAGTTGATAAGCGTGGCGTTCAAAGAAGGGCAGTTTGTCCGTAAAGGCGACGTGCTGGCTGAAATCGACCCACGTCCGTTCCAGGTTGCTCTCGATCAAGCTCAGGGCAATCTCGCTCAAGCGAAGGGAACCCTCGCGAAGGATCAAGCCGCATTGAAGGACGCGCAGGTGAATTATGTCCGCGACCAGCAGCTTTATAACAACCAGATTATCGCCAAGCAGCAACTCGATACCCAACTTGCCGCCGCAGACCAGATCCGCGGGTCCATCGAAGCCGATCAAGCGGCCATCGCAACCGCCCAAGCGGCGATCGACAGCGCAAAGCTGAATCTGACTTTCACCAAAATCACTGCTCCCATCAGCGGACGAATTGGCCTGCGCGCCGTTGACGCCGGCAACATCGTTCATGCCTCGGATGCAAACGGGATTGCGGTAATCACTCAACTTCAGCCGATTTCGGTCATCTTTAATCTCCCGGAAGAGCAGCTGCAGCCGGTGTTGCAGCGCTTGCGTTCCGGCGCAAAGCTGCAGACCGAAGCATACGACCGCAATATGACGAAGAAGTTGGCTGATGGCACGCTGATGAGCGTCGATAACCAGATAGACACCACAACCGGCACAGCCCGGCTGAAGGCGGTTTTTCCGAACGACAACTTCGTCCTGTTTCCGAATCAGTTCGTCAACATCAAGCTGTGGCTGAACACCCAGCGCGGAGTCATCATTGTTCCAGCATCTGCCATCCAGCGCGGGCCAACCGGCACCTTTGTATACATCGTGCAGGATGACGGGACGGTCTCGGTCAGCGATATCAAAGTCGGCATGACGGAGGGCACCGATGTATCCATCGACAGCGGTATCAAACCCGGCGATAAAGTCGTCATCGACGGCGCCGAGAAGCTCACCGAAGGCATGAAAGTAACGCTTCGGCCAGGCAACACGGCCGATCAGAGCACGCGGAGGCAGGCGGAATGAGTCCGTCACGGCCGTTTATTCTGCGGCCGGTTGCAACGTCATTATTAATGGCGGGCATCCTGATCGCGGGCGCCATCGCCTACAAGCAGCTGCCCGTCTCAGCTCTGCCGGAAGTCGATTACCCGACCATTCAATGCGTGACGTTTTACCCCGGCGCGAGCCCCGACGTGATGGCCTCATCCGTTACCGCGCCGCTTGAGCGCACGTTCGGACAGGTGCCGGGCCTGAAGCAGATGACCTCAACGAGCTCGTTCGGCAGCTCGATCATCACGCTGCAATTCAATCTGAACCTGAATATCGATATCGCCGAACAGCAGGTGCAGGCGTCCATCAACGCTGCGGGCACGTACCTCCCGCCCGACCTTCCAAATCCTCCGATTTATAGCAAGGTCAATCCCGCCGATGCGCCAATTCTTACCTTGGCGCTCACATCGAAGACCGTTCCGCTGACACAAATACAGGATCTGGCGGATACCACGCTTGCCCAGAAGATCTCGCAGGTGAGCGGAGTAGGGCTCGTTACTTTGACTGGAGGTCATAAGCCGGCCGTTCGGATTCGCGTGAATCCAAGTCAATTGGCTGCTTACGGCCTGAGCCTGGAAGACGTGCGCACCGCTCTTGGTGAAACCAACGTTAACCAGGCCAAAGGGAATTTCGATGGCGTTCGCCAGGCGTATACCATCAGCGCGAACGATCAGATCCTGACCAGCGCGGGATACAAATCTGTCGTCATTGCATACAAAAATGGTGCGCCGGTACGGCTGGAAGATGTGGCCTCCGTCGTTCAAGGCGCGGAGAATACCCGCCAGGCCGCCTGGATGAACACCACCCCGGCGGTCATCATGAACATTCAACGGCAGCCCGGAGCAAATATCATCGCGGTTGTCGACCGCATCAAGGCCTTGCTGCCGCAGCTGAAAGCCGTGATCCCGTCCTCGGTGCAGGTATCCATGCTCACGGACCGCACGACCACCATCCGCGCATCCGTTAAAGATGTTCAATTCGAATTGATGCTCACCGTTGCGCTGGTCGTCATGGTGATCTTTCTGTTCCTGCGGAACCTGGCGGCAACCGTCATCCCCAGCGTAGCCGTGCCGCTTTCAATTGTCGGCACGTTTGGCGTGATGTATCTCCTGGGCTACAGCTTGAACAATCTCACGTTGATGGCTCTGACAATCTCAACTGGGTTTGTGGTTGACGATGCCATTGTCATGATTGAGAACATCTCCAGATTCCTCGAACAGGGTGAGTCGCCGCTGCGGGCGGCATTGAAAGGCTCCGAGCAGATCGGCTTTACAATTCTGTCGCTAACCGTGTCGCTGATCGCCGTGTTGATTCCGCTTCTGTTTATGGGCGATATCGTGGGACGCCTCTTCCGCGAATTTGCGATTACACTTGCCGTCACCATCCTGGTTTCGGCCCTGGTATCTCTGACTCTCACGCCGATGATGTGCGCGAAGATTTTGCGGCATAAATCGGAGTCCGAGCAGGGATGGTTTTACCGAAAATCGGAGCACGCCTTTAATTGGGTGATCTCCCGCTACGGGACCACACTGCAGTGGGTCCTGAAGCACCAGCTGCTGACGCTCGGAATCACGGTCGCGACGCTTGCCGGGACTATTTTCCTGTACGTCGTGGTCCCCAAAGGCTTCTTTCCGGTGCAGGATACCGGTGTGATTCTGGGCGTTTCGCAGGCTCCTGAAACCCTTTCGTTCCCGGCGATGGCAAACCGCCAAGAAGCTCTTGCCGAAGTCATTCTCCAGGACCCCGCGGTCGAAAGCCTGTCATCCTTTATCGGTATCGATGGCGTGAATACCACCATCAACAGCGGCCGCATTCAGATCAACCTCAAACCGCTTGATGAGCGGTCCGCGAATGCCAGCGACGTGATCCGGCGATTGCAGCCCAAGCTTGCCTCCGTGCCCGGAATTACGCTGTTCATGCAGCCCGTTCAGGATCTTTCGGTGGAAGATCGCGTCAGCCGTACGCAGTACCAATACACGCTTGAAGACGCCGATGCGAATGAGCTGAACACGTGGACGGCGCGCCTGGTCGATAAGCTCAAAACTCTTCCACAGCTACGGGATGTTGCTACAGATCAGCAGAATGGCGGTTTGGAGACCATGCTGGTGATTGATCGCGACACCGCATCGCGATTGGGACTGGGAATGCAGCAGATTGATAACACGCTCTACGATGCCTTCGGCCAGCGCCTTGTCTCAACCATGTTCACCCAGTTGAACCAGTATCATGTCGTGCTTGAAGTAGCGCCGGAGTTCCGCAAGAATCCGGACGATCTGAAGAACATTTACGTCCGCTCCTCGGCCGGGACCATGGTTCCGCTCAGCTCGTTCGCCCACTTCGAACAAAGGACAACGCCGCTGACTGTAGATCATCAGGGACAGTTCCCGGTTGTGACAATCTCATTCAACTTGCCCGCGAACGAATCGTTAGGAGATGCCGTTGCGGCAATTCGGGGAGCGGAACAGGATATCGGGCTGCCCGTCAGTGTTCATTCCAGTTTTCAGGGCACGGCGGCCGCTTTTCAGCGTTCCCTTTCGAATGAGCCTCTTCTGATTTTGGCGGCGGTGGTGGTGGTCTACATCGTGCTCGGCGTGCTATATGAGAGCTACATTCACCCGCTCACAATCCTTTCCACACTACCCTCCGCGGGCATCGGCGCAATCCTCGCGCTTTTGATCTGCAACAACGATTTCAACGTCGTCTCGCTGATCGGCTTGATTCTTTTAATAGGCATCGTCGAGAAGAACGCCATCATGATGATCGATTTTGCGCTCGACGCGGAGCGCGTGGAAGGCCGATCGCCTCACGAAGCCATCTACCAGGCCTGTCTACTGCGCTTCCGGCCCATTCTGATGACGACGCTCGCGGCCATGTTCGGTGGCCTGCCGCTGGCGCTCGGCAGCGGAGTGGGATCGGAGCTGAGGCGGCCGCTTGGAATCACGATTGTCGGCGGCCTGATCTTTAGCCAGGTGTTGACCCTTTATACGACGCCGGTTGTTTACCTGTTCTTCGACAGGCTGGCGGCGCGGGTAAGCGGATCGCGCGCGGCAAAGCTTGCAAGCCCGCCGCTGGGGGAGCCGGTTGCGGCGAAATAAGCTGTGAACATATCCGCGCCATTCATCAAGCGGCCCATCGGAACATCTCTATTGACCGTGGCTCTTGCGCTCTCCGGAGCGCTGGCGTTCCGCATGCTTCCCGTTGCTTCGCTTCCTGAAGTGGAGTTTCCGACTATTTCCGTGCACGCAAATCTTCCGGGCGCCAGCCCCGAAACGATGGCCTCTGCCGTTGCGACGCCGCTTGAACGGCAGTTTGGACGTATCGCCGGAGTCACGGAAATGACTTCGTCCAGCCAGTTGAGCAGCACTCGGATCACGCTTCAATTCGATTTGAGCCGGAATATCGATGCTGCTGCCCGCGACGTGCAAGCAGCCATCAATGCGGCGCGCGGGCAACTGCCGGCCGATCTACCCAGCAATCCGGGCTACTGGAAATCGAACCCGGCCGATGCGCCGATTCTGATGCTGGTCCTCACCTCGAGCATTTTCGACCGGGGGCAAATGTACGATGCCGCGGATTCCATCCTGGCGCAGAAATTATCCCAGGTCGAGGGCGTCGGGGAAGTACACGTCTGGGGCAGTTCGCGCCCGGCCGTCAGAGCGGAAATCAATCCGACGGTTTTGAACGCCATGGGCCTCACGCTAACCGATGTCGCGGGAGTTTTGCAAAACGCGAACGCTCACCAGGCAAAGGGCGCTCTAAACGATGCCACAATTCGTTGGCAGGTCAATGCGACCGACCAGTTATTCACCGCGAAAGAATATGCTCCCCTGATTGTGGCTTATCGCAACGGCGCGGCGGTGCGCCTCCAGGACCTGGGCCAGGTAGTCGATTCAGTGGAGGACACTCGCAACGACGCGGTCGATAACGGTCAACCTGCGGTCATCATCATGATCACTCGCCAGCCCGAGGCGAACATCATGGATACCGTCGACCGCATCCGCGCTGAGCTTCCGCAACTGCAAGCCTCCATTCCTCCGGCGATGCATCTGCAGATCGGGCAAGATCGCACAACCACCATCCGGGCGTCGGTACACGATGTCGAATATACGCTGCTGATTGCCGTGGGGCTGGTCATTCTTGTAGTTTTCTTTTTCCTTCGCAACGTTTGGGCAACTGTCATCCCCGGAGTCGCCGTTCCGCTCTCGCTGCTAGGAACCTTCGGCGTCATGTACCTGCTTGGTTATACTCTCGACAACCTTTCCCTAATGGCGTTGACCATCTCGACGGGCTTTGTTGTCGACGACGCCATCGTGGTGATTGAAAACATAACGCGTCACTTGGAGCAGGGCATGGATGCCATGAAAGCTGCTCTTCTGGGCGCGAAAGAAATCGGATTCACGGTGCTTTCCATGAGCACTTCGCTGGTTGCTGTTTTCATACCGATCCTGTTCATGGGAGGCATTGTCGGCCGCTTGTTCCGCGAGTTCGCCATCACGCTTACGGTCGCAATTTGCATTTCGCTGATCGTGTCGCTTACCACCACGCCGATGATGTGCTCACGGTTCCTCCGGCCCCAGAAGGAGCGCCGGCATAATTGGGTTTACCGTTTCTGCGAAGGCATCTTCAACACAGTTCATTCCGCTTACGCGAAGTCGCTGGTGACCGTCTTGAAGCATCCGCAGCTCACTCTGGTTATCACGTTGGTTACGATCGCCATCAGCGTTTACCTCTACATCATGGTTCCGAAGGGCTTTTTCCCGCAGCAGGATAACGGATTCATCGGCGGCTTTGTTCAGGCCGACCAGGATATTTCGTTTGCTGCGATGGACGAAAAGTTGCATGCCTTCATGCGTATCGTCCAGAAAGATCCGGCCGTGGACAACGTGGAAGGATTTACCGGCGGCGGCACCTTGAACTCGGCTTCCATGTGGATCTCGTTGAAGCCGCGCAACCAGCGGCGTCTCAACGCGGATCAGATCATCAATCGCCTTCGCGGCAAACTGGCTCATATCCCAGGAGCGACGCTCTATCTACAGGCCGCGCAGGATATTCGCGTTGGCGGGCGCTCCAGCGGTTCCCAGTATCAGTACACTTTGCAGTCGGAGAGTCTCCAGGACCTGAACGAGTGGGCGCCCAAACTGCTTGCCAAGTTGAAAACTATTCCCATCATTCTCGACGCAAACAGCGATCAACAGGTGCACGGGTTAACTACAGATCTGGTGATTGACCGGACCACTGCGTCACGCCTGGGCGTGAGTCCGGCTGCGGTTGACACCACGCTTTACAGCGCGTTCGGCCAGCGCCAGGTGTCCACCATGTACACGGGCATCAATCAGTATCACGTTGTGCTCAATGTGCTCCCTGAATTCCAACAAGGCCCAGCGGATCTGTCCCACATTTACGTGCGCTCTAATACCGGAACCCCTATTCCGCTATCCACGTTCACCCATTACCGCACCACTCTGAATTCTCTGGCGGTGAATCACCAGGGCCAATTCCCGTCCATTACTTTATCTTTCGCGCTGGCACCGGGTGTGGCGCTGAGCGATGCTGTGAATGCGGTTGAAACAGCGGAACAGGCGATAGGAATGCCTTCCAACGTGCATGGAGCGTTTGCCGGAACGGCGCAGGTGTTCCAAGCTTCGCTGAAGAGCGAGCCCGTGCTGATTCTTGCCGCGCTGGTGGCGGTCTATATCGTTCTCGGGATGCTGTACGAGAGCTATGTGCATCCCATCACGATTCTTTCAACGCTCCCTTCCGCCGGCGTCGGCGCTCTGCTGGCGCTGCTTATTTTCAACGTCGATTTGACTGTGATTGCGCTGATCGGCATCATCCTTTTAATCGGCATCGTGAAGAAGAACGCGATCATGATGATCGACTTCGCGCTGGAAGTAGAGCGGACGCAGGGCATCCCGTCAAAACAGGCCATCTATGAAGCGTGTCTCCTGCGGTTCCGGCCCATCATTATGACCACGATGGCGGCGCTGTTCGGCGGATTGCCGCTTGCCTTAGGAACCGGCGCAGGTTCCGAACTGCGGCGTCCGCTTGGCATCACTATTGTGGGCGGCCTCATCGTCAGCCAATTACTAACTCTCTACACCACGCCCGTGGTTTACCTGTATCTGGATAAGCTACAGCTTTGGTTCGGCCACCGCCGGCAGCTTGCTCCACGTCTGCAGGTGGCAATGAGCGACACACCAGCCTTCGGCGATTGACACAGTGCGCACGCCTTCAGCGTGCTGCGGTGAACTTCAGTTCACCGTTTTTGTATCAATCAAGGATTAGTAATGCCTGAATTCACCGGAAGCGGCCGGTCCGGCAATTGAGAATCGGGGAAGCCGCGCACAATCTTTAGAGTCCTTTCCCATCTCGTCCGGGTAAAGAAATGCTCGCCAAGATCAATAAAGTGCGCGACCAACGATCCCGTCGAGGCGCCTGTCAACTCCTCAGTCGAAGCCCGATATGACCAATAGATCAGAAACGGCTTGCCGACGATGTTGTCCCGCGGAACAAAGCCCCAGTACCGGCTATCCGATGAGTTGTCCCGGTTATCTCCCATCGCAAAATAGTGGTCCCCTGGAATGACCACTTCACCCCCGATAACGTCACGATCCAGCATGTCTCGCTGCGCCTCTTGCGCGAGCTCTTCCTTAACCGGGCGGCAGCACGGGGTGGGGAAGTTATCGAGTGCGGGATCGTAATCATATTTGTGATAAACATACGGCTCGTTAAGTCGCGTGCCGTTTCTGTAGACAATTCCGTTGGCGATTCGAATGTGGTCGCCCGGCATGCCAATCAGGCGCTTCACCAAGGTCTGCGTGGCATCGGCTGGATAGCGAAACACGATAATATCGCCGTGCTTCGGGTCCTCATAGGGAAGTAAGTTCTTGCTGATATGGCCGGCGGCCGCATAAGCCAACTTATCGACAAAGAGGTGATCACCCACCACGAGGCTATCTTCCATTGAGCCTGTCGGTATAACGTATGCACCGAATAGTGTGGTTGTTCCGAATAGAAGCAGAAGAATGGTGACCGCCCACTCAGCGACTCCACTTCTAGCTGGCTCCACTCTCTTTTTCAGCTCCGCTTTGCGCGTCTGCATCTTGATTTGATTCATCATCTCACCCCTTTGACCGCGTCGAGAAGCGACTCAACGGATGCGTTATCGCCAAACGTTTCGCTCAAGTGCCCATATACATCCCGGTTTCCCGGAGCAAAAACAAAACTGCCCCCAAGCTGGAACGGATTGCGGCCGGTGCGGTGCTGTTCGTGACCCGCGGCACGAGCGCGTCTTCGTGCCGTGGAATTATCTCGCCGTAAAAGATGCAACAGATTGGCCGATCTCAGTCCGGCGGCTTTGTACGCCAGACGCTTCTTGTCGATCAAAAGCGGAAAACTGATTCCCGTTTCTTCGCGAAAGAGCTGGGCATAGTTCGCATCTCCCAGGCCGACCGCTGCCAACGCCGCCCCCGCTTCTTTGAATTCCTTCTCGTGTTCGCGCAACTGCGCAACATGCTCGCGGCAGAAGAGTCAACCGTAATGGCGAAGGAAAACCAGCACCGCCGGACTCCGTTCCCAAAGCGACCCAAGCCGCATTTCATCTCCGGCTGCATCCGGTAAAACGATCAGGGCAAGCTTTTCAGCGAGTGAAGACATGGACGCGCTTTTACTCCAGTCTAAGAGCTTCGGCCGGATCAACCGCCGCCGCCCGGCGCGAAGGCAGGTAGCTTGCAAGAGCCGCGACCACGATAAGGCCAATGGAAACTGTGCAGTATGTGACCGGGTCCACCGGACTGACCTGAAAGAGTAGCGACGACATCAGGCTCATCAGCCCAAAAGCCGCTATCAGGCCAATTCCGACGCCAATTCCCGTCAGAACTATTCCCTGCCGCACAAACATTCCGGCCAATTGCTGCTGCCTCGCTCCTAGCGCCATGCGGATGCCAATTTCTCTGGTGCGCTGCGAGACCGAGTAGGCGATCACGCCATAAATGCCGATCACACCGAGGAGCAAGGCCATTCCGCCGGCAAGCGCAATCATGACGAGCGTGAAGGAAGTTCGTGCCATAGATTTTCTGTAGATCTGATCGAGCGTGCGAACTTCCGCGATGGGAACATTGGGATTGACGGACCAGACGGATTGCCTGAGTTCTTTGAGAAAGCTCTCCGAACCGGTCCGGCTGCTGCGGATGACGAAAAATGCGGTCCGCCGGATGATCGCCTTTTCACCCCAGAAATCTTTCACAAGAAGAGGCCAATATACCGTCGTAGAAGCTTTCTGGTTAACTCCCTGATCGTGCACATTTCCGGCCACGCCGATGATCTCGCGCCACGGATCGTTCATTCCCTCGCGAATCTGCTGGTGAATCGCGCGAGCGGGGCTGCCCCAGTACTCTCGAGCGAAGTTTTCGGAGATGACTACCACGGGCCGGTTACTATACAGATCCGTCCAGCTAAAGTCGCGGCCGGCAACAATCGGTGTCCCCATGCTCTGCAATAGACCAGGCGAGATGAACACAAAACGGCGAATCGGCGGGAGTTGTCCTTCCTTGTAAACCCGGTCGCGCGCGAAGATGAGATCGTTGCTGCCCATCCCGGTCATAGGAATCGTCGAGGTCAGAGCCGCGGATCGGACGCCTGGAACCCGTTGGACCTTTTCGAGCATGTCATTCTGCATGCGGAGAACTTTTTCGGCTTCGGGTACCTGCGCGTCCGGAATCGAAACCGCTAGAGTCTGGACCTCGTCCGGCTTTGTAAATCCGGGCTGAACTTTCATTAACGTTCGGAACGTTCGCATCATAAGGCCCGAGCTGATGAGCAGCACCAGTGCTAGCGCCACCTGTACGATCACGAGCAGGTTGCGCGCCCTATGGCGCTCCCTGCTCTGGCTGAGGGTTCGCCCGCCTTCGCGCAGGCCCGTTCCCAAACGCGCGCCCGCGTGCTTGAAGACCGGGATGGAACCGAAAAGCACTCCGGCAAAGATCGAAACGAATAAAGCAAACAGTAGAACGTGACCATCGATGCCGATTTCAGCAAGACGCGGGAGCCCCGCGGGCGCCATCGCCACCAGCAAGCGTAGCGATCCAAAGGCAACCAGCAAGCCAATTGCGCCGCCAAATGCCGCCAAGGTCAGGCTCTCGAACAAAAGCTCAGCGGCAATCCGAGCCCAACTTGCTCCCAGCGCAGCACGGATTGCTAGTTCCAGATGCCGGGCTTCCCCTCTTATCAGCAGAAGATTCGCTACGTTCGCGCAGGCAATCAGCAGCACGATACATATGGAGCCCATTAAAACCCACAGCACCGTTCCGATGTCGCCGGTTACTGCATGTTTGAAGGGTTGAAAATCGGGAGCGATTCTGGCGTTCTCAAAGAGCTTGACGCTGAAGCCGGGCGGAGGTTGAAAAGTTCTGTTTACAATCGGCAGCATGCGCTTTGCATCGGCATCCGCCTGCGCAATCGTGGCGTCCGGCTTGAGTCTCGCCACTCCATCGAAGCTGAAGTTCCCAAGAAATGTTTTGTTCCGGTCGAATTGCAGCGGCTGAATGATGGCCGGATCCAAATCGAGAAATCGGAAATCCTGTGGCATCACTCCGATGACCTCTTTCGCTTTTCCGTCGATCCTGATTCGCCGCCCGATAATAGACCGATCGCCGCTAAACCGCTGGCGCCAGAATCCATAGGAGAGAATCACTGTATCCGGACTGCCGGGCGAATCGTCTTTCCGGTTGAAGGATCGGCCCAGCAGCGGATGAATGCCCAGCGCCTGGATCACGCCGTCCGTCACGTCGAGGGCCCTCACCTGCTCCGGTTGAGCATTCGCGGTAACGCTTGCGGTATCGCCCGTGTAGATACCCATGTTCTGGAAATTCCGGTTCTCGTCGCGATACGTGAAGTAAAAGGAGGGCGACATCTCTAGGTCCTTGATGTTTATCCCGGGAGCCGCATGGGCGAGTGTTATCAATTCTTCCGGGTGCGGATACGGCAAGGGCTTCAGCAGTACTCCCTCAACAACGCTGAAAACGGCTGTATTGGCCCCGATGCCCAGAGCCAACGTCAGAATGGCCACGGAAGTGAACATCGGCGAACGCATAAGTCTGCGCAGAACTTGTTTAAGCTGCCCGCTGAATGATCCCATCGGCCCTCCTGGCTGCTACGAACAGAACCGCGCGCGTGAGCAAGCGGCAGATCAGCAGCATCCAAAGACTAAATACGCGCCGGCATGGGCTGGAAGTTCACTTCTTTGTCTTAGACTGAAACAAGGAGCAATTATGGCCGCAAACCCGATTCACCGGATCACTGTGGAAGAGTTTCGCCGGCTTCCCGAGTCCACCGGCGATTACGAGTACGAGCTTCACTATGGAGAACTGGTTCCATTGAGCCGCCCTAAGCTGAAACATCACATCCTGCAAGCCAAGTTGCGCAATCTGCTGCGCCCGCTTGCTCCTTCCGGAGGCTGGCTCGATTCAGAAGTCGCGTTCCGGGCACTCCCCGAATATGACTTTCGGGTGGCCGATGTCGCCTTCGTATCGCCGGAACGGTGGAAGACGGCGGACCCGGAAGACAACATCCATGGCTCGCCGGACCTGGTCATTGAGATCCTGTCTCCTTCCAACACCGCGCACGAGATGTACGACAAGGAGCAACTCTGCCTTGCAACGGGCTGCCGCGAATTCTGGGTTGTGGATCAAGATGCGCGTTATGTTCGCGTCGCACGCACGAATGGCCCGAGTGCCGTTTACCGTACGGGCCAGCACGTGCCGCTACAAGTGCTGGGCAGCGATGCTTCCCTCTCCGTTGACGATCTGTTTGCCTGAAAGCGCGCTCCTCACTTCCCGAAGGCTGTTACTATCCCGACCGGCAAATGTGAGATATCCTTTCTTTGCTCGACACATATCTCAAGGCCGCAAGCTTGATCACGCGTAGCTTCAAAGCTTCGATTGTCCTTTGGGCTATCGCCACTTTGGGCCGGACAGTCGCCGCGCAGCCGTCCGCTTCGCAGCAGAATAGGCTTAAGGTCGACTCCTTCGAGCTGGTCTGGAGCACCCTGCGCGACCACTACTGGGACAAGACAATGGCCGGGCTCAACTGGCAATCCGTCCATAACAACTACATCAAAGAACTGAAGGCCGCGGGTACGGCGGACGCGGCCCGAAGCGTGATGATCCGTATGCCTGAGCTTCTGCCGTCGTCACATCTCGCCATCATTCCGGGCGAGCTTTATTCGGCTGGGCGGAATGCCGGGAACTCCCGCGAGCCGGCGGTCGATGCAGGCGATCAGGAAGGCGATGATTCGGGCTCGACAGGGTTGGACACTATCGTGATCGATGGACAAATCGTGGTCGAAGCCGTTGAAGAGGGCTCGAGCGGCGCAAGGGCGGGCGTACGGCCTGGTTGGGTTATCGATTCCGTCGACGGGGCCGCAACCCAGCGGCTCTCTGCAATTGGCAGCGTTTCGCAAAGTCGCGCACGGGGCAATCTGGCTGCTGAAATTGTTCAGAGCTGGCTAAGCGGGCCGGTAGGGTCGCATGCTTACATCAGCTTTATGAACGGAGCAGGGAAGGCGGTTGCCTGCAATATTCAGCGGCAGGCATCGCCGGGAGAGGTGGTACGCTTTGGAAATCTTCCTCCGGAGCGCGTGCGCATCGAACACCGCAGACTGGAAAGCGGTGTCGGATACATACGGCTGAATCTGTTCCTGGATCCTCCGAAAGTGATGCCAGAAGTGGAGAGATCAGTCATCGAGTTTGCAAACGCGCCTGGCATTGTGCTCGATATCCGAAATAATCCGGGTGGGCTCGGCATTATGGCGATGGGCATTGCGGGGTGGTTCGTCCCCGAAGATGGCCAACGCCTCGGCACAATGACCGGCCGGGACCAAACCATGAACTTCATTGTTAATCCCCGGCTGCATGCGTATCAGGGCCGGGTGGCGATCCTGGTAAACGGAGATTCGGCTTCAACTTCCGAAATACTGGCGCAAGGTCTGCGGGATCTCGGACGCGCTCGAATCTTCGGCACGCGACCTGCGGGAGCGGCCCTGCCTTCCGACATCATCCGCCTGCCGAACGGCGATTGCTTCCAGTATCCCGAGGCCAATTATGCTTCCACGAAAGGCCGTGTGCTGGAAGGAAACGGCGTGGAGCCGGATGTTGTGATTGCGCCTACAATTCAGGCTTTGCTGTCAGGGCGCGACCTTGTGCTGGATGCTGCGAGCGAGGTGGTGTAGTGGAAAAAAATGAAAATCGTCTCGCTTGCGCTGTGCCTGTCGACGGTTATGTTGGCTGCTGGCACAACAACCCGGAAAGTGGTTGACCCCGCAGCGGTCCTCAATCGCTATGTCGCCGTAACGGGCGGCGCGAAAGCATACCGCAACTGCTCCGTCGAGATCGTCGACACGACGGTCACTCCGGAGCATGGCGAGAGCTATGGTGTGACCATCCTTTGATCGCGGGATGGCAAGCTGCGCACCGAAATCGACGCTGCTGATGCTTCCGGACAGATGGGAATTTTCAAGGACACCGCCTGGGTGTTTTCTAACAGCAAGGTGTGCGAAACCTGACTGGGGCAGCCGCGCGGCGCGAGTTGGCGTTAGCCCAGGAATTTACACCGGACACGTGGCAGAAGGCCTTTCGTTCCGTAACCGGTGAAAGCGAACAAGTCGTCAACGGGAAGAAATGCTACCGCGTCATGCTGGTGCGCTCCGATAGCAGCCAAGTCGAGCGGTTCTTTGACGAGTTCAGCGGCCTCTTAGTAAGGGAGATATCAAGCGAATTTGACGCAGCGGGTGTGGAACACGGTTTCACGCTCAATGTGAATGGTTACGGCATTTGGGATGCGATCCGATATCCATCATCGGTCCACATAACCAGCAGCAGTGGCAATCGCTCTATCAAGACAGAGAGCGTCCGTTGTACGTCCTATGCACCGCAGGACGCGTTCGTAATTCCGCATGAAGTGATCCGCGCACTTTCCGATTTGCAGAACTGGGTCGCCATGCTATCTCGTGCGCGAGGCATCCAAACCCGGTGAACCGCCCGATACGATGTGTTTCGACGTGAAGACTGGTTATGTGGTGAAGACGACGGCGCACGTCAAGTCGGAAATGGGCGAGTCTCGCTTCGACTCTATACTCAGCGAGTACCGTGCCGATGGACCGGTCAAGAGCGCTCATTACATCCAGACAGTTGTGGGAGGGCAGCCGCTGAACATCGAAATTACTCAAGTAGTCGTGAATGCTCCTCTGCCGGAGGTGCCTTCAATTTGCCGGACCATGTGCGGGCCCTCAAAGAGAAACAGGTTTCAGCCGCTACAATGCAAAGCCGCAGGAGCGCCCGACCTTGAAACGTAAAAAATAATTGCCTTCCAATAACTTACATAGTTCGGCCGCATTGGTAAAATGGAGTCTGATCCTGTACTAAGCTCACCGGGAGGTCGAATGGCTGCTTCGCAGCGCCGGAAATCAGTGGTTGTCAACGTCGGGGGCGTCAAGGTTGGCGGCTCGAATCCAATCGTCGTCCAGTCCATGACGAACACCGATACGGCGGATTCCGCTTCCACGGTAAACCAGGTTATGCAGCTCGCCCGCGCCGGTTCCGAGCTTGTCCGCGTCACGGTCAATACCGAAGAAGCTGCCCAGGCCGTACCCACCATCGTCAATACCCTGCGCGACTTCGGCGTAGACGTTCCCATCATTGGCGACTTCCATTACAACGGCCATATTCTTCTGAAGAAGTATCCCGATTGCGCGCGGGCCCTCAGCAAATACCGCATCAATCCGGGCAACGTAAACATCGGCCGGAAGCAGGACGACAACTTCCGTATCATGATTGAGGCGGCTATCGAATATGACCGTCCGATTCGCATCGGTGTCAACTGGGGCTCACTCGATTCCGCGCTCCTCACCCGGATGATGGACGAAAACTCGCGCTCACCCGAGCCGCTCGAAGCCATGGATGTCACTAAACGCGCCATTGTCGAAAGCGCCCTCCGCAGCGCCGAGGCTGCCGAGCATCACGGCCTCGCGCACGACAAAATCATCCTGAGCGCGAAAGTCAGTAATGTGCAAGACCTCATCGACGTGTATCAAATGATGGCCGCCCGCTGCGATTATCCGCTGCATCTCGGCCTCACTGAAGCCGGTCTCGGATCAAAAGGCATCGTGGCAACCACCGCGGCGCTATCCGTGCTTTTGCAGCAGGGTCTCGGCGATACCATCCGCGCTTCTTTGACGCCTCTGCCAAACGGTGACCGCACCGATGAAGTGGTCGTCTGCCAGCAGATACTCCAGGCGCTGAATCTTCGCAGCTTTACCCCGCAGGTTGCCGCTTGCCCCGGCTGTGGCCGCACTACCAGTACCTTCTTTCAGGACATGGCGGACCAGATCCAGACCTATCTGCGCGAGCAGATGCCGGTATGGCGCGAAATGTATTCCGGTGTCGAAGAAATGAAGGTAGCGGTTATGGGGTGTGTCGTGAATGGGCCCGGCGAATCGAAACACGCCAACATCGGCATCTCATTGCCTGGAACATTTGAAAAACCAGTAGCGCCTGTCTACATTGATGGCAAGTTATCGACGACGCTCCGTGGCGACCATATCGTAGCCGAGTTCCGTGGCATCCTTGACAACTACGTCGCTCGGCGGTATGGTGTGCCCGAGCCTGTAGCTGAAACCGTTGCCTGATTCCGAAGTTCGTGAGCTCCGCGCCCTTGTTGAAACGCTTGCTGAGCGCGTTGCCCAACTCGAGCGCCAGCTAGCGGCCCGCGAAACCGTTCCGCCGCAGCTGTCGCCTCCGCCTTCGGACACCGGTAAGTCCGATTTCAGTTTCGGCCCGAAGCTCATCAATCGTCTTGGCGCTCTTACGCTCGCCATCGGTATCATTTTCTTTTTCAAGTACGCAGTGGATAGCCGCTGGATCGGCGCTCTCGGGCGTGTCATATTAGGTCTCGCCGCGGGAATCGCTCTGACGGGTGTGGCCGATTGGCTTCGAAAACGCAACCAGCAGGTCTTCTCTCAGGGCGTAGCGGGTTGCGGGCTGGCCACCATTTTCATTAGCATCTATGCTGCGTTTGCGTATTACCATTTAGCTTCTCAAGCGGTCGGATTCATCGCGCTTGTCCTCACCTGCGCGCTCGCAGTCGCGCTATCGCTGCTCTACGGTTCGGTCAGCATCGCGGTGCTCGGTTTCATCGGAGCCGTGCTCACCCCTCTACTCCTGCGGACGAGTGGCGCGCATCCTTCGGCCGCCCTCTATTTTCCGTATCTTCTGCTGGTCTCCATTACGGCAATTTTCATCTCGCTGCGGCAGGGCTGGGCGGTGCTCGTGCCGCTCATCAGCGGATTCGCCTTATTCGCCGCTCTTCTCCTCATCAACGAATTTCATCCGGATCTTTTTATCGTGTTTTGTTTCGTTCTCGCCGCTCTCCACTTTCTCGCCTCTGTGAAAGCCGGCCACATCTCCGGAACCAGCAACTCGCTTTACCTGGTTGGGCACGCCGCGCTGCTTCTGGCGCTGATTCGAATGGTGGCTCTTTGGGCTGCTCATCATAGCGCTCCCGTCGACCGCATCAGCTTTACCAGTGAGCTGGAATCGTTTCTCCTTGCGGTCTACGGCATTGCTACGGCAATACTCGGTATCTTCCGGAAGTCCACCGCCGACCGCGCCTTTGCCGTTGTTCTCTTGGGCATTGTCGTGGCGAAGCTATATCTATGGGATGTCTGGCAGCTCACCCGCTTTTATCTCATCACCGCATTCGTCGCATTAGGCGTCATATTGCTTGCCGCCTCGTTCCTCTATTCGCGCTTTCGAGACGCAAACAGAGATCAAATTTGATAAACGAGCGTCGCTACTTCCGCACCAATCGCTGTATCTCGTCCAGCTCTTTTCCCGCTTCCGCCCATTTGCCTTGCGCGCTTAACTCCCGATACCGGGTCAGATGATCGCGTATCTGCTGCAACGTTTGGAGCGCCTGCGGAGACGGTTGCGGCGGAGCAGGCTTCGCAGACGCCGGAGCGTTATTCGCCGCAGTAGCCGTAGGAGCCGCGGCAGGAGCCTTTACCACCGGTCCCTGGCCGCCCACTTCTCCGATCAATTGCGCCAGCGCTTGTTCATACGTATCGTCATACGCCAGCCGGTTGCCCATCGCCAGCGCGACTTTCTTTAGCTCCGGCATGCTTGCCTGCGATGCCTGTATGTAAATCGGCTCCACGTAAAGGAAGCTATTGTCAATCGGCAGCACCAGCGTTTGCCCGCGCAGCACTTGCGATCCTTGCTGATTCCACAGCGATAAGTCCTTCGAGATGTTCTGATCCTGGCTGATCCGCGCGTCAATTTGCATCGGCCCATAAATGATGTTCTGCTTCGATAACTGCTCGAATACCAGTTCGCCCAGGTGATCGCCGTCGCAGCGCGCATACATCACGCCGATCAGGTTGTTCTTGTTCGCGGGCGTAAAAGTTGTGAACAGCATGAACTCCGGGTTATCGCTCCCTGGCAGCGCGGCCACAACGTAGGTTGGCGAGACAGGCGTCGCGCCTTCTCCCCGGTTACCCG
>Ga0308174_10000339_pt1 | contig 19665 bp, 19 predicted proteins | sample PhyPR2_FD_203894 | JGI IMG/M metagenome (GOLD analysis project Ga0308174, IMG submission 203894) | Soil microbial communities from UC Gill Tract Community Farm, Albany, California, United States - DLSLS.P.R2 | ecosystem: Environmental > Terrestrial > Soil > Agricultural land | place: USA... | reverse complement strand
GCCGACCATGTCGACCGGCGCAGGCTGTTGGTCTGGACCGGCCTGGCCCAGGCCGGCTTCACCGCCGTCCTCGCGGTCAACGCCTTCAGCGGTCGCCCGAGCGTGTGGGTGATCTTCGTGGTCTCGGGCCTGCTCGCGGCCTCCTCGTCGCTGCAGCGGCCCTCGCGCGAGGCGCTGATGCCGCGCACCGTTCGCCACGAGCAGATCGCCGCGGCCAACAACCTGACCAGCCTCGGGATGCAGGTCGGCGTGCTGGTCGGGCCGGCGATCGGCGGCCTGATGGTGGCCTACGTGGGCATCGGCTGGTGCTTCCTGATCGACATCTGCGGTCTGGGCGTCGCGACCCTTCTCTTCTTCGCGATGCGCCCCTACCCACACCGGGAGGAGACGACGCCGCCCAGCCTGGCCGGGATCGGGGAGGGGCTGCGCTACGCCTTCTCGCGTCGCGACCTGCTCGGGACCTACCTCGTGGACATCGCGGCGATGCTGCTGGCCCTGCCGGTGGTGCTCTTCCCAGCGCTCGCGGAGGAGGTCTTCGGCCGTCCCGAGCTGCTCGGCCTGCTCTACTCGGCCGAGACCGTGGGCGCCCTGCTGGCCACCGCACTCAGCGGCTGGACCTCGCGGGTCCATCACCACGGCCGGGCGATCGTGGTCGCGGCGGCGGCGTACGGCGCCTGTGTCGGCCTGGCGGGCCTGATGCCGAGCATCTGGTTGGTGGCCCTGTTCCTGATGCTCTCGGGTGCGGCCGACATGGTGTCGGGCGTCTTCCGCGGCACCGTGTGGAGCCAGACGATCCCCGAGGGCATGCGCGGCCGGCTGGCGGGGATCGAGATGCTGTCCTACTCGCTCGGCCCGCTCGGCGGGCAGGTCCGGGCCGGCGCGACGGCCGACCTGTGGACGGTCCGTGGCGCCATCGCCAGCGGCGGGTTCGCCTGCATCGCCGGGGTGGGGGTGACCGCGCTGGCGCTGCGTGACTTCTGGTCCTACGACGCACGCACCGACGAGCACGCCGTGGCGGAGCGCAACGCCCGGCGCCTGGCAGGTGAGCGGGTCGGCGAGGGGATGGACGCGGCGGGCGCCTGAACGGGCCGGCGGATCGCTCTGGATTCGCCCGGTTTGACCTCGTCGAAGAGAATGGGGCCGACCGGTCCGCACGACCAGGGGGTACACCGCCAAGTGGATGATGGAGAAGGACGTCCGGTCCTCACCGGACTGCTCGCCCTCGTCGGCGTCGCGGTGGCCGTCGGCCTGATCCTCGGCCTGGTGGCCGTCGTCGGCACCAAGGTGCTGGGCCTGGACGGCGGCTCGAGCTCGTCGCAGGCTGCGGCCGAGCACTCGATGTACCTGCCCAAGCCGTCGAAGACGGCGTCGCCGTCGGGACCCCTCATCACGCTGGGCCCCGGCCAGACGCAGTCGCCGTCCTCCGGCAGCAGCCAGCCGACGGACAAGCCGACGAAGAAGAAGAAGCCCAGCTCGAAGATCTCGCTGTCCGCCAGTGAGACCGCCGTGGGCCCGATGCAGCAGATCGACCTCACCGGGGTCTACCCGGGCGGCGAGGGAGCGATCCTCCAGGTGCAGCGCTTCACCAGCGGCGCCTGGACCGACTTCCCGGTCACCGCCTCGGTGAGCAACCAGACCTTCTCCACCTATGTGCAGACCAGCCAGGCCGGCGTGAACCGGTTCCGGGTCGTCGACACCGACACCAAGCTCGAGTCCAACGAGGTCAAGGTCACCGTCCGCTGACCCGAGCGGTCAGCGAGCGTGGCTACTGTCGGTGCCACGGGGTCCACACCCGGCGAGGAGAGAGCAGCATGGCGACGGATCGGTGGTCGCAGCGTCGCGTGCTGACGGCGGCACTCGCCGTGCTCGCGGGCGTCGTCGTCCTCGACGCCGCACTCCCGGCGATCTCGCTGAGCGCGTCGTACGCCGTGGCTGCCGTGGTCGCCGCGGTGGTGGCCGGAGTCCGGCGTACCGCCGTGGTCGCGACCCTCGCTCTGGTGCTGTCGGTGCTGGCCGGCGTCTGGAACCACAACCTCGGGAGCCTGGACTGGCTGCTGCGGGTGCTCATCACGCTCGTGCTCGGGATGCTCGCGGTCCTGACTGCCCGGCTGAGGGTGCGGCGCGAGCACGCCCTGCGCCACATGACCCTCATCGCCGAGACTGCCCAGCGGGCCCTTCTCACGGCGATGCCGAGCGAGGTGGGCTCGGTCGGGTTCGCCGCCCGCTACGTCTCGGCGACGCAGGACGCGCTGGTCGGCGGCGACCTGTACGAGGTCGCGGCCAGCCCGTACGGCGTACGCGTCGTGGTCGGTGACGTGCGCGGCAAGGGCCTCGACGCCGTCCAGCTGGCCGGCACGGTGCTCGGCGCCTTCCGGCGCTCGGCGTTCACCCGGGAGTCGCTGGGCGAGGTCGCGAGCGACCTCGACGCCGTCGTGTCGGCGGTCGCCGGCGACGAGGACTTCGTCACCGCGGTGATCGCGGAGTTCCACGACGACCACACCGTCACGCTGGTCAACTGCGGGCATCACCCGCCACTGATCGTGAGGGGTGAGGACGGCGTCGACGAGGTGCCGACCGGGGCGCCCGAGCCGCCCCTGGGGATGCGTCCCGAGCCGCACCCGGTCACGTCGCCGTGGCCCGAGGGCTCCCGGATGCTGATCTTCACTGACGGACTGGTCGAGGCCAGGGACGAGAGCGGGACGTTCTTCCCGCTCGACGAGAGCGCGGGGGTCCTGGGCGGAGGCGACCTCGAGGAGGCGCTGGACGACCTGCTGGTCCGCCTGCACGCCCACGCCGGTGAACGGATCAACGACGACATGGCCCTCGTGCTCGTGGAGCACCGCGCGGCCTGAGGCGGAGCGCGCGGGGCTCGCCGGGTCAGGCGGCCGACGCGGCCCGGCGGCGCTCCTCGTCGGAGGCGCTGCCGCGACGCAGCCCGGCCACCGTGCCGGCCGGGCGGGTGGGCCGGGCGCCCACGGCGCCCCGGACCGCGGCCTGGACCGCGGGCTGACCGGCGAGGACCCCGCCGAGCACCAGCACCATGCCCAGCGCCTGGGCCCAGCCGAACAGCTCGCCGGCGAGGACGACGCCGAGCAGGGTCCCGACCACCGGGTTCACCAGGCCGATCAGCGAGACCACGCCCGCGGGCATGCTGCGCAGGCCCAGGAACCAGCAGTAGTAGGCCAGGCCCGTGCCGACCAGCCCGAGCCACAGGAAGCCGCCGACGGCGGGCAGGTCGAGCGCCGGCGGTGCGCCCTCCACGACCAGTGCGACCGGGACGAGCAGCAGGCCGCCGACGACCAGCTGCCAGGAGACGAGGGTCAGGTTGTCGACCGGCGCGGGCCAGCGCTTGACCAGCACGTAGCCGAGGGCGGAGACCAGCACGGACCCGAAGGCTGCGGTGAGCCCGACGGCGTCCACGTGGCCCGGGGAGCGGAGCACGAGGAGAGCGACGCCGACCGCGCCGACCAGGGCCGCGCCGACGCGCGCCCAGCCCGGCCGCTCGCGGAGCCCGGGCCAGGCCAGGGCCATCGTGACCATCGGGGCGGTGGCCTGGAGGGTGGCCGCCAGACCACCGGGGAGGTGGTAGGCCGCGAGGAAGATCAGGGGGAAGAACATCCCGATGTTGAGGGTGCCCAGGACGAGCGCCCGCCACCACCAGCCGCGCGGCGGCAGCTGTCGCCGGACGGCCAGCAGAAGCAGGCCGATCGGCAGGGCGCGGACCACGGCGGCGAACAGCGGGCGGTCCGGCGGCAGGAGCGTCTCGGTGACCAGGTACGTCGATCCCCACGCGACCGGGGCGACCGCCGTGACCAGCGCGAGACGAGCCTGATTAGTTTCCACGGAAGGCATAATACTTTCTCGGGAAGGTATATTCCGCCCATGGCGAGCGATCTCGATCACGTCGGGCGGGTGATGGCGCAGTGGCGCGAGGCGCGACCGGACCTCGACGTGTCTCCTCAGGGCGTCATCGGACGGCTGCACAGGCTCGCGGGCCGGCTCACCGAGGAGCTGGTCGTCGTCTACGGGCGCTACGGACTCGGCGAGGGCGAGTTCGACGTCCTCGCGACGCTGCGCCGCGCCGGGTCGCCGTACGAGCTGACCCCCACCGAGCTCGCGGCCTCGACGATGGTCTCCTCCGGGGCCGTGACCAAGCGGGTCGACCGGTGCGTGCAGCAGGGGTGGGTGACCCGCCGCCACAGCGACCGTGACGCCCGCGGCCGGGTGATCGCCCTCACCGAGGCGGGCCGGGACCTCATCGACCGCGCCTTCGAGGCCCACATGGCCAACGAGCACCGGCTCCTGGCGAGCCTGAGCGAACGGCAGAGGGCCCAGCTCGCACACCTCCTCGAGGTGTGGGGCCGAGCCCTCGACGCCTGATGTCGAATTGGGCCGAATTCGGCGTCGAGATGGGCCGAATTCAGGGAATCCGGCCCAGCTCGCGACTGATTTCGGCCCAGCTCGACGAGGGCGGGTGGGGTCAGTCGGGGATGTAGTCGAACGTGTCCGGGTTCGGGCCGTTGCGGCCGTCCTCGCCGCGGTCGAGGGCGCTGATCGCCGCGACCTCGTCCTGGGTGAGGGTGAAGTCGAAGATGTCGAAGTTCTCGCGCATCCGCTCGACCTTCATCGACTTCGGGAACACGATGTCGCCGCGCTCGACGTGCCAGCGCAGGGTGACCTGCGAGGCGGTCTTGCCGTAGTCGGCGCCGATCTTGTTGAGGACCTCGTCGTCGAGCACCCTGCCCTGCGCGATCGGGGACCAGGCCTCGACCTCGACGCCGTGGCGGATCGACGCGGCGCGGGCGTCCTCGTTGGTGAAGTAGGGGTGGACCTCGATCTGGTTCACCGCCGGCACCACGCCGGTCTCGTTGACGATGCGGTCGAGGTGGGCGGGCTGGAAGTTCGAGACGCCGATGGAGGTGGCGCGACCGTCGGCGACGAACTCGGCGAGCGTCTTCCAGGTCGACACGAAGTCGCCGTCGTACCGCGTCGGCAGCGGCCAGTGGATGAGGAACAGGTCGATGCGGTCCAGCCCCAGCGCGGTGAGGGTCTGGTCGAACGCCCGGCGGGCGTCGTCCGGCGCGTGGAAGCCGTTGTTGAGCTTGCTGGTGACGTAGAGCTCGTCCCGGGCGATGCCGGAGGCCCTGATCGCCTCACCGACGCCCTGCTCGTTCTGGTACATCTCCGCGGTGTCGATGTGGCGGTAGCCGACCTCGAAGGCCTGGGTCACCGTCTCGGCGGTCTCCTCCGGCGGGACCTGGAAGACCCCGAAGCCGAGCTGCGGGATGGTCGTCTGGTTGTTCAGGGTGATCGTGGGAACGGTCATGCAGGGCATGACAACGTGGGCGCTGCCGCTATTCCGGTTCGGGGACGCCTTTCCGGGCCGCCCCGCGGGGCCTGTGAGCCTTCCCACGCGGCACTGCCGCAGCCGCGAGAAAGTTCGTCTCCTGGGGAACAGGACCGGCCGGACCTTCGTTGTGCCGGGTGAACAGAGTTGAGTTGATCCCACTCAACTTGTTTGTCAGACTCCCCCCTGCGACGCAGGATGGCGTCACCACAGGCTCAGCAGGACCCAGAGACAAGCCCGAGACCGGGCTCAAGAACCGGAGGTAATCCCATGGCACGTGCGGTCGGCATCGACCTCGGCACGACGAACAGCGTCGTCGCCGTCCTCGAGGGTGGCGAACCCACCGTCATCGCGAACGCGGAGGGCGCCCGCACCACCCCGTCGGTCGTCGCCTTCGCCAAGTCCGGCGAGGTGCTGGTCGGCGAGGTCGCCAAGCGCCAGGCCGTCACCAACGTCGACCGGACCATCCGCTCGGTCAAGCGCCACATGGGCACCGACTGGAAGCAGAAGATCGACGACAAGGACTTCACCGCGCAGCAGATCAGCGCGTTCGTCCTGCAGAAGCTCAAGCGCGACGCCGAGGCCTACCTCGGCGAGCCCGTCACCGACGCGGTGATCACCGTGCCGGCGTACTTCTCCGACGCGCAGCGCCAGGCGACCAAGGAGGCCGGCGAGATCGCGGGCCTCAACGTCTCCCGCATCGTCAACGAGCCGACCGCGGCCGCGCTGGCCTACGGACTCGACAAGGGCGACGACCAGACGATCCTCGTCTTCGACCTCGGTGGCGGCACGTTCGACGTGTCCCTGCTCGAGATCGGTGAGGGCGTCGTCGAGGTGAAGGCGACCTCCGGTGACAACCACCTCGGTGGTGACGACTGGGACGCCCGCGTCGTCGAGTGGATGGTCAAGAAGTTCAAGGACAACAACGGTGTCGACCTCGGCGCCGACAAGATCGCCAAGCAGCGTCTCCAGGAGGCGGCCGAGAAGGCGAAGATCGAACTGTCCTCGTCGTCCGAGACCACGATCCACCTGCCCTACATCACCCACGGCGAGTCCGGCCCGCTGCACTTCGAGGAGAAGCTCACCCGCAGCGAGTTCCAGAAGATGACCTCCGATCTGCTCGACCGCACCAAGGCGCCGTTCCAGTCGGTGCTGAAGGATGGCGGCGTGGACGTCGCCAAGATCGACCACGTCGTGCTGGTCGGCGGCTCCACCCGGATGCCCGCCGTCACCGAGCTGGTCAAGCAGCTGCTCGGCGGCAAGGAGCCCAACAAGGGCGTCAACCCCGACGAGGTCGTGGCTGTCGGTGCCGCGCTCCAGGCCGGTGTGCTCAAGGGCGAGGTCAAGGACGTGCTGCTCCTCGACGTCACCCCGCTGAGCCTCGGCATCGAGACCAAGGGCGGCGTGATGACCACGCTGATCGACCGCAACACCACCATCCCGACCAAGCGCTCGGAGATCTTCACCACCGCCGACGACAACCAGCCGTCGGTCGAGATCAAGGTCGCCCAGGGCGAGCGCCAGATGTGGGCGCAGAACCAGCCGCTCGGCAACTTCGAGCTCACCGGCCTGCCGCCGGCTCCCCGGGGCATCCCGAAGATCGAGGTCACCTTCGACATCGACGCCAACGGCATCGTGCACGTCTCCGCGAAGGACCAGGGCTCCGGCAAGGAGCAGTCGATGACGATCTCCGGCGGCTCGGCCCTCGGCAAGGACGAGATCGACCGCATGGTCCGCGAGGCCGAGCAGTACGCCGAGGAGGACGCCAAGCGTCGCGAGGCCGTCGAGACCCGCAACCAGGCCGACTCGCTGGTCTACTCGACCGAGAAGTTCCTCGAGGAGAACGGCGAGAAGATCCCCGAGGACGTGAAGTCCGAGGTCACCGCCGACGTCGACGCCCTCAAGGCCATCCTGGAGAACGCCGACGCGTCCGCCGAGGAGATCCAGGGCGGCGTCAGCAAGCTCGGCGAGTCCAGCCAGAAGATGGGCGCGGCGATGTACGCCGCCGCCGAGGCCGACTCCGCCGCGGCGGGTGGCACCACCGGCGCCTCCGGCGAGGCCGACGACGACGTGGTGGACGCCGAGATCGTCGACGAGGCCCCGGAGGCCGGCGAGGGTGACGCCAAGTGACCCACGCACCCGATGACGGTGCCCACGGTGCGGCCGAGCCCGTCGAGACCCCTGAGGTCTCGACGGGCTCGGCCCCCGGGTCGTTCGGAGAGGAGGCCGCCGAGATGGCGAACGAGACCGAGGTCGAGGCGCCCGCTGAGGGCGAGGACAGGGCCGGAGACGTGACCGGCGGCGTGGAGCTCGAGGACGACCTGACCGCGGCCCGCCGCGACCTGGCCGACCTGACCACCGACCTGCAGCGCCTGCAGGCCGAGTACCTCAACTACAAGCGGCGCGTCGAGCGGGACCGCGACCTGATCCGCGAGAACGCGACGTACGCCGCCCTCGCGCCGATCGTCGAGGTGCTCGACACCATCGACCGTGCGCGTGAGCACGGCGACGTCGACGGCGGCTTCAAGGCCGTGGCCGACCAGCTCGAGCGGGTGGTGACCAACCTCGGCCTGGCCAGGTTCGGCACCGTGGGCGACCCGTTCGACCCGAGCCTGCACGAGGCGCTCTCGCACATCGGCGAGGACCCGGAGGTCAGCGTCACGACGTGCAAGGTGATCGCCAAGGCGGGCTACCGCATCGGCGACCGCGTCGTGCGTGCCGCCCAGGTGCTCGTGGTCGACCCCGCGAGCGAGTAGAACGATCACCGACAGATGACAGGAGGCGGGGTGCGCGGATGAGTGCCACCGACGGGATGCGGGCCGACTGGGCCGGCAAGGACTTCTACGCCGAGCTGGGCGTGAAGAAGGACGCCGGCGCGGACGAGATCAAGAAGGCCTACCGCAAGCTGGCGCGCGCCAACCACCCCGACTCCCACCCCGGGGACACCGCCAAGCACGAGAAGTTCAAGGCCGTCGCCGAGGCCTACGACGTCGTCGGCGACCCCGAGAAGCGCAAGAAGTACGACGAGATGCGCGAGCTCTACTCCGGCGGTGGCTTCCGGGGCGGGTTCCCCGGTGGCTTCGGCGGCGGGGGAGGCGGAGCCGGCGGCTTCGACCTCAACGACCTGCTGCGCGAGCGCGCCGGCGGGGGCGGTGGCTTCGGCGACATGTTCGGCGACCTCTTCGGGGCGGGCCGGCAGCGCACGCAGCAGCGGCGGCCCCAGAAGGGTGCCGACGTCGAGACCACGGCGACGATCAGCTTCACCGACGCCCTCGATGGCGTCACGATCTCGCTGCGGCTCACCTCCGACGCGCCCTGCCCGGACTGTGCCGGGACGGGCGGCAAGCCGGGGACCAAGCCGCACGTGTGCCCGGAGTGCGACGGCGCCGGCTTCGTCGTCGCCTCGGTCGGTGGGGCGTTCTCGATGAACGAGACCTGCCCGGCCTGCGGCGGTCGCCAGCTCGTCTACGAGGAGCCCTGCCCGACCTGCCACGGCAGCGGGCGCGGCCTGTCGGCCCGCTCGATCCAGGCCCGGATCCCCGCCGGCGTCAAGGACGGCCAGAAGATCCGGGTGCGGGGCAAGGGCGCCGCCGGCGAGAGTGGCGGCCCGGCCGGTGACCTCTTCGTCACCGTCAAGGTCTCGCCGCACCGGCTCTTCGGCCGGAAGGGCGACAACCTCACCCTCGACGTACCGGTCTCCTTCGACGAGGCCGCGCTCGGGGCCGAGATCAAGATCCCGACGCTGGCCGGCTCCCCGGTCACGCTGAAGGTCCCGGCCGGGACCCCCAACGGCCGCACCTTCCGGGTGCGGGGCAAGGGTGCCCGCAAGTCCGACGGCACCATGGGCGACCTGCTCGCCACGGTCGAGGTCCACGTGCCGGCGGTGCTCGACATCGCGGCGCGGGAGGCGGTCGAGGCGTACCGCGCCGCCACCTCCGGCAAACCCCTGCGCGCGAACCTGTTCGAGGGGTCGTGATGGCAGGGGGCGCGCGCGAGTTCCGGGCCCCCGGCCCGGACGCCGCGGTCTACGTGATCAGCGTGGCCGCCGAGCTGACCGGGCTGCACCCCCAGACGCTGCGCGCCTACGAGCGGCTCGGGCTGATCACCCCTGGCCGTACGGGCGGTGGCGGCCGCCGCTACTCCCACAGCGACATCGAGCTGCTCCGGCAGATCGCCGACCTCACCTCCTCCGGCATCGGCCTGGAGGGGGTGCGGCGCATCCTGGACCTGCAGAACCACGTGACCGCGCTGGCGCAGCGCAACGAGGAGCTCGTTGCCGAGCTCGAGGCGACCCGCGAGGCCCTGCGCCAGGCGCTGGTCGCCCGCCGGGCAAACGGCGCGGTCGCCACTCCCGTGAACCGGCTCCCGGTGCTGCGGCAGCCGACCCCCGGCCAGTCCCTGGTCGTCTGGCGCCGCAACAACCGCTGACGCCACCCGACCCCTCCGGCGGCCGGTCAGCCGATGACGTTGCGGAGGTGGTCGAAGCGGTCGGCCATCTGCGCGGCGTACGCGTCGGCCGCGGGCCCGCCACCGTTGTACTCGTGCGCGGCGACCGTCCAGCTGCCGGTGGCGCGGTGCAGCGCGGCGAGGTGGCGGAAGCCGACGAGCATGTTGGGGTAGGGCTTCCAGGCGCCGCCGAGCCGGTCGGCCGCGTCCTGGTACGTCGACCAGGTCAGCTGCATCGGCCCGACACCCTGCATCTCGCCGGTGCGCCGGCGGACCGCCTTGTAGGCCAGATACTTCGACTTGGTGACCTCGCCGGCACCGGCGAAGACCGTCGGGTCGCTGCCGAAGACGTTGCGACCACCACCGGTCTCCTGCTCGAGGAACGCGCAGCCGACGTAGAGCGGGATGTCCGCCTCGCGCGTGGCGCGGCGAGCGATGTCCGCCATCGTGCAGCCGGCGCGCCTGGCCCGGACGACCGGCTCCGGAGTGGGCGCGGCGGCGCGGGGGGACGCGTGGTCCGACGCCGTGCTCGAGGAGCCGGCCGCTGAGGTGGCCGACGTGCCGGCCGCTGGACCCACTGCCGCGGCGGGGTCCTCGAAGCCCAGTGCGGGTACGACGAGCTGGAGCAGCGTCAGGGCTGCGTAGAGGAGCGAGACGGCCGTGAGGGCGCGCTTCGGGGGGTGGGCGGAACGGAGCATGGATCTACTTCCTCGGGTGGGGACGGCGCCCGCCGGCGGCCGCGGACGGCACGCTCCCCGTTGGCGGGCTCAGGCCGGCAGCGGCGATCCGGGAACCTTCACCGGTCGCGCCAGCACCTGGAGCCTGACGGTCAGAAGTCCCGCGCCCGGCGCGTCGTCGCAGACCGGTGGGGACGTCCTCCACGGTGGCAAGCCGGCGCGCCACGGGTCAAAACGACGGCCGCGCGTCCTTCGTCACACTGATTCCGCAGCCGGGCCCCGTCAGCCCTGCCGGGACCACGCCGCCGGGCGCCGCAGGCCGGTCGGGATGGTGGTGGTCGCGTCACCCCGCGCGGCCTCGAGCTGGGGCCCGGTGAGGAAGAGGGCCTCGGACATCGCCGCGCCCCGCAGGTCCGCAGCCCGCAGGTCCGCGCCGAGCAGGTCGGCCGGGCCGAGGTCGACGTCGCGCAGGTCGGCGCCGATGAGCGTCGCACCGCGCAGGCCCGCGCCGCGCAGCTCGCGGTCCCGCAGGTCCTGCCCGGCCAGGTCGGCCCGGGTGAGGTCGGGCGCCCCGGGCCCCCGGACCCGTCGGCTCGCCGCGGCGAGCAGGTCGCCGCACTCCTCGTGCAGCTCCTCGAGGTCCTCGGTGAGCAGCTCGACCGGGGTCGCGTCGCGGAGCACCAGGAGCCGCTGCCGCAGGTCCTCCGCCGCGGGGTCGGGAGAACGCCGGCCGACCTCGCCGAGGTGGGCGAGCATTTCGTGCACCCGGCGTACGACGGAGAGCACCGCGGCCATCTCCCCGAGGTCGTCGTGGTCGCGCCACGACGTACCGCCGTAGGTCACCTGGGAGACGTGCTGGCCGGCTCCGAAGCAGTCGAACACCGCACACCCGGACCAGCCCCGCTCGCGCAGGTCGGCGTGGATCCCGCAGCGGTCGTCGCTGCGCAGGTGGTGGCAGGGCACGCCCCCGGGCTTGTCGGCGCCGAAGCCGGCGTCGCGACGGTAGGGCAGCAGCACGCAGCACAGGGCGAAGCAGCGGGAGCAGTCGGCCGTGAGCTCGGGCTCGGGGGAGGTCGTCGGCACCCGCGCATCCTCGCAGCCGGCCGTGAGCTGCCGACGGACCGGTGGGGGGCGGCTGTGACGAGGGCCGCTTTACAAGTGCTGGTCATTTGTAAGGCAGAGTCGCTACCCTCAGCCGACGAGGGGGCCGGATCGGGGCCGCGGTTGGATCGCCTCGCGACCGGGTAGACCCGAGGGGTGACCATGGAGTGGCTGGGCGACTGGGCTGCCGGCGTGGACTGGCTGCACTTCGCCACGATCCCGCTCTTCACGGGCGTGGTCGGTTGGCTGATCAACTGGTCCGGGCTGGTGATGCTCTTCAAGCCGGTCCGCTTCCACGGCGTTCGCATCCCCGGCATGCGCGAGCTGGCCACGGTGCTGCCGCGCAAGCTCCAGGAGGTCCCCGGCCTGCTCCAGGGAGGGGTGGGCTGGCAGGGGATCATCCCCGCCCGGGCCGCCAAGATGGGCAGCATCGCGGTGGACAAGGCGATCGCCAAGCTCGGGACGCCCGGCGACTTCTACCAGCAGCTCGAGCCCGACCGGATCGCCGAGCACATCGTCACCGTCTTCCGGCCCGAGATCCCGCAGCTCGTCGACGACGTCATGCGCCGCGAGCACCCGCGGCTGTGGCGCGACCTGCCCCGGCCGGTGCGCGACGCCGTGGTCGAGCGGGTCCAGGCGCAGCTGCCGGCGGTCGTGGGCCGGGTCACCGACGAGATCGGGATCCACATCGACCAGCTGCTCGACCCCAAGATCATGGTCATCGACCACTTCCGCGCGAACCCGTCGTTGGTGGTGCGGATCTTCCGCGACTTCGGCCAGCGCGAGCTCAACCTCATGGTCGCCTTCGGCTTCGTGTTCGGGTTCCTGCTCGGCATCCCCGTGGCGGTGGTCGACAGCCTCTTCGGCCAGTGGTGGCTGCTGCCGCTCCTCGGGGTGGTCGTCGGCTGGATCACCAACGCGCTGGGGATGTGGCTGATCTTCGAGCCGCCGGAGCCGCGGCGAATCCTCGGCATCAAGGTGCACGGCCTGTTCCCGCGCCGGCAGGACGAGGCCGCCGGGGTCTACGCGCGGATCATCGCCGACGACGTGATCACCCTCGAGCGGATCGGCGACTTCCTGCTCGACGGGCCCACCGGGGACCGCACTCGCCAGATGCTCGCCACCGCGCTGAAGCCCGCGATCGACAAGGCCGCAGGCCCGGCACGCGCGGCCGTCCGGGTGGCCGTCGGTCCCAGCCGGTTCGACACGATCCGGGAGTCGGTGGCCCGCGAGGCCGTCGGCCGCACTCTGACGCCGTTCAAGGACCCCGACTTCAGCCGTCGCCAGGCAGACCGGATCCAGCTCCTCGTGGCCACCCGCACCAAGGAGCTGCCGCCTCGTGACTTCGTCGAGATGATGCGGGCCGCTATCCGGGAGGACGAGTGGATGCTGTACGCCCACGGGGCGATCATGGGCCTGGCCGGGGGCTTCCTGCACCTGTGGCTCTTCGGGGTGGGCGGATGAGCCAGGAGTACGACGAGGTCCCCGACGTCGAGCTCGACGCGCGGGTCCCCCGGGGCCAGCGCCTGCAGCTCCCCGACTCGGTCGGGCCGACCGTGGACGCGCTCCCGGGCCTGGCCCGGGTGGCGGCGTCGGCCTGGTGGCACACCACCGAGTGGGGTGTGCGCACCTCGGCACGGGCCGGCCGGCGGATGGCCCGCGCGGTCACCGACCCGGGTGAGGCGGCCGCGCTGGCGCGTGACGCGACCGAGGCCGCCGCCGTGATCGGCGACCTGGCCCGGTCGGTGACCTCCGGGGTGCCGTTGTCCCGCGCGCTGATGTCGGCCGGTGAGTCGCTCGGCGAGCTGGCGGACCCTCCCGGCCCGGCCGACGGGCACGCCCGTCCGACCGCCGACACGATGGCCACGCTGCGACAGCGAGGAGCCGAGCTGCTCGAGCGGTCGCGTGACGTGTGGAGCACCGACGTCGGCCACCCGGCGTACGAACGCATCCTCGACGAGCTCGCCCCCGACGAGGCCCGCATCCTGCTGCTCCTGCTCAAGGGCGGCCCGCAGCCGAGCGTCGACGTCCGCACCGGCGGCCCGATCGGCATGGTCAACAGCCAGCTCGTCGCGCCGGGCCTGTCCATGATCGGCGCGCGGTCGGGATGCCGCCACCTCGACCAGGTGCCGGCCTACCTCAACAACCTGTTCCGGCTCGGGCTGGTGTGGTTCTCGCGGGAGTCGCTGCGCGACCCGATGGAGTACCAGGTCGTCGAGGCGCAGCCCGACGTGCTCGCGGCCGTGCACTCGGTGAAGTTCGCGAAGGTCGTGCGGCGCAGCATCCACCTCACCCCGTTCGGCGAGGACTTCTGCCGGACCTGCCTGGTCGACGAGGCCGTCGCCACGACCGACTTCCCCCAGCACGCGCTGCCCCCGGAGCCCGAGACCGGCGAACCGCCCAACGCCTGAGTCTCGATAGCGTGCGTCCGTGCGTGGCTCACTGCTGGTCGCTGGGACGACGTCGGACGCCGGGAAGACCGTGGTCACGACCGCGCTGTGCCGGGCGTTCGCCCGGCGCGGGATCCGGGTGGCGCCGTTCAAGGCGCAGAACATGTCCAACAACTCGATGGTGTGCCTCGGTCCCGACGGCGGTGCTGCCGAGATCGGTCGCGCCCAGTGGAGCCAGGCCCTGGCTGCCCGCGCCACGCCCGAGCCGGCCATGAACCCGGTGCTGCTCAAGCCCGGCAGCGACCGGCGCAGCCACGTCGTGGTGATGGGGCAACCGGCCGGTGACCTGACGGCCTCGGACTTCCTCGGTGGCCGGACCCACCTGCGCGACGCGGCGTTCGCGGCGTACGACGACCTGGCCGGCAGGTACGACGTCGTGGTCGCCGAGGGTGCCGGCAGCCCCACCGAGATCAACCTCCGGGCCGGCGACTTCGTGAACATGGGTCTCGCCCGGCACGCGGGGATGCCGGTCGTCGTGGTCGGCGACATCGACCGGGGTGGCGTCTTCGCCTCGATGTTCGGCACCCTCGCGCTCCTCGGCGCCGAGGACCAGCGGCTGGTGGCGGGCTGGGTGGTCAACAAGTTCCGTGGCGACGTGGGGCTGCTCAGGCCGGGCCTCGAGCAGCTGCGCGGGCTGACCGGGCGGCCGGTGCACGGTGTGCTGCCGTGGCACCCGGACCTGTGGCTGGACTCCGAGGACGCGCTCGACGTGGACGGCCGGCGGGCCGAGGACGTCACCGGGTCGACGCTGCGCGTCGCCGTGGTCCGGCTGCCCCGGATCAGCAACTTCACCGACGTCGACGCGTTGGGGCTCGAGCCGTGCGTCGACGTGGTGTTCGCGACCGAGCCGAGGGCGCTGGCCGGGGCCGACCTCGTGGTCCTCCCCGGCACCCGGGCCACCCTGGCCGACCTCGCGTGGCTGCGCGCGCGTGGCCTGGACCGCGCGGTCGTCCAGCACGCGGTCGCGGGCCGGCCGGTGCTCGGCATCTGCGGCGGGTTCCAGATGCTCGGTCGCACCGTCAGCGACCCGGACGGGGCCGAGGGCGAGCCCGGCGCGTCCGTGGAGGGGCTGGGGCTGCTCGACGCCACGACCGTCTTCGGCGTCGACAAGGTGCTCCGGCTCCCGTCCGGTGAGGCGCTCGGCCACCCGGTGGGCGGCTACGAGATCCACCACGGCCGGGTGACCCGCGGGCCCGGTGCCGAGGAGTTCCTCGACGGCGCCAGGGCGGGCACGGTCTTCGGCACCATGTGGCACGGCAGCCTCGAGTCCGACGGGTTCCGCGAGGCCTTCCTGGGCGCTGTGGCGGCGTCGGCCGGCACCGCCTACGAGCCCGGCGGCGTCCGCTTCGCCGAGCGGCGGCAGGCGCGCTTCGACCTCCTCGCCGACCTGGTCGAGGAACACGTCGACGTGGACGGCCTGCTCGACCTGGTGGCCGATGGACCTCCGGCCGGACTGCCGGTGCTGGCGCCGGGGGCGAGCCGGTGAGCGTGCTGCTGCTCGGCGGCACCGGCGAGGCCCGGGCGCTCGCGGCCCTCCTCGTCGACGACGGCGTCGGGGTGACCTCGTCGCTGGCCGGCCGGGTCGAGCGGCCGCGGCTGCCCGTGGGCGACGTACGCATCGGAGGCTTCGGCGGCGTCGACGGGCTCCGCAGGCACCTGCAGGAGGCCGGCGTCCGCGCGGTCGTCGACGCCACGCACCCGTTCGCCGCGGGGATCAGTGACAACGCCGCGGCGGCCTGCGCCCTCGAGGGCGTGCCGCTGCTCCGGCTCGCCCGCCCCGGGTGGGGGGAGGAGCCGGGCGCCGAGGCCTGGCACTGGGTGCCCGACCACGACGCCGCGGCGTCGACCACGGCGGAGCTGGGGGGGCGGCCGTTCCTGACCGTCGGGCGACAGTCCCTCGGCCGGTTCGCCGGGCCGCTGGAGGAGCACGCGGCGCTGGTCCGCGTCGTCGACCCGCCCCAGGTGCCGGTGCCCGGGGCGTGGCGGGTGCTCCTGGACCGCGGCCCCTACCTGCTCGACGGCGAGCTGGCGCTGATGCGCCGGCACGGCTGCGACGTCCTGGTCACCAAGGACTCCGGCGGTGACCACACCCGAGCGAAGCTGGACGCCGCCCACGACCTCGGGATCCCCGTGGTCGTCGTCGCGCGACCCGCGCCGCCCGCCGGTGTGGAGCTCGTCAGCGATGCGGCGGGCGCCCGCGCCTGGGTCGCAGCGCGAGGCTGACCGCGACGACCACGGCGCCGGCCTGGACGAGGGCAGCCAGCCGGGTGGCTCGGGCGATGTCGCCCGGCTCCGGTGCGCGGCCGGCGCCCAGCCAGGGCCGGTCCTCGGTGCCGCAGGCGTACGTCGTGGGCCCGCCGAGGCGGAGACCGAGGGCGCCGGCGAAGGCGGCCTCGACGACCCCGGCGTTGGGGCTGGGGTGCCCCGACGCGTCCTGGCGCCAGGCAGCCAGCGCCGCCCGGGGGTCGCCGCCCACGGCGGGTGCCGCCGTGGCCGCTAGGGCTGCCGACAGCCGGGCGCCGGGCAGGTTCAGCAGGTCGTCGAGCCGGGCCGATCCCCACCCGAAGCGCAGGTAGCGCCGGGTGCGGTGCCCCACCATCGCGTCGAGCGTGTTCGCGGCGCGGTAGCCCAGCAGGGCTGCCGGTCCGCCCAGGGCTCCCAGGAGCAAGGGGGCGACGACGGCGTCGGAGGTGTTCTCCGCGACCGACTCCACCACGGCCCGGCTGACGTCGCCGCCCTCGAGGCGGGAGGTGTCGCGGCCCACGAGGTGCGTCAGCCGGATCCGCGCACCGGGCAGGTCGCCCCCGTCGAGCAGGCTCCCGACTGCCGTCGCCTCGCGCTGGAGCGTGGTGCCTCCGAGCACCGTCCAGGTCGCCGCCGCCGTGACCAGGGCGTGGGCGGTCGGGCGGCCGCGGCCGGCCCGGTCCGCCATCACGCCGACACCGACGGCCCCGCCGGTGAGCAGCCCGGCGTGCAGCACCCCGCGGCCCCGCCCGTCGGCGTACGTCCTGCCCTCGACGGCGGTGGCGAGCCGGCCGAACCCCGCGACCGGGTGCCACCGAGCGGGATCGCCGAGCAGCCGGTCGGCCGCCCAGCCGAGCGCCAGTCCCGCGGCCCGGGACCGGCTCACGACGGGTCCGTCCGTCGATAGGGTGGCCGGCGATGAAGGTCCTGGTCACCGGTGGCGTCCGCTCCGGCAAGTCGCGGCACGCCGAGCGGCTCCTGGCCGTCGAGGACGGCGTCGTCTACGTGGCCCCGGGCCCGGTCCCCGAGCTCGGGACCGACCCCGACTGGGCCGACCGGGTGGCCCTCCACCGGGCCCGCCGGCCGGCGTCCTGGACGACCGAAGAGACCCACGACCTGGCCGCCGCCGTCGCGAGGGCGCCGGGCGCGGTGCTGGTCGACTGCCTGGGGACCTGGCTGACCGCGGTCCTCGACGAGGCCGGGTGGGACCGCGACCGTGCGCACCTCGACCGGGTCGTGGCCGACCGTCTCGACGCCCTCGTCGTGGCGCTCGCGGCGACCCCGCGGACGGTGGTGCTGGTGACCAACGAGGTGGGCCTCGGGGTGGTGCCGGAGCACCGCTCCGGACGGGTGTTCCGCGACCTGCTCGGTGTGGTCAACCAGCGGGTGGCCGAGGCCTGCGACGACGTGGTGCTGGTGATCGCCGGCCGGGCGCTGCGCCTCTGAGCCGGCCGTTCCCGTCACGTCGCGGCCACCAGCAGACAGGCCAGCGTGACCTCGATGGCGGCGCCGAACACGTCACCGTTGACCCCGCCCAGCCGACGCGAGGCGCGGCGTACGAGCAGCAGGACCGCGACCACCGCCACGGCGAAGCCGACCGGCGCCTGCCGCCAGGGCAGTCCCGCCCACCCCAGGACGACGCTCGCCGCCGCGGCGGCGACCACCCACTGGGCCGTGACCGCCGGGACCGCGAGGCTGCGGGCGTACGCCGCGCCGAGCCCGCCGCTGACCGACGGGACGGGTCGCGCGCACGCCGGTGTGTGGCCGACCCGGGACAGGGCGACCAGGCAGCCGACGACCACCGGACCGCGGGGCAGGGCGAGCAGCGACACCACGGCGCCGACCTGCGTGCCGAGCACGAGCAGGATCGCGGTGGCGCCCGCGGGCCCGACCGACCCGGACTTCATCACCGCGAGTGAGCGGGCCGCGTCGTAGGAGGCGGTGAGGCCGTCAGCGGTGTCGGCCAGCCCGTCGACGTGGAAGGCGCGGTTGCCGGCGACGACGGCCGCGACGACCATGACCGCCACGGCGAGCGGCGCCAGGCCGAGCACCGTACCCAGCCAGCCGGTGACGGCGGCCGCCGTCCCGAGCGGGACGGCGGCCACGGGGGCGAGCAGCGCTGCCCGCCCCGCGACCTGGGTGTCGACGGCGGTCGGTGGCCGGCAGGGCAGCGCCGTCAGGGTGCCGAGCGAGAGCCGCCAGGCGTCAGGCACCGGCCGGGCCCAGCACCTCGCTGAGCAGGGCGACGTCACGCAGCAACGCCGCCGCGCTCCGGACCAGCGGTACGGCGGCGACCGCGCCGGAGCCCTCCCCGAGCCGCATCCCCAGGTCGAGGACCGGCTCGAGGCCGAGCTTCTCCAGGGCCAGGGTCTGCGCCGGCTCGGTGGAGCGGTGCCCGGCGGCGAACCAGGCGGCCGCCCCCGGCGCGATCCGGTCGGCCGTCAGCGCGCACGCAACCGAGATCAGCCCGTCGAGGAGCACCGGTACGCCGGCCCGAGCGGCCGTCACCAGGAAGCCGGTCGTGGCCGCCAGGTCGGCGCTGCCGAGCGCGGCCAACGTGTCGACCGGGTCATCGGTCCGGTCCGCCACCCGGTCGAGCGCCTGCTGCAGCACGGCGCACTTGTGCGCACGGGTGGCGTCGTCGATGCCGGTGCCGGTGCCGGTCACCTCGCTCGCCGGCAGGCCGAGGGCCGCGGCGACCAGGGCCGCCGAGGGAGTCGTGTTGCCGATGCCCAGGTCGCCGCCGACCAGCAGCTGCGCACCGGCGGCGATCTCCTCCACGGCGACCGCGGAACCGGCGTCGAGGGCCCGGCGGACCTCCGCGGCGCTCAGCGCGTCCTCGAGGTGGATCGCGCCGCAGCCGCGGCGCACCTTGTACGCCGAGACGTCGGCAGGCAGGCCCGGGAGGTCGTCGTCCACCCCGAGGTCGAGGACCCGGACCGGCACGCCGTGCACGGCGGCGAGGGCCGAGACCCCGGCCCGGCCGGCCACGATCGTGCGGACCATCAGCGGCGTCACCGACGCCGGGAACGCCGAGACGCCGTGGCCGGCGACCCCGTGGTCACCGGCGAAGACCACGCAGCGGACCCGCTCGACCGGTGCGGGAGGCACCCGCCCCTGGGTGGCGGCGACCCACACGGCCAGGTCGCCGAGCCGGCCGAGGGCGCCCGGGGGCGTGGCCAGTGCGGCCAGCCGGTCGGCGGCCTCGCGGCCCACCTCCGGGGAGGGCGGGGCGACCTCGCGGCCGGGCTCCCACGCGTCGGCGTTCACAGAGAGGCCGCCAGCTCGCGGCGGGCGGCGTCCCTGGTGTGCCGCACCCAGCGGCGGTCGACCAGCCCGGTGAGGACCAGGCCGAGCACGCCCCACAGGGCGACCTGGGTGAGCAGCGAGGCACGTCGGA
>Ga0308174_10000338_pt1 | contig 19669 bp, 21 predicted proteins | sample PhyPR2_FD_203894 | JGI IMG/M metagenome (GOLD analysis project Ga0308174, IMG submission 203894) | Soil microbial communities from UC Gill Tract Community Farm, Albany, California, United States - DLSLS.P.R2 | ecosystem: Environmental > Terrestrial > Soil > Agricultural land | place: USA... | reverse complement strand
TCATGATGCGGGAAGTCATGGACCTGCCCACCGAGGAAATCTGTAAGGAATTGACGATCACCGCGAATAATCTATGGGTCATCCTGTATCGGGCCAGGATGGCGCTGCGCATGTGCCTGGAGCAGAACTGGTTTTCGGGCGCCACCCCGAGGTAGTGCCCGGATCGCCCGTTGCCGTCGCACATGCCGACCCTTCATTCGATCACCCACATGATCTCCTGCCAGGAGGCGTCCCGGCTGCTGTCCCAGCGCCAGGACCGCCAGCTGCGCTTCTGGGAGCGGCTCAGGCTGCGTGCGCATCTGGGGCTGTGCGACATCTGCACGCGCTTCGCGAAGCAGCTCGATTTCATGCGCGAGGCGCTGCATCGCTATCGCGACTGACCACGCTGGCCCGCGGCGAGCGGGCTCGTCCATGCACGTCATCGTCAACGGCACTGCGCGATCCATCGAGACACCGGCAACGCTTGCCGAAGTGGTGCGCGCGCTCGGCCTCGAGGGCAAGCGCATCGCCGTGGAGCGCAACGGCGAGATCGTGGCGAAAAGCCGCTACGCCAGCACCCCGATCGACGCGGGCGACCGACTCGAGATCGTCGCGGCGGTGGGCGGAGGCTGAGGCGTAAAATCGGCGCATGAACGCGCCTGCCCACCCTTCCACGCTCGCCGATCCCCTCGTCATCGCCGGGCGCGCCTACGCATCCCGCCTGCTCGTCGGCACGGGCAAGTACCGCGATTTCGAGCAGACGCGCGCGGCCATCGTCGCCAGCGGCGCGCAGATCGTCACGGTCGCCATCCGCCGCACCAATATCGGCCAGGACGCGAACGCGCCTTCGCTGCTCGACGTGCTGCCGCCGCACGAATTCACGTATCTGCCCAACACCGCGGGCTGCTACACGGCCGACGAAGCCGTGCGCACGCTGAAGCTCGCGCGGGAGCTCCTCGACGGGCACACGCTGGTCAAGCTCGAAGTGCTGGGCGACCGCGACACGCTCTTCCCGGACGTGCGTGCAACGCTCGTCGCGGCGGAAAAGCTGGTCGCCGACGGATTTCAGGTGATGGTGTACACGTCCGACGATCCGATCATCGCGCGCGAGCTCGAGCAGATCGGCTGCGTGGCCATCATGCCGCTGGCCTCGCTGATCGGCTCGGGCATGGGCATCCTCAATCCGTGGAACCTGCGGCTGATCCTGGAGCAGGCCAAGGTGCCCGTGCTCGTGGATGCCGGCGTGGGCACGGCGTCGGATGCCGCCATCGCGATGGAGCTCGGCTGCCATGGCGTGCTCATGAACACGGCGATCGCGCAGGCGCAGGACCCGATCCGCATGGCGAAGGCGATGCGCCAGGCGGTCGAAGCGGGACGCGAAGCGTTTCTTGCCGGACGCATGCCGCGCAAGCTCTATGCGGCCAGCCCCAGCTCGCCGACGAGCGGCCTGATCGGCTGACGCTTGCGGTCCGCGCACGTGATCGTCCACACGCGAGCGCTCGTCGCGACGGCGCTCCTCGTCATGGCAATGTCCGCGATGGCGGGCTCGCTGACCGCCGCGCAGGTCGCCACCGTGTGCGGCAATGCCGAGGACATGTCGCACTGCGGGCGCCTCATCGAGGACCAGCAGCTCAAGCGCTTCGGCGGCATCGCCACGCGCGACGGCGACGAGCTGCGCGTAACGCTCTACCCACGCGGTGACGTGCTGTTCCGCGACGTCGTGCGCCCGACCGCCGTCGAGTCGTACACGCTCTGGGACGTGCTGCCGGAAATCAACGGCGTGCTGCTGTTCGTCAACCAGGGCGACCGCGCGAGCTACCTCCTGCTGATGCGCACCAACGGCCGCCAGTTCCGCCTGCCGGCCGAGCCGGTCGTCTCGCCCGATCGCGCGTATGTCGTGACGGCCGATTTCTGCGCCTTTGGCTGCGACAACGAAGTCGCGCTGTGGCGGCTGACGCGCGACGACGTGCGCAAGGAGCGGGTGCTGCGCGCCGACGGACCGTGGAGCGACGTCACGGCCGAATGGTCCGGCCCCGACGAGGTGGTCGTCGACTACACGCAGCAGGGCGAGACCGACCGGCGCCAGCTGCGCCTCGCACGCAACGACGCGCGCTGGCGTCCGCCGCGCTGATGAGCGCGAGCCAGTCCGAACCGCCGGAACGCCGGCGGCGCGGCGTGCGCAGCTTCGTGCTGCGGCAAGGCCGCCTGTCGCCGGCGCAGCAGCGGGCGTGCGAGGAGCTGTTGCCCCGCTACGGCGTGCCGTTCGCCGCGGCGCCGCTGGATTTTGCGCAGGTGTTCGGTCGCGTCGCGCCGGTCGTGCTCGAGATCGGCTTCGGCATGGGCGAGACGACGGCCGCGATCGCCATCGCGCAACCCGACCACGACTTCCTGGCCGTCGAAGTGCACTCGCCCGGCGTGGGATCGCTGTTGCGCCGCGTGCACGCACAGGGTCTGGCGAACGTGCGCATCGTGCAGCATGACGCCGTGGAAGTGGTCGAGACCATGATTCCGCTCGCTTCCCTGGCCGGCGTGCACGTCTATTTTCCCGATCCCTGGCCGAAGAAGCGGCACCACAAGCGACGGCTGCTCCAGCCACGCTTCGTGCAGGCGCTCGCGCAGCGCCTGGTCATCGGCGGTTACCTGCACGTCGCGACGGACTGGAGCCCTTACGCGGAACAAATGCTCGCCACGCTCGAGAACGAGCCGCTGTTGCGCAATCGCGCACCCGGCTACTCGCCCAGGCCCGCGTGGCGGCCGCAAACCAAGTTCGAGTTGCGGGGCATCAAGCTCGGCCACGAGGTGTTCGACCTCGTGTACGAGCGGCGCTGAGCGCTAGGCGGCCTTTGGCTTGGCGTTGCGTCGCGCGTGCACCCGCGCGATCAGCCGTGTGACCGCGCTGCGCGCCACGTCGCGCGAGAAGTGCGTGCGGATGTTGTCGCGGCCGCCCGCCGCGAGACGCTGCCACAGCGCCTCGTCCTGATAAACCTGCGCCACCGCGTCGGCGAAGGCTTGCGGCTCGTCGGCGACCAGCACGTCTTCGCCGGGCACGAGATACATGCCTTCGATGGAGGGCGACGTTGCGACCACCGGCAGCCCGTAGCTCATCGCGAGGTTGACCTTGCCCTTGACGCCCGCGCCATAGCGCAGCGGCGAAACCGAGACGCGGCAGCCGGTGAAGTACGGCGTGACGTCCTTCACGTAGCCGGTCACCACGAAGTCGTCGGCGGCGAGCGCCTTGATGCTGGCCGGCACGCTGCTTCCGACGATGTAGGTGGGCACACCGGGCAAGTGCTCGCGCAAGCGCGGCAGGATCTCGCGTGCATACCACAGCACGGCGTCCGCATTGGGTGGATGCTGGAAGCTGCCGATGAAGACCAATCCCGCGCGCTCGGCGAAAGGCTTGCCGTCCGGCAGCAGGTCGTGGATGTTGGACAGCACGAGCACGTGGGCCTGCGGCGCGAGCGAGGCGAGCAACGCCTGCTCGAGCGGTGAGACGACGAGCGTCACGTCGGACTTGCGGATGAGCGCCAGCTCTTCGTCGCGCTTGGCGCGCGCCGCGGCGCGCGCGGTTGCCCCGCCGTCGAGCTCCGCGAGCCGCTCGGCACGGAGGAAATGCAGATCGACGGTGTCGAACACGACCAGCGCATCCGGTGCGAATGCGCGGACGGCGTCGACGTGCTTGGCAGCGACGTAGTGGCGCGACAGCACCACCATGTCGAACTCACGGCCACGGCGCGACAAGAGGTCGGCGATGGAGCGCACGTAAGGCGCGAACAGGACCTCGATGCCGCGCTGCGCCAGGTCGCTGGCGTACGGTTCGCGATACTCGAGGTTGTCCGCCACGAAGGTGACCTTGCACTTGAGCGCGGTGAGGATCTCGAGCATGGACTGCATGCGCATGGACCCCGAATCCTGGTCCGGCGTGAGCATGCACGCATCGACCACGAGCACGCGAAGCTGCGCCCAGCGGTCCCGCTCGAGCTCGGGCCGAACGCCGTTCGCGGCGTGCGACGCGAGCTCGGCGGCCCACTTGGCCGCGAACGCTTCCCGGTTCAGCACCTGATGCCGCTTGACGCCGGTGGTGGGATCCGTGCCCGAGGTCCGTCCTTCGAAATGCACGATGGTCGCGCGTGGCTGGTAGAGCACCTTGCGTCCGGCGGCGCGCACGGCGAACGCCAGATCAGTGTCCTCGTAGTAAGCCGGCGCATAGCGGCGGTCGAAGCCGCCGAGGCTGGCGAAGAGCTCGCGCGCAATCGCCAGGCAGGCGCCCGAGCAGTAGTCCACCTCACGCACGTAGTTGTACTCGGGGCGGTTGGGGTCGTCATCGCGGCCGTAATTCCACGCCGATCCATCGCGCCACACGAGCCCGCCCGCCTCCTGCAGACGTCCATCGGGATAGACCAGCCGCGCGCCGACCAGGCCGGCCGCCGGGGTGCGGTCGAGCGGCTCGACCAGCGCATCGAGCCAGCCGCGCGTGACGATGGTGTCGTTGTTGAGGAACACCAGGATCTCGCCGCGTGCAAGCTCGGCGCCGCGGTTGCAATTACCGATGAAGCCCAGGTTGGTCGCATTGCGCTCGAACCGCACGCCGGTGACTTCGCGCAGCTCGACTTGGACCGGCTCGGGCGACGCGTCGTCCATCACGATCACTTCGAACGCGCCCGAGGTATGCGCGTGCAGGCTCTTGAGGCACGTGAACGTGACGAGCGACTGGCCGTACACCGGCACGATGATGGAGACGCGCGGCTGTTCCGCAGGCGTGAAAGCCAGCGGGTGCACCGCCGGCTCGAGCGCATACGCCGCGGGTTGCGAAGGCACGAAGCGGCGGCGGCGGGCCAGGCGCGTGGTGACGCGGCGCGCGAGCGCGCCCAGTCCTTCGGTGCGCGCGATGGACGCTGCAAGCGCCGCCTGCTGCGGCAGCCGCCGTGCCCCGATCCACGCCGCGTGCGTGCGGGCGCGCAGCAGCTTCACGCGATGACCCGTCGTGCGCAACGGCTCGCTCAGGCGCCAGACGCGCGAGTTCTCGAGCTCGCGGATGCGCGCGCGGGCGTTGGCCACTTCCATCTCGAGGTGCCCGGCATGCGCCTGCATCTCGCCCGCCTGCATCTGCATCGTCACGACCGCACGTTGTGACAGCACGAGGTCGGCGGCCAGCTGCTCCCGATCGTCCTGTGCTTTGTCGCGGACGGTGCGGTATTCGTCGAGCTGCGCGTTCACGACCGCGACGCGGCGCTTGAGCTCCAGGCGCGCTTCCGTGTGGCCGCACTCCACGCCGGCGCTGAACAGCTGCGGCAACGACAACGGCGGCGTCTCGACTTCCCCTTCGCCGAGGTACCAATGCCGCAGGTCGAGCGGCGGCGGCAGTGCGTCGGCGGCGGGCGGCGGCGAGATGACCGGCCCGAGGTACAACGCCAGATAGCGCGCCGGCTCCATCATGACGCGAGCACCCGCATGGCGGCGCGCTCGCCGGCGGCACTGCGCTCGCCGAGACCGCCGGCCGCCAGCAGTGCGGCGTTCCATTCCGCCGGTGCTGCGTTCCAGGCGACCGTTACGGCGCGTGGATGCTGGGCCAGGCGTTCGGGCAGTGCACCGAGCGCGGAAGCGACGACCGGCAGACCCGATGCGAGCGCCACCGACAGCGTGTACGAATACGTCTCGGGCACCTGTGCGGGAAACCAGACGACGTCGGCCTTCTCGGCCGCGAGCAGCCGCGCAAGCTCACCTTCCTCGTACTGGCCATGGATCGTCAACGGCGCGTCGGGGAATTGCGGCACGGGCTCCGTCGTCGAGCCGAGCACGCGAAACGTGATGGGCAACCGCCGCTCGCGCGCGTCGAGCGCGCACGCGGCGGCGACGTCGAGCCCCTTCTCGGGCGACAGGTTGCCGAGGATCACCACGCGCAGCACACGCGGCGCAGGCGGCGGCGGTGGCTCCGGATGCGGCCAGACGGCGATCGCCACGTCGGCGAAATAGCGGCCGATGCGCTGCGAAACGTCGCCGGACGGCGCGATGAGGCGATCGGCGCCGCGCAGCAGCTTGCCGAATGCACCGCGCCAGGCGCCGATGTCGACGCCCCACTGCGCAGGCCGCTTGGCGAGGCATGCCGCGCAGCCGGCGGCGTCGGGCTCGCCGCAATAGCGGCCGTCCTCGGTGACGAGATGATATTGCGGGCAGATCGCGTAGTAGTCGTGCAGCGTGCAATCGTAAGGCAGCCCCGCCGCTGCAGGCAGGTCGAGGATGGCGCGCGGCAGCCGATGGACATGGTGGAAGTGCAGGCGCGACACGCGGATGGCCTTCAGCGTTTCGGCGAGCCTTGCAAGATCGAACGGCAGCCGGAAATACGCGGCGAACGCTTCGCCCGCTCGCGGCCAGTAGAGCTTCACCGTGTCGTCCACGGCCGGCTCGAGGAACAGCACGGTCGCGCGCTCGCCGATGAGCGCCGCCAGGTCGTTCATGTGGCGCCGGATGCCGCCGCCCCACGGATGCGAGACGAACACGAGCGTCGGCTTCTGCGAGCGCGCGAGGCGCAGCAGATCGACGCGACGGCAGTAAGGCCGCGCGGGATCGTTCTCGAGGACCTCCGCGCGCCGCAGCGCATAGCCGGGATACAGGCGATCGAGTGCATGCACCGCGCGCTCGCGCAACGCCTCGGCCTGTGCGCCGAACGAAACGTGCCCGACGTGACCGACGAACACGTCGCCGGCGAGGTGATGGCGGAATCCGGCGCTCGCCGCGCGCAGGCAGAAGTCCGTGACCACGGCGTAGTCGCTGCCCAGCGGGCCGCCGTCGAACGCGCCGATGGTCGCCAGGCATTCGCGGCGGACGTACACGCATGGCCCCTCCAGCGCGGGCAGGCCTGCCGATTCGCCGTCGTTGGCGCGCGCGAAGAGGGCATCGAGGCTTTCGACCGTTTCGCCGGGGGGCAGCGGATTCACCGCGTTGGCGAGGGGATAGGTCGCAGTGCCGTATGCATTCGTAACAGGTGCTATGGCGCCGACGTCGCGTTCGAGCGCGTGGGCCGAAAGCCGGTCGAGCCAGTCGTTCGCAACCTCGGCGTCCGCATGCAGCACGACGACGTCGCGCTCGCGATGGGTCATCACCGCCCGATTGACCGCGGCGGCGAACCCTTGGTGCGTGGGCTGCTCGATCAGCGTGATGCGCCGGCGCTGCGCGAGCTCGCGCACATAGCGGGCAAGCTCGGCATCGGGCGATGCGTCGTTGACGACGATGAGCTCGTACGCGGTGCGCGTCGGTGCCGCGAGCACGCTCTCGAGGCAGCGCCGCGTCGCGTCGATCCCGCGGTAAACCGGCACGATGACGTCGACGATGGCCATCAGCTTGCGCCCATCAGGCGCCGCCGCGCGCGTGCCAGCGGCCAGCGCGCCCAGCCTGCCGCCGATTCGCGGTACGCCAGGCGGGCGCGCGTATCGGCGTGCGCCCCGCGCTCGTGCGCCAGCTCGTCGGCGAACGCCTGCCGCTCACGCGCGAGCTGCTGCTCGAGCGCGAGATGCGCCGATTCGAGCCCGGCCACCCGCGCGAGCAGCGCGCCCGTCCTTTGCCGCTCGCTCGACAGTGCGTTCACCGTCGTGACCAGCTCCGCGAGGCGATCTTCCGCGACCTTGCGCGCGTCGATCTCGTCCCACGCCAGCTGGCGCTCGCGGTCGAGCGCGCGCGCGTAATCGCGCCACAACGACAGGGCACCGTCGTCGAACGTCGAAAGGACCGGCAGCTGCGGCAGCACCGCATCGGCGGCGCCGCACACGACGACGAAGTACATCGGGGCCGCCGGCGCGGCGCGACGCTCGGCGGTGCCGTCGACCAGTGCGTCGAATGCGACGGCGCCTTCGCGGCGCGCTTCGCTCCACAGCAGCGATTGCGCAGTCACGCGCTGCGCATGCCATGCCTGCTTGGGAAAGAGCGGATCGAGCAGCGCGCGCAGCTCGGCGCGGTCGAGCTCCTTGACGTGAAAGTGATTCGGCTCGCCACCCGACTCGTTGTAGACCGGGCGATTGGGCGAGGACACGATGAGCGCACCGTGCGGCGCGAGCACGCGGCGAAATTCGGCGAGCATCGCGTGCTGTTCAGCCAGGTGCTCGATGGTCTCGAAGCTGACGACGAGGTCGACGCAGGCGTCGGCAAGCGGAATCCGCGTGACGGAGCCTGCTTGGAACGCGAGGTTGGGCTGCGCGTAGCGCTCGCGCGCATGCGCGATCGCTTGCGCGTCGACGTCGAGCCCGGTGACGCTGAGCGCCGTGCCCGCGAGCAGCGCGCTGCCGTAGCCTTCGCCGCATGCCGCATCGAGCACGCGCCGTCCCGCGCATACGGGCGCGACGACGGCATAGCGATGCCAATGCTCGTAGCCGATCGCGCCACGGACTTCGGGCGTGAAACGCTCGCCGGTGAAGGTGAGCGCGGCGGCGGTGGAAGGGTTCACGGGCAGCGCTGGGGAAACGGGCGACCCTCCATTGTAGCGGGCCGCCATGCGCCGACCGGTGGGCTCCCCGTCAGCCGAGCGTGAGGATGACCGGCTGGTGGTCGGATGCCTGGGTCTGCTGGTCGACCGTGAGGCCACGCACGCGAGGCTTCAGCTCGTCGCTCACGAAAATGAAGTCGCAATGCAGCTCTTCGCCGCCCGGGTCCGTCTTCTGGTAGATGCAGAACGTCGACGGGTGCGGCTGCCCTGGGTGCGTGACCTGCCAGGCGTCGTGCAAGGGCGGGGTACCGTCGTCGAAGCGCGCGAGGATGCGCGGGTGCTCCGGGCCATCGGGCTCGAAGTTGAAGTCGCCGGTGATGATCGTCGCCCTGGGACGCAGGAACGTGTGAAACGGCGAGCGGTCGTCCTTGGTGATCCGTGCATCCCGCGCGTACGCATGGCCCTCGGCGTAGGTCGCACGCAGCGCTTCGGCTTGCGCCATGCGCTGGCGCGCCGAGTAGTACTCGAGGTGCGTGGTGATGATCCGCACGTCGCCGAACGATGCACCCACGACCGCTTCGATCGCGATGCGGGGCATGCCCGGGACGCCGGGGTCGAGCGGATACGGCAGCACGTGGCGATAGACCTGGCGTACGGGCAGGCGCGACAGGATCATGTTGCCGAAGCGGCGGCGGCGTCCGTCGCTGCCCGGCTGATCGACTGCGACACCGGGTATCGCCGTGTAGCCGGGCAGCAGGCGTGCCAGCAGGTCGAACTGGTCTTCGCCGCCGCTTCCGCCGAGCTCCGGATCGGGAAAGTTGTCGGCGATCTCCTGCAGGCACAGCACGTCGAAGTCGGCGATGCGGCGCGCTTCGGCGACGATGCGCGCCGGGTCGACCTTGCCGTCGACTCCGCGGCACCATTGCACGTTCCAGGTGATGAGCTTCATGAAAGGCTCGCTCGGTGGGTTGAACGGGGCGTTCAGCGAATGCCGGCGCGCATGAACGACTGCACGAACTGGCGCTGGAACAGCAGGAACGCAACCAGCAGCGGACCGGTGGACAGGAGCGTGGCCGCGGTGATGATCGACCAGTCGATGCCCTGGTCGGTGGCGGAGAACACCTGCAGCCCGACGGTCACCGGACGCGTGTTGACCGATTCGGTGACGATCAACGGCCAGAGGAAGTTGTTCCAGTGATACGACACGGACACCAGCGCATAGGCGAGGTAGGTGGGCCGCGCCAGCGGTACGTAGACTTTCCAGAGCGTCTGCAACGGCGTGCAGCCCTCCACGCGCGCCGCCTCATCGAGCTCGCGCGGCACGGTCTTGAACGTCTGGCGCAGCAGGAAGATTCCGAACGCGCTTGCCATGTACGGCAGCCCGATCGCCAGGATCGTGTCCTTGAGGCCGAGCGCCGTCATGGTGCGGTAGTTCTCCACGATCAGCACGTCCGGCATGACCATGAGCTGCACCAGCACCAGCGCGAAGGCGATGTTGCGGCCCGGAAACTCGTAGCGGGCAAACGCATAGGCCGCGAGCGTGACGAGAACGAGCTGTGCGACGAGCACCATCGTGACGAGCATGACGGTGTTCGCGAAATAGCGGGCAAACGGCGCGGCGTGCCACGCCTTGACGAAGTTCGCCAGCGTAAGCGGTGCGTCGAGCGTGAGATGGGTCGAGTACTCCGCCGGATGAAACGCCGTCCAGATCGCATAGAGCAGGGGCAGCACCCACAGGAAGCCGAGCAGCCAGGCGGCGAACGTCTCCAGCGCGCGGCTCGCGCCGTGGGGCTCGTAGACGTGGGTGGCAGCCGCCGCCGTCACGCGGTCGACTCCAGCGCATGCATTGCGGCGTCGCAGTATGGGCGGTCGGCCATCGGCAGGGCCGCATAGGCCGCGCGTGCTGCGGCGCGCGCATGCTGCGCGGCGGCCGCATCGCCCGCGGCGCGCCGCGCGCGAGCGAGCACTTCGTGGCCGAAGAACCGTTCCAGCGCCGGCGCATCGTGCGCCTCGCAGAGGTCGAGGCACCCGCGCGCAGCATCGCACGCAGCCGCTGCATCGCCTGCGCAGAGGAGGCTCGAAGCGAGCCGGTATTCGGCGCGCTCGATCTCGAGCCACGTCCCCGCTTCGCGCCAATAGCGCAGCCCGGTCCGGGCGGCCTGCACCATGCCGGCCGTTTCCTCGGCGGTGCGGTCGGGCTTCTCTTCGAGCGCCACGGCGATATTGTTGCCGGCGACCGCAAGCGCGCGCAGCGCGGGGCACTGCGCCGGCAGTCCCGGCCCGGCCAATTGCAGGGCGTGCGCCAGAGCACCGAGGGAACGCGAGAACTCGGAGCGCCCTGCCAGCGCAGCAGCTGCCCCCGCGTACGCAGCCGCAGCGTCTTCGCGCACGAGGTCTGCCGTTGCATTCTCGCGGCCTGCGCCGACGCGCAAGGTGGCACGAGCGCGCGCGATGCCCCGGCGAAGCTCCGCGTCTTCGAATGCAACGCAGTGCCGGGCAAGCGCATCCAGCCATCGCTCGCCGCGTTCCCACTGGCCAAGATGCTCGCCCATCACGTGCACCGCGAGTCGAAGCGCAGCACGCGCATCGTCGGTGCTCGCGACGTCGCCGATGCGATGCTCCAGCCGGCCCGCCACGTCGTCCGCCTGCCCTGCGTGGTCGGTCCAGCCTTGCTCGATGAACGTGCCGAAGCTCATGCCGTGGCGGCTAGCGGTAGTGCGTTCGCCGCTCGAGGAACACGAACTGCGCGAGCGCGGTGAGCGCGAGCAGCACGAGCAGCACCATGGTCAATGCCGCCGCGTAGGCGGAATCCCAGAACCGGAAGCCGATCTCGTAGATGTAGTACAGCAGCAGCGAAGTGGCGTTGTCCGGGCCGCCACGTGTCATGACGACCACGTGGTCGACCACGCGAAACGCATTGATGACGGCGTTCACGAGCACGAACAGCGTGGTCGGCATCAGCAGGGGAAACGTCACCCGGCGAAAAAAATACCAGCGCGACGCGCCCTCGATGGACGCGGCCTCGGCGAGGTGCGGCGACATCGACTGCAACGCGGCCAGGTAGAAGATCATGAAGAACCCGGCTTCCTTCCAGATCGTCACGAGCATCAGCGCGCCGAGCGCGGTCGACTGGCTGCCCAGCCAGTTGTGGCTCGCGAGACCCAGGTTCCCCAGCACCTGCGCGAGCAGCCCGTATTCCGGCGTGTAGAAGAACAGCCAGATGTTCGCCACGGCGATCATCGGCAGGATGGTCGGCGTGAAGTACGCAAGGCGCAGCAGGCCGCGCCCGGGCAGGCGATCGTTCACCCACAGCGCCATGGCGAGCGCCAGCGCGATCGACAGCGGGATGGTGCCGGCGGCATACCACAGGTTGTTGGTCAGCGCTTTCCAGAAGATCGGGTCGTCGACCAGCGCGCGATAGTTGTCGAGGCCGATGAACACGGCCTTGCGCGCGCCGCGCGGCGTCGAGAAGAAGCTGTGCCAAAGGTTGGCGACGGCCGGATAGTGCGTGAACAGCGCGAGCAGCACGGTCGCGGGCAACAGCAGCATCCACGCATAGAGCCACTCACGCCGCAGCGCAGCCGACGACGGAACGCGGCGCGCGCGTCCCGCCGGGACTGCGATGGAAGCGCTCACGGCGACGTCCGCGAACCCTCGTGCAACGCTACTTGTACGCGCGCAGGATGCGGTCGGCCTCGCGCTGCGCGTCCTTCATCGCCGCTTCGGGCGTCTTGGCGCCCGTGAGCGCCGCCTGCAGCCCGTCGTTGAGCGCCTTGGTCACGCGCTGGTTGTCGTGCGTGGACAGCTCGGCCTTCGCGTACGGCAGCTGATCTCGCGCGACGGCCGCAGCCGGGAACCCCGCGACGTATTGCTTCATCGCCGGGGTGTCCCATGCATCGGCACGCGCAGCGACGTAGCCGGTGTCGATGCCCCATTGCGCGGCGCGCTCGGGTGTCGTCACCCACTTGATGAACTTGAACGCCGCCTCGCGCTGCTGCGGCGTCGACTTCTTGAACAGGTAGAAGTTGCCTCCGCCCGTCGGGCTGCCGCGCTGCTTGTTCGCCGGCAGCATCGCGACGCCGAAGTCGAACTTCGCGTTGGCCTTTACGTTGGTGAGATTGCCCGTGGTGGTCCACATCATGGCCACCTTCCTCTCGAAGAAGTCCTTGGGCGTGGTGCCCCACTCGACGATGCCTTCGGGATGCACCTTGTACTTGTTGACCAGGTCAACCCAGTACTGCAGCGCGCCGATCACCTCGGGCTTGTCGTAGTACACCTCGGTGCCCGCGGCATTCATGAGATTGACGCCGTTCTCGATCACCAGTCCCTGGAACAGCCAATACGGAAAGCCGGACGACGGAATCTGCACGCCCCACTGCGTCACCTTGCCGGACGCGTCACGCTTGGTGAGCTTTTGCGCGTATTGCGTCATCTCGGTCCACGTCGCGGGCGGCTTGTTCGGGTCGAGGCCCGCTTCCTTGAACGTGTCCTTGTTGTAGTAGAGCACGATGGTGGAGCGCTGGAAGGGAATGCCCCACGTCTTGCCGCCGGTCTGGCTGTTCTCCATGAAGCCCGGATAGAAGGCCTTGAGCCACGCGCGGTCGGCATCGGTCTTGATGAGGTCGTCGAACGGCACGATCGCATCCTCGTCGATGAGCGTGAACATGTCGGTCGACAGCAGGATCGACGTGACGGGCGGCTCTCCGCTCTTCACCGCGGTGAGCGCCTTCGCGATCGACTCCTGGTAGCTTCCCGAATAGATGGGCCGCAGCTTGATTCCCGGGTTCTCTTTCTCGAAATCGGCGGCATAGCCGTCGATGATCTTGGTGATCGGACCGCCGACCGCAACGGGATAGAAGAACGGCACCTCCACCGTTGCCTGGGCCAGCGCGAACGGCGTGAACAGCGCGGCGAACAGGCCAGCCGCAATTCCGAGCAAGCGACGATAGGACATGTGAAGCTCCTCCCTGGAAGACGATTCGAAGCGTTATGCGATGCGCGTCTCGAGCGTGCGCGCGGCCGGCAGCGATGACCGCGCACCGGCCGCATCGAAATAGTGCTGGGCACCCGGCGCCCATGTCAGCCATGCAGCCTCGCCCGCACGCAGCGCCACGGTGCCGGCCACGCGCACCGCGGCCGGCTGCGTGCCGATGCGGCAGGCCAGCAGCGAGTCGCCGCCGAGATATTCGACGTTCTCGACAGCCGCGCGCACGCCGCGCTCGAAAGCAAGCGTGATGTGCTCCGGGCGCACGCCGAGCAGGCCGCCGGCGCACGGGCCCGGCAGCACGACCGGGCCATCGGTGCCTTCGATCACCGTCCCGTCGGGCCGCGCCGCGAGCGCGAGCAGGTTCATGGGCGGCGTGCCGATGAAGCGCGCGACGAACGCATTGGCCGGCGTCTCGTAGAGCTCGACCGGCGTGCCGTTCTGCTCGATGCGCCCCGCATCGAGCAGCACGACGCGATCGGCCATGGACATCGCTTCGACCTGGTCATGCGTCACGTACACCATCGTGATGCCGAGCTTGCGCTGCAGCGCGCGGATCTCCTGGCGCATGCCCGCGCGCAACTGCGCGTCCAGGTTGGACAGCGGCTCGTCCATCAGGCACACGGGCGCTTCGGCGATGATCGCGCGCCCGAGAGCGACGCGCTGCTGCTGCCCGCCGGAGAGCTGCCCCGGCTTGCGGCCAAGCAGTCCCGAGAGGCCCAGCAGGTCCGCGACGCGCGAGAGGCGTCGCTCGCGCTCGTCGGCGGGCACCTTGCGCACGCGCAGGCCGAAGGCGATGTTCTCCGCCACCGTGAGATGCGGAAACAGCGCGTAGCTCTGGAACACCATGGCGATGCTGCGTGCTGCAGGTGGCAGCGTCGTGACATCCCGGCCGGCAACGAGCAGGCGGCCCTCGTCGGGCAGCTCAAGTCCGGCGATCAGGCGCAGCGTCGTCGACTTGCCGCAGCCCGAGGGACCGAGCAGGACGTTCAACGTGCCGGGCGCGAAGTCGAACGAGATCGCGTCGACGGCGCGTACCTGGCCGTCGGGCGTGGCCCAGTGCTTGCTGATGCCGTCAGCGACGATGGCCGACATGCGCGCGCGGCTCAGCCGAACAGCGCGACGAGTGCTGCACCCGGATCGGGTGCCCGCATGAACGCCTCGCCCACGAGGAACGCGTGCACCCCGTGGCGGCGCATCTGCGCGACGTCGCGCTGCGCGAGGATGCCGCTTTCGGTGACGACCAGGCGGCCTTCGGGCACGCGCGGCAGCAGCTCGATGGTGGTGTGCAACGACACGTTGAACGTGCGCAGGTTGCGGTTGTTGATGCCGAGGATGGCATCGGGCAGCGCGAGCGCCCGGTCGAGCTCGCGTGCATCGTGCACCTCGACCAGCACATCGAGGCCGTAGTCGCGCGCACACGCATGCAGGTCGCGCATGCGCCCCTGCTCGAGCGCCGAGACGATGAGCAAGAGTGCGTCGGCGCCGAGCGCGCGGGTCTGCGCCACCTGGTATTCGTCCAGGATGAATTCCTTGCGCAGCACCGGCAGCGCGCACGCCGCACGCGCTTCGCGGAGATATGCGTCGGAGCCCTGGAAATACTTGGCGTCGGTCAGCACCGACAGGCAGGCGGCGCCGCCATGCTCGTACGCAGCGGCAATGGCCGCGGGGTCGAAGCTGTCGCGAATGACGCCTTTGCTGGGACTCGCCTTCTTGACCTCCGCAATCACGGCGGCCTTGCCGGCCGTGATCTTCGCGTGCAGCGCAGCCCCGAAACCGCGCGGTGGCGGGGCCGCGCGCGCGGCGGCATCGACTTCCGCGAACGGCCGCGCCAATTGTGCCGCGATGATCTCTTCGCTCTTGTCCGCGACGATGCGCGTCAGGATGTCGGCTTGTGCAGGCGCGGCCGGCGCCTTGGTGATGCCGGTCATGCCGGACACTCCTTCAAGCGGCGAGCTTGCGGGTGACGTCCACGAAGCGCTCGAGCGCGCGCTTCGCGTCGCCGCTGGCAATGGCGCCACGCGCCACCGCGATGCCTTCCGCGATCGATGGTGCGATGCCGGCGGCGTAGAGCGCGGTGCCCGCGTTGAGCGTGACGATCTCGCGCGGCGTGCCTTCGACGTCGTCGAGCGCCTCGAGCACCATTTCCTTCGATTCGACCGCGTCCTTCACTTTCAGGCCGCGATTGGATTTCATCGTGAGCCCGAAGTCCTCGGGATGGATCTCGTACTCGAAGACCTCGCCGTTGCGCAGCTCGCCCACCATCGTGGCAGCGCCCAGCGACACCTCGTCCATGCCGTCCTTGCCGTACACGACGAGCACGTGATCGGCGCCCAGGCGCTGCAGCACGCGCACGTGGATGCCCACGAGATCGGGATGGAACACGCCGACGAGCTGGTTGGGCGCGCCGGCCGGATTGGTGAGCGGCCCGAGGATGTTGAAGATGGTGCGCACGCCGAGCTCCTTGCGCACGGGACCCGCGTGCTTCATCGCGCCATGATGATTGGGCGCGAACATGAAGCCGATGCCGCATTCGTCGATGCAGGTCGCGACCTGCGCGGGCGAGAGCATGATGTTGGCGCCGAGCGCTTCCAGCACGTCCGCGCTGCCCGACTTCGAGGACACCGACCGGTTGCCGTGCTTGGCGATGCGCGCACCCGCTGCCGCCGCCACGAACATCGACGCAGTGGAGATGTTGAACGTGTGCGACGCATCGCCGCCGGTGCCGACGATGTCGAGGAGATGCGTGCGGTCGGCCACTTCGACCTTGGTCGCGAACTCGCGCATCACCTGTGCAGCGGCCGCGATCTCGCCGATCGTTTCCTTCTTCACGCGCAAACCGACCGTCAGCGCGGCGATCATCACCGGCGTCACTTCGCCGCTCATGATGCGCCGCATCAGCGAGAGCATCTCGTCGTGGAAGATCTCCCGATGCTCGATCGTGCGCTGGAGCGCGTCCTGCAGGGTGATGGCCATGCCGCGCGGGATCAGGGCTTGAGCTCGCGCACGCGCCGGCGCGTGAGGTCCACGCGGCAGGCGATCTGCGCCTGCTCGCCCACCGGCTCGCGCGCTGCGAGCTCGCGCACGAACCCGCATTGCGAGGCCCGATACGCGGCGAAATCGCGCACCGATTTGGCGAGCGCCGCGTGGATGCCCGGCTTGCCGGTCGCCTGCTCGACGCTGCGCGCCTTCTGGGCGACGGCCGCCTCGGCGCCCGCCAGCTCGGTGGCAGCATCCCGCTCTTCGTTGAGCAGGCATTGCATCACGGCAGGCTGTGCGCCGCGCGTCATGCAGTCTTCGTAAGCACCCGCGGTGGCACCGGCGGCCGCTCCGCCGAGCGCAACGAGCGCAAGGGCACGCAACATCCCGAGGGTTCTGGTCGTCGTCATTGCAGGAAGTTGGCCAGAAGCCGTTTGCCGTGCTCGGTCAGGATGGCTTCCGGATGGAACTGCACCCCTTCGACCGCATGCGTGCGATGCCGAACGCCCATGATCTCCCCGTCTTCCGCCGTGGCGGTTACTTCGAGCGCCGCGGGCAGGCTGTCACGCTCGATGGCGAGCGAATGATACCGGGTTGCGTTGAAAGGCGACGGCAGGCCTTCGAAGACGCCCGTACCCGCGTGCTGGACCGGCGACAGCTTGCCGTGCATGACCCGCTGCGCCCGCACGACCCGCCCGCCGAACGCCTGCGCGATCGCCTGATGCCCCAGGCAAACCCCGAGGATCGGAATGCGCCCCGCGAAACGCTGGATGAGCGCGACCGAGATCCCTGCCTCCGACGGCGTGCAAGGTCCGGGGGACACGACGATGCGCTCCGGCTGGCGCTCCTCGACCTCGTCGAGCGTGATCGCGTCGTTGCGCACGACGCTCACGTCCGCGCCGAGCTCGCCCAGGTACTGGACCAGGTTGTAGGTGAAGCTGTCGTAGTTGTCGATCATGAGCACCATGATGGGCCTCAAGCTGCTGAATTCGCTGGGACTGGGGCCGCGGTGCATCGACCGCGCCCAAACCGGACCGCGCCGCCGCCCCGCCGTCAGCGGGGCTGGAGACGACCTATCGCCATCGCCGCGTGGCGGCCGCCGGAGCGCTCGGGAGGTGGGTGCACATGAGCGCCTAGATTACCGCGCTTCGACGACCCGCGGCAACCGCAGGGGGCCCGGTTGGCGCACGAAGCGATCCGCGGTCGTGACGCCGCGAATCGAGCGGCCGCGCTTTCAGGCATCCTAGCGGCCGATCCTCCGCAACCCCGATGGACCTCGCGCTCCTCAACCCGGCAATCGTCGCACGCGCCGACGCCATCGGCCGCGCGTTCACGACGGCCACGCCCTTTCCGCACGTCGTGCTGGACGATTTCCTGGACCCTTCCGTGGCGGCTGCGCTGCTAGCCGAGTTTCCGCCGTTCGAGCGCGGCAATTCCACCGGGGACGACGGCCGGCAGGGACAGAAGTCGACCGTCGAGCGCATCCGCGCCCTCGGATCGTCTTACGCCCGCCTGGACGATGCGATCAAGTCCACCGCGTTTCTCACGACGCTCGGCCGCATGACGGGCATGTCGGGGCTGCTGTACGACCCGTTCTACCTGGGCGGCGGCACCCACGAGAACCGCGCCGGCGCGGTGCTGGATCCGCACGTCGATTTCAACTATCACCCGAGCGAACGCTGGCATCGCCGGCTGAACCTGCTCGTGTACCTCAACCCCGAATGGGAGGCGGCGTGGGGCGGATCGCTGCAGCTCTACGCCGATCCGCGCAAGGACGCCGCTCCGGCAGTGTCGATCGTGCCCGCCTTCAACCGCTGCGTGATCTTCGAGACGAGCGAGCGCAGCTGGCACGCGTTCGACCGCATCGTGCAGCCGCCGGACAAGGGCCACGTGACGCGCAAGTCCATCGCGCTGTACTTCTATTCACGCGAGCGGCCGGCCGACCAGATCGCCGAGCGGCATTCGACGGTGTACGTGCCGCGCGCGCTGCCGGCGCGGCTCATCGAAGGACACACGCTCACGCGTGACGACGTCGCCGAGCTGCACATGCTGATCGCGACGCGCGACGCGCAGATCGATCGCCAGCAAGCCGAGAACACCCGGCTGCTCCGCGCGCAGGAGCGCGGCTTCGCAGGCCAGGTGCTCTATCTCATGAAGCGCGCCTACGTGCGGTTTCGGCGCTGACGCGGCGCCCGACGCGAGGCGCGGCGCGTGCTCGCGCCCCGCGAACCCCGCTTGCGTTACGACGCGCGCGGCTTGTAGTTGAACTTCTGCCCGCCCACGCTCGCTTCGTACATGAGGCCGCCCTTCGCAACGGTGAACGTCGCCATGCCCTTGTTGTACGCGCCCGCGGTCGTCGCATTGTTCTTGGTGCCGCTGGCGCCCGCCGATGCGCCGGTCGTACTGGCCCGCGCGTTGGCGCCGGCGGTGATCGCGACGGCCGATGCTTCGGCACCGAATTCGAAGTTGCCGCGGGTGAACTCGTTGAACGCGCGCTCGTCCTGGAAGAAGATGATCTCGCTGTATGCCTGCCCGCCCAGCTGCAAGCCGACCGTGAGCTGCGTCATCGACGTGTCGCCCACGTATTTCCCCTTGCGGTAGACGCGTCCATTCCCGTGCGCCGCGCCCACCCCGACGCCCCCCTTGCCGACCGTCGGGAACACGGCGTAGCCATACGCGGCGTTGAAGAAATCGCGGCTCTCGCCGGCCTTCCTGAACACGTTGATCGTGTCGCTGTATGCGTCGGCCCACGCCGGCGTGACGAGCGCCGCGGCCACGAGGCAGGCGAAGATGGAAAGGACACGCTTCAGCATGGGAGTACCTTTTTGTAGGTGTTGGCGATTCGCCATCATCCCCGCGGCGGTCCCGGTTGGGCAAGACCCCGCGCCGAGGCGCGCCAAGAAAACGCCCCGGACGAGCCGGGGCGCTTTCAGGGCAGACGCACAAGGCGCCATGCCCGGGGAATCGAGGGCCACGCGAGCGCGGCCCTCATCGGGGACCGGTCAGGGTCCGCGACGGAACAGTCCCGCGATCAGCGAAACGACGAACAGCACCAGGAACACGAAGAACAGGACCTTCGCGATCTCGGCTGCGCCAACCGCGATTCCAGTGAAGCCGAAAATGGCGGCGATCACGGCAATGACGAAAAACACTGCGGCGTAATGCAACATGGCAGTCTCTCCTTGTAGTGCGAGCGGTGCGGGTGGCTCCATCGGCGGCGCGTGCAGCGCCGCGCGAATCGAATCAGTCGAAGTCTCCGGCCGACAAACCGAAGCCAGCAAAGCGGTCCTCGTCGTCGTCCACGAAATCGTTCG
>Ga0308174_10000337_pt1 | contig 19672 bp, 13 predicted proteins | sample PhyPR2_FD_203894 | JGI IMG/M metagenome (GOLD analysis project Ga0308174, IMG submission 203894) | Soil microbial communities from UC Gill Tract Community Farm, Albany, California, United States - DLSLS.P.R2 | ecosystem: Environmental > Terrestrial > Soil > Agricultural land | place: USA... | reverse complement strand
GCCGTCCCAGTGATCCATAAGCGGAATGTAGCTGTCTTTCCAATCGTTTTTGAATCGCGTGCCTGGGAATGCGGTGGGGGGTCGAACAGTGTCCTGCTCGTGCACCGCAAAATCGGGATTCCACGACGGCGCGTCGAGATAATAATCCCGGTATTGGTCGTGAAGCCAGCACGTGTAGCCTAGTTTGCGGCACACATCGAAGAAGTCCTTCATACCGGCCCAACCACCAGCGACCTGAGCAGGAGGCAGAGCATCCGGAGTTTGCCGGTCATATCCTTGATTGAGCCATCCGGATAGGGACACGTTCGCGTGGCTGAACCCTTGCGCCTTTACCTCGCGCAGCAGTTGAACCGCTTGCGCGAACGTCGTCACCTGATAATTCTTTCGAGGATCTTTAGGGTCGTATTCGGCGCTTCCCGGCTTAACGTTTCTGAGTAAGTGAATTCCCAACACAGGACTCCCGATCAGATTCTGCACCATCGGCCTGTGAGCAATCTTGTCTTTGAGCGAAACGAACAGGCCGGAATCCATAACGTAGCGCCGGTAACGCTTGCATAGGTCCACGTAATTACCTTTTGGGAAAAACACCATTCGGATACTACGCAGGTAACCGAACCGGCCCAGTTGCGCTCTCCAGGTGGGTCCCATGGATGTCGGGCCTCCAGCGGGATGCGAGAACGTGTAGGCAGCGTCGTCAGGGGTCTCGACGATCGCCATCATTGCTGAATTGCCTTGTTCAAAACCCCACCAGGACATGGCCCAGGTCTCGATCAGATGGCTTTGGATAACGCTGTGGTCCCCGTCGGCACGATGAATAGGATGGTACGGCTTTGGCCAGTTACGAGGAAGAAGTGTGCCGTCGTCGCTCGGGATTACCGTGTAGTCGACCTCACGGCCGTCAATAGCTGTCGGCCAATTCAGTTCTCGAACGGCTAGATTGTGCTCAATGACGGTAGCTTCCGAAACTAGCTCCTCGTCTTCGCCTTCCAGGCACATGGTCAGGACCAGACGGAGATTGAGGGGCGAGCCCGGTTTGAGTTGGCCGGCATTCCGAAATCTATCCAACACGATTTTGACCCCTGTTTTGAAGCCGGTGGCATAGGGCTCGATCACAACTTCTCCGGCATCGACCAGGCGGAGATGAAATTCATCGATGGCCGCTACGCCGCCTGTGTCCACAAGGACGTCCTGCTTGGAAGAAGGAACCATTTTCCAAGTCACTGGCCCGGCTTCAATGCTTACAGCGAGGTCCGACTCGTTCAACACCACAGTCGTCTTTCTACCCTTCAGAGTCCATCGCCCAGCCGTGTGAGACACCGCCACCTGCGGAGCTCCTAATACATTCGGTGACACTACTTGTGCGATCGATGGAGATTCAAGAAAGACAGTAAGGGATAGATACGCAATGGTAAACGTATGTCTAAGCATTTTGGATGTTCGAGCCGGACTGCTAGTGTTTGAGGGCTGCTGTATGCAAGGCTGCCAGTTGGTCGAGAAAGGGCTGGGATATTTTCCCGTGCAAATCAAGGGGGACGTCCCAGGTGATTGCTCCGCCTCCGGCCCAGACCTTTTGGCTATAGCCCACCACCTGACCTGCCGTAAAGCGAGGTTTCCCCATTCCCCACTTCTCTCCCAGGAAACTTAGCACGTGGATTTGCGTTCCATCCACTTTGCCGTCTACCGACCTTCGGACCTTGATCAGGTCGGGCTTGTCGATCTCGCCGGCCGTGAAATCTTCCTCCGGAGTAATGGAGATGATCCGGTAGATGACACCCGGATTGAACCCCAGAATTGCATTCGGATTCCCCGCGCGAGCTGCGGCCGCGAAACTCGCGAAGTTTGGAGCCTCGGCGGAACGGTACATGGAGTTCGGAAAGTAACAGCCGTCAAACCACCAGCCCGACACTTTGTTGCCCCACCGTTGCGACCAATCGCGGATGACCTGTTCCCATTTGAGTTGGAATTCTCGATTCTTGTAAGGCCCGTTACGCCATTCGAGAGCAGCCACGGCGGCTTTATCGTGGGCGGGCGCTCCGGATGGCAGATACACCATCAGCCGGATGCCTCGCTTATGTAGCGTTGTGTAGAGGTCGCCAACCAGATCGCGGCGCGAACATCTGCTGGGCTGAATGCGAGTCAACTTATCGTAGGTCGGATTGGGAGAAAGATAATATCCCGAGTTCTGTCCGATAGTGATCTGGTAGTACGATGCACCGACAGATTGCAATTGCGCGGCAATACCTTCCACATCGAAGTTGTCCACAAGCCTGTTCCATTCGTCGACGCTCATGTTGAGGTTGTGAGTCTGACCCTGCCAGTCCGCCAGGTAGTGGGTCATGACGCCCCACTTGGCCTCCCTCATCCAATTTGCCCTGTCGTGATTCGCCCGGTCCTGTGCGACTGAGATTCCCTGGCAGCCGAGCAGAAGTGCCGAAACTGCCAGGAAGAGCTTTGCTTTAATCATTCAACCAGTCCTGAACGCAGATCTAAAAGGTGAGCTTCGCGCCGATCTGCAACTCTCGCGGCGTGCTGGCAATGCTTTGAACTACTCCGAAATTGGAGTTCCCAAGCGTCGTGCCGGGCGTGCCGAGAATCTGAAAATTGAAGGTGTTGAAGGATTCAAAACGAAGCTGAAAAGACCGGCTTTCACCTATCGGGAAGTTCTTCAACAGCGAAAAATCCATATTGAAATATGGTTCAGTCCGAAGAATATCCCGCCCGGCGTTGCCGTACGAGCCGGTGGGCGTCCCGAAAGCAGCCGGATTGAAGAAGCATTGTTCGCTTCCTGACTTGTACGTGACACCACCAACCGTACAAGCTGAGTTCGGGTTCCCAACCAGGTTCGGCCGGGCATAGCCGCTCAAGGTGGGTCCGGTCCCGGAGATGTTGGCAACGTCCCCGTTCACGACGATATTAAAAGGCTGGCCCGAACGCGCCAGGAACAGGAAATTCGTCTCCCAGTTTCCGAGAATCCACGAAAGTATTCCACTCTTCAGGAACCGCTGCCCGCGGCCGAAGGGGAGATCGTAAACGGTGCTCCAGGTGAAGAGCTGTGGAACGTTGTATGCCGACTGGCCATAGTTGCTCCTCGGGTCGAAGTAGTTCTGCACGACCGAACCGCCGCCGGAACCGTTTTCGGCATTGAACCAACCACTGCTATTGTCCAGTGACTTCGACCATGTGTAAGACATGAGAGTAAGCAGCCCCCCGGACCATCTCTTCTGAAACTCTGCTTCCAGAGCGTTGTAATTTGCAATCCCGATGCTTTGGGAGTAATGCCAATCGTTGATCATGAAAGTCATCAGCCGCTGCGCGGTGATCTCGGCCTGCGAAGTACCAATGGGGTTTGCATGGGGCGCGGCATTGGCGTAGCCCGTATAGTCAAGTCTTGTATCCTTGCTGCCCACGTACGAAACGGACAACAACGTACCCGCTGACAGTTGGCGCTCCAGGCTGATGTTGTACTGCTGAGAACGAGCATCTTTGAAGTCCGGAGAGTCGGCGTAGCTGCTGGACGTCCATGGTGTCGGCGGAACCACTGGATTGCGGAAATGGCCTTCCAGATCCGTGATGTAGGTAAGCGGATTGCCCGGACCGCCCGCCCAGACACCGGCGCTGTTGGTCACGTTCTGAGATTGACCATTGAAGCCCTTTGTCCACGGCCAGGTGACCCCTTCAATGTCGTTCTGTGCATATTGGCTGCGCGCCGCGACGGTATCGTAGAACAGTCCGTACCCCGCGCGTAGGACCGTGTTGGGCGCAAACTGCCAGGCAATGCCAATCCGTGGACCCCAGTTGTCGGCAACGGACGGAGGCACCACGCTGCGCTCACCCGTAAACACAATGTGATCGTTGTAGGGGACACTGCTGATGCCGCCTGGAATGCAGGGATCCACAAAAGTGGTGCCGCAGGCCGCCACGGATTTGGCTCCGATCAGGTACTGCTGGCCAAACAGATTCAGGCCATTCGACAGGCGGTCGTTCAGCGGCACAATCTTCGGAAGGTAATCGTAACGGAAGCCCAGATTGACAGTAAAGTTCGGCCTGAGCTTCCATTCATCCTGGATGTACCCGGACCACGTGTTATAGCGGAAATAGACTTCAGCATATCGGGGATCTTCCGCCGTGAAGGCCGACGGTAGACCCAGCAGTGCCGAAGCCAGCGAGTTTCCAGTGTGGGCCGCCCCCAGATTGCTGGTCTGCGCATCGGAAAAATTGAATTGCTGGTACAGGTTGTTTTGCAAGCGGTTCACGTAAACGAACTGTGCGCCGAACCTGACGTTGTGGTTGCCCTTGATCCAGGTAAGACTGGCGTCCCAGTTCACCGCGGGATTGCCGCGCTGTGAGTCGCCGCGCAGACCGGCATTCGAAGTCGTATAGGGACCGCCCAGAACCGTCGTCATTCCTCCATACTGATCAAGGTTCGTGAAGCCGGCTTGCTCCGCAGGTGCTGTTCCAAGTGGCGTGAAAGCCTGGTTGAACGTATACGGCTTCAGCATCGCTCCCCCGCGCACGTCCAGAATCAGCGACGGCGAAAAGATGTGGTCGTACGCCCCGCCGAAGTTGTAGGCGTGATAACTGGCCGGATCGGTATTCACTGTTCCCGCGATAGGCTGGTTGTCGGTCACCCACATCTGTGAAAGCCGGAAAAACAGAGTATTCTTTTCGTTGAAATTGTGATCCACCCGGATCTGCCAGCCGTTGTTGTTGTCGGTATGCGGACGGGTCTCCAGATAGTTGAAGTTGGCAACTCCGGTGAGATTCGGCGGCGCGTAGTAAGCCTTGAGGAAGGCCTGCATCGGCTTGGAGATCAGCGCGGCGGGAATCTGCTGGTTGCCAAACGCACTGACGGCGCATTTCTGCTTGCTGCTGGGACCCGTACACGTCGTCGTGTAGGGGTTGTAAATCGTTTGCGGATAGATCGAATGCGAAAAGTCGCCGCTTAATTCCGCTTCGGTCGGTACCACCTGCAGCGAAGAAGAAGCCTGGCTAAAACGCCAACCTTCATACCCTGCGTAAAAGAACGTTTTGTTTTTAATGATTGGCCCGCCAGCAGCAGCGCCGAATTCGTTCTGGTGGTACGGAAGCGGCGAGGCAGCCTGGTAAGGGCTGGAACTCGGCCCGCACCGCGCCGGATTGCAGAAGTCGGTAAACGGATTGCGCGCGTCGAAGACATTGTTTCGGACAAACTCCCAAGCCGAGCCGTGATACTGATTCGTTCCTGACCGGGAGACCAAGTTGACGACTCCGCCCAGCACGCCGCCGTACTCAGTCTTTTCGTTGTGAGACTGTACCTTGAACTCTTGGACCGTATCGATAATCGGCAGGAATCCGTAGATGGAGCCCCGGAAATCGGTATTGATGATTCCGTCCAGATAATACAGCACGGACCGGTTCTGCTGGCCATGCAGCGAGGGCTTGAAGAAATTCGTTCCCGGAATCGCCGTGACACCGGCGTCCGTCGTGCTGATCCCGGAGCCCTGCGCCGTGGACACCGGATTAGCGCCCGGTGTCAGTACCATTAACTGGGTGAAATTCCTGCCGTTCAGCGGCAGCTCCTTAACCGCCTGCTCCGAGATCACCGTGCCGAGATTGCTGCTAGACGTCTGAAGCAGCGGCGCCGCGGCGCTTACGGTAACGGTCTGATTCATTGAGCCAACATCAAGAGACAGGTTCTGGGTCAGCGTCTGATTCACCGCGATCTGGAAAGTCACCTGCGAGGTCTTAAACCCGGAGCTCCCGACGTTCAGAACGTAGGAACCGGGCTGCACATTGATGAACACAAAGTAGCCGCTGGCGTTTGTCTGGGCTTGATCCGCCACCTTCGTGTTCTGGTTTGTGAGTTGGACGGTCGCGTCGGGAATAGCGCCTCCTGATTTGTCCGTGATTGTGCCGTTCACTTCGCCTGCTGCGCTTTGCGCATAACAGACGGCCGTGGAAACCAGCAACATTACCAGTGCAGATAAAAACTGCCTGATCCAAAGACTTGATCCCTTCATGGAGCACCCCCTAAGGCCTGAACTCCTCAGGCGTTCAACATAAAACTTCAAAGCGAATCCCACGAACCAGCGGTTCCTGATAACGTTAACGGCCCGCTTCGTGGAATGAATTGTATCAGAGGGAAAATGGAATCAACACAGGCGCGGTCCCCTGCGCGGACGGCGTCTTAGTACTATTGCTTGCACCGAGACGGCCGCTCGCGTCTCATCCAAACGCCCGGCCTGATCGCTGGTATGCGCGCAGCGCGGTTAACTGCGAAAATCGATACTGCAAATGACGAGACCGGAAGGCAACTCTAACATCTGCATCTGCCCGTCTGCTTCGAAACGCTATGGCCAGGTCTAAAACAAGCCCAACCATTGTCGACATCGCCCGGCGGCTTGGCATCTCTGCCATGACCGTCTCCCGCGCCTTGAACGGCAAGGCCGACGTGAGGGAAGAGATGCGGCAGAAAATCGTCCAGTGTGCCAACACGCTCGGATATCAGCCCAACCGATGGGCGCGAAGCTTGGTTACCCAGCAGTCATTGATGATCGGCGTAGTGGTTCCGGAAATTACGCATTCGTTCTTTGCCGAAATCATTGGCGGCGTCGAGGACGTGTTGGACAAAGCGGGGTATGACATTCTACTTTGCCACTCGCGCAATGATCCGGAGCGGGAGCGTTCTGAAATTGAGGCTCTCATTGGGGGGCAGATCGACGCTTTAATTGTGGCTCCAGTGCAGCCCGCGCGGTCACCCGGGCTATTTCAGAATTTGCAAAAACGTGGAGTCCCCTTCGTGGTCGTGGATCGTTTTTTTCCTGACTTCGAATTCTCTTCGGTTCGCATGGATGACCTCGAAGCGGGTCACATGGCCACAAATTACTTGATCCAGTTGGGGCATCGCAGGATCGCCCATATAGCCGGGTCCGGAGTCAGCGTCGGTCTGCTACGCCGCCGCGGTTTTCGCAAGGCCATGCGTACACATGGACTCGATACGTCTCTCCAGTGGATCGTCCGAGCCACGCTCGATATTGAGGGCGGCCACGGTGCCATGGAAAAGTTGCTGCGGCTGGAACCACGCCCCACTGCCGTCTTTGCCGCGAACGATCCACAGGCGATCGGAGCCATTTACGCATGCCGCGAGGCCGGTCTACACGTTCCGAACGATATTTCGGTGGTAGGGGCCGGCAACATCGAAGGCGATTATCATCTCAACCCTTTTTTGACCACCATTGACTGGCCACGGCAGGAGTTGGGCCGCGTCGCTGCCAGCTTCGTTCTGGACGCGCTGAAGCATCGTAGCCGGAAACACCCGGCAATTCACGTCTTTCAGCCGAAACTCCTGATTCGGCACTCGACCGCTCCGCCGGTTTCTGCCTAGCGTGACAGCTAGACTTCGTGGGTATGGAATGATTTGCCACCTAGAAACGTCGGTTGCTCCAAGAAAGAGAAATGCTGAATGAGCTGACTCCAGCATGATCCGTGCGAGGCCGATCAGGTTCAGCCGCCTGCTCCGAATTTGCGGCGAATCCCGGAAAGTTCATGAGTTCGGCGCACGCATCAAGGCATCAACCAAGACGCGCTTCTAATCCGAAGCAGCTGATCTGCAATAAACACCTTAACGGTCCGTTGTCGTATGAGATGTCGAGCTCACCATTTCTTCCGCTATCTGCACGGAGACGACGGAAAAGCGTCGTCGATGCGGGTGAAGCTTTGCTTTCTTTCTTAGGAATGGCCGCTCGATGCAGTAGTGGCTAGCCGTGGCGGTCAGAATAGAACCCAAAATTACAGCTACAACTTGATAGCGCCACCGCGAGAAATGAAACAAGCTCATCAGATAAATAAGAAGAAGGTGGTACAGATACAAAGAGTAGGAGATTTTTCCGAAGAACTCCACGACTGGATTGTTTAAAAGCCGCGGCGGTTGCGCGAGGGTGTTGAGCATAATGAGCATCAACGGGTATGCGGCAACGGCTGTCCCCCAAGATACTGTCTGCGGCCAAGGGATCAAGGCTGCCGTCAGCTCTACTGACGAGATACTGACAAGGAGTGTTAACGGATGAAAAATCCACGCCGGCGGCCGCCAGCCTTGCTTTATAGCGATTGCCGTGGCAGCCCCCAATAATAGGCCGTCCAGATGAGTCTCAAATCCCCAGCCTGCCCAGCCGACGTATCCATGGAGCCCGATCAGAGTACGATAACCCTGATCTAACACACCGATGCCAACCAGGACCAAGGGAGCTTTTCGACTTTGGCAAAATCTGAGCAGAAGAGGCCAGATCAGGTAAAACTTTTCTTCAACGCCGAGCGACCAAGCCATACTCAGTACGCCGATTCCCGGCGCTAGTCCCGGAAGCCCACTCGCGATGTCGCGCATGTAGAAGAAGGCCCACCAGCGTGCATGGACGTGAGGAAAAATGGCACATATAAACCATAAGGTATAGAAGGCAGGAAACAGACGGAGCGCACGACGCTGATAGAATCGCTTGAAGTCGATACCTCCGATGTTGCTCTTTTCCCTGAGAAGCAGCCATGTGATAAGCAGTCCGCTTAGCTCGAAGAAAAGGGCGACTGCTGCATCTCCAGGGAGCCATCGTGAATAAGTCATCATCACCGTTCCGGAAAACACGTGAAACAAAACGACAGTAAGGGCCGCGATGCCGCGTAGTCCGGTGAGGCTCGGAATGGTTCGGTTATGTAAGTTGCTGCGGAGGGCTGCTGCGCCTCCTAGGGATTCCGATCGATGAGGAACGATGGCTACGCTAGTCATGACTTTCCCAAATTAAATGAGAAAGTGTGATTTCCGTTACCTTATTCCGTACGGGTTGGGGATAAATAAATGGGTATGGGTTATCAAAATGGCATCGTTTAGCAGAACCGTCTAGTTCGGCAAGCTGTCAACGCGAGTGCCACAACAGCACGGTTCCACCCTTTCCTTTCGTCCGACGCATTGCTTCTCGAATCGAGCACGGCAAGCGGTGAATCGTCCATTTCAATGTCAGGCTCCATCCCATCAGCGATTGTGTCGTGCAGCAACTGCACGAGGCTTTTCCGCTTCCTTGCCATTGCCAATACGTCTTGCATAATCGTGATGCCGAGTTCAGAAACGAAGCACTGGACTTCCTTACCTCTAGCGACCTCAGGCCAGTGCGTAGGTATTTTGCCTTCTTTTCGCGCCGTAGCACAAACCGCCCATGCGGGATCGCAAGATGTCATACCTCACTCGGCTGAGCGTCAGCGCTGCCAAGAGCTTCGACCAGCCGACTCCAACAGCATTCTTCGTTCTTAAACTGCACGCGTCCTCGGCTAGTCAGGATATGGTACTCGGCTTTGTAATTGGTTTCGGATGTGCTCCACTCGGGCTCGAGCATCCCTTGGCTGCAGGCCGATAGAGCGCTGTGAGATGGATTCTATTTCGTCCGTGGCCACGTAAAGTATTTCCTAACCTTGTCGCGACATCGTGCCTTTGGCCGGATGCCGGTCCACAGCTTTCGATCCGCTGAACGAGAATAAAGGTGAAGGATCCTGGCGTTGCTCATGGGGTGCGAATCCATTGCGTCCCGCGTCTCCAGAGGCGGAGATTCGTTGGTATATGTCCCGCCGATCATGATTGGGATAGCCACTATTCGATCTAACCAAAGAAAAGTCCGGGCTTCGGCTTGGAGTGGGGATTTTCGATAAGGAAGGGCACCCTAGCGCTTAGGCTGGGACCAAATCGCCGGCCGCTGCTTCGGGCTCTTCGGGAAATTCAACGACCGTGGAGGATGTCTCCCGAATCGGGATCTCCGCCAGCGGCGTCAGCTCACAGGACTTGCCGTCCTCGCGCACGATCACGACCTCTTGTCCTAACCGCGCAGCATGGAATAGTTCAACGAGATGCTCTTGTGCGTACTCTAAAGCAAAGGTCGCCATACACCTATCGTAGATGACGACCTGCCCTAGTCGTACTAAGAGGCCCCTAACTGCCGCAACGACGTCGTTACCGCTGGATGCGTGCGGAACCGCCCTTGGCGAAGGCGCGTACCTGGTCGAGAGTCGCCATGGTCGTATCGCCTGGGAACGTAGTGAGCAACGCGCCATGAGCCCAGCCGAGCTTTACGGCCTCTTCCTCCGGCTCGCCTGACAGGAGACCGTAGAATAGTCCTGCGGCAAAGCCATCACCGCCTCCCACGCGGTCTATGACATCCAACTCCGCTGTAGGAGCATTGTAGGTTTTGCCGTTGATCCAGGCCACTGCGCTCCAGCTATGGCGGTTTGTGGAATGCACTTCTCGCAACGTGGTTGCCACGACCTTGACGTGAGGATGTTTCCGACGCACTTCATCAATCATTGAAATGAAGGCGCTCGGATCGAGCTTCGATTTGCTAGCAACTTCCGGACCTGGAATGCCAAGACCCATCTGCAGGTCTTCCTCATTGCCGACCAAAACGTCTACGCTTTTAACGATCTTGTCGATTACGGCGACCGCTCGCTCATGGCCTCCCGCAATGTTCCAGAGCTTTGCCCGATAATTCAGATCGAACGATGTGATTGCACCAGCGGCCTTGGCCGCTTCCATTCCCTCAATAACGAGATCGCCCGTGGTTTCGGAGAGTGCGGCAAAGATACCACCACTATGGAACCAACGCACGCCGCCGGAGAAAATCTCCTTCCAATTGAAATCGCCTCGTTTCAGCCGTGCGCCTGCCTCATTGCACCGGTTGTAGAAAACGACGGGGGGCCGAACTCCTTGCCCGCGGTCACTATAAACGGTAGCCATATTGGGTCCCGTAACTCCGTCGTGTTTGAAGTGCTTGTAAAACGGCTTAACACCCATGGCCCTCACGCGCTCGGCAATCAGATCGCCGACCGGGTAATCCACCATAGCCGAAGTCACGCCAGTTTTTAGTTGAAAACAATCCGATAGGTTTGCGGCAACATTAAATTCTCCGCCGCTGACATGGATGGCGCATTCGGTAGCTTTGCGGAAGGGGATCACTCCGGAGTCGATGCGATGAACCAGCGCGCCTAGCGACAGGAAGTCGAGTGCGCCTTCCTGCCGGATATTCATACCATAATTCATTGTTTTGTAAGCCTCAATCCTGTATATGAGACAGGCTGAGCCTAATTTACTACATGGAGATTGCTAGCTTTTTACTAGCGATTCTTCTGTCGGCCAGGGACTTGCCGTTTCGGTTCTAGGCTTACGTAAACGCCAGTGGGTAAAGCGATCCAGGTAAAGATAGATCACTGGAGTGATGTAGAGAGTCAATAGCTGAGAAACTATCAAGCCGCCTACCACGGCCATCCCAAGTGGCCGGCGTGCTTCGCTGCCCGCACCGGTTCCTATGGCAATGGGAAGCGTGCCAAGCAGAGCCGCCATCGTGGTCATCATGATGGGTCGGAAGCGCTGCAGGCAGCCCTCAAAAATCGCTTCTTCCGGCGGCTTGCCCTGACGCTGAGCACCGAGGGCAAAATCGATCATCATGATCGCGTTCTTCTTTACGATGCCGATCAAAAGTATGATTCCGACGAATGAATACAAATTGAGCGTCTCGCCAAACATCCAGAGCGTGATCAGCGCGCCCATGCCGGCCGCCGGCAGGCCGGACAGAATAGTGATGGGATGGATGAAGCTCTCATATAGAATTCCGAGCACAAGGTAAATAACGAAAAGCGCAATCAGCAGCAGAATGGCCAGGCCACGCAGAGAGTTCTGAAAAGCTGCGGCTGTTCCCTGATAGCTGAAAGTCATATTTTCGGGAAGTCCTATCTGGCGGGCCGCTTCGCTCACGACTTTGGTGGCCTGATCCAGCGACACTCCCGGTTTAACGTTGAACTGGAAATTAACTGCGGGTAGTTGCCCAATGTGATTAACGCTCAATGGGGCCACCGTTTGGCTTAGCTCCGTGACTGCCGACAGCGGAACCATTTTGCCAGCGGAGGTACGAATATACAACTTGGAGAGCGCGTCGGGGTCCTTCTGATACGCTGGCAGGACTTCCATCAACACATCGTATTGATCCGATGCGGCAACAATGGTGGATACCCTGCGAGTGCCATAAGCACTGTAAAGAGTGTTGGCGATCTCGTCAGGTGTAACCCCAAATGCCAGGGCCCGGTTACGGTCGATGTGAACACTAAGCCGGGGACTGGCAAGCCGGAGATCGCTATAGATGTCCTGCAGTTGGGGAAGCGAATGCAGCTTCTGTTCCAGCTTCGGTGCCCATTGGTAAAGGGCATCGACATCGGGGCCTTGCAACGCAACTGAGTATTCGCTGCGTCCTTCGCCCTGGCCCAGCGTTAAAAGCGGTGGAACACGCAGAAAGACCATGATGCCGGGAATGGAGGCGAACTGCCGCTGGAGTTGGCCAATGATGGCGTTGGCGGTTGGCCGCGGTCCCGATTTGAACTGGGCGAACAGAAAGCCCTGGTTCTGTCCTGTTCCTCCTCCCGTACCTGAGCCTGTGAACTGGACGTAAGGATTTTTCAGAACAATATTGGTGACTTGCTTTTGCAGTCTCGCCATTTCGTCAAATGAAGTGTCCTGCGCAGCTTCCGACCCTCCGAAAACAAATCCCTGGTCGACCGTGGGCAGGAAGCCTTTCGGCATGATGACGAACATATAGACCGTAGCAACCGTAAGCGCAATGCTGCCCAGTAACGTAATTCGTCTGTGTCGCAGGACGCCTTGGAGTGAGGTCCGGTACGTTCTGTTCAACCAATTAAAAAACCGCTCTGACAACCGGTACAGAGCGTTCTGCCGGCCTGAGTCGTGGTTAAGAAAACGGCTGCAGAGCATGGGCGTCAACGTAAGCGATATAACGCCAGACAGCAGCACTGCCACGGCAATGGTGATAGAAAACTCACGCAGTAGCCGTCCGATGATACCTTCCATAAAAATAACCGGAATAAACACGGCTACCAGTGAAATCGTCATCGATACAATCGTGAAGCCCACTTCCCGAGCGCCTTCGATAGCTGCTTGACGGCGCGGCTTTCCCATCTCCAAATGCCGGACGATATTCTCCAGCATCACGATGGCATCATCTACGACGAAGCCCACGGACAGCGTCATCGCCATCATGGAAAAAGTATCGATGGTGAACCCCAGCAGTTTCATCACGCCAAACGTGCCGAGCAGGGATAGTGGAACCGCAAGACTCGGGATCAACGTTGCTGAAACATTCCGCAAGAAAAAGAAAATAACGAGCACCACCAGCGCGATGGTCAAAAGAAGCGTAAACTTTACGTCCGCAATGGAATGCCTGATGTTTTGCGAGGCGTCGTACACTGCTTCCACGCTGATACTTGCCGGAATGGACTGCCGAATCGCCGGAAGAATCGCTTTGATGTTATCGACAACGGCGATTGTATTGGCGCCCGGCTGTCTGTTAACGGCCAATATCACGGCGCGCTTGCCGTTTAACCAGAAGACTGACTTATCGTCGGAGACGCTATCGAGCACATTCGCAACTTCATCCAAGTGAACCGGGCTACCGTTGCGATAGGTGACGATCAGCCGCCGAAACTGGTTCGCCGAGGTGAGCTGGGTGTTCGACTGAACCGTATAAGACTTTGTGGAGCCGTACAGGGAGCCGGTCGGCAATGTAAGGCTTCCTGTACTTAACGCGGTACGCACCTCTTCCAGGTCCATCTGGTGGGCTGCCAGCTTTTCCGGGTCGGCCTGTACGCGGACTGCGTACTTCTGAGCGCCAAACACCTGTACTCGGGCCACGCCGCTAACCATCGACATCCGGCGCGCCAGCATATTTTCCGCATACTCGTCCAGCTGGGAGTGCGACACTGTGTCCGATTTAACGCTCATGTAGAGGACGGGCTGCTGGGCAGGATTCACCTTGGAGTAGGAGGGCGGAGCAGGCATGTTCGTCGGAAGACTGCCCGATGCACGCGATATAGCGGCTTGGACATCCTGTGCCGCGGCATCGATGTTGCGGTCGAGATCGAACTGCAAGGCGATGCCTGTACTGCCAAGCGAACTGGAGGAGGACATGCTGTTGATGCCCGGAACAGTCGACAGTTCCTTCTCTAAAGGCGTTGCGACCGAAGCTGCCATCGTATCGGGATTGGCTCCCGGCAATGCGGCCGATACGTAAATAGTTGGATAGTCGACGGCCGGCAGGTCGCTGATGGGCAGGGTGACGTAGCTGAGAATGCCGAAAGCGAGAATTGCCGCCATCAGCAATGTCGTGGTGATGGCACGACGAATAAACAAATCGGTAAAGTGCATGCGGGATCCCTCGGAGTTAGGCTCCGCCCGCGCTGTTGGCCGCAGGCTGGTTGTTTGATTGCAGGTTAGCCGGCTGAAGAAGGCGAACCTTTGCGCCTGGCGTAAGGCTCATCTGTCCCTCCGAAATCACGACTTCGCCGGAATGCAAGCCTTCGCCGATTACGGCCTGTTCGCCGGCCTTAGCTTCCTGATAGTTGCGCAGCACGGTCACCGGACGCATGGCCACTGTTTTCTTTGCCGGATCCATCACCCAGACGTATTTGCCGTCCGGACCGGTTTGCACGGCTCGGCTCGGAACCAAAATACGATTCTGTTCCAGTTGTAACCGCGTTTGAACGTTTACAAACTGGCCTGGCCACAGCGTACGATCCCCGTTCACAAATTCCGCCTTCAGTTTAATAGTGCCCGTGGTGGCGTCTACGGAGTTGTCGATGAAGCGAAGCGCTCCGGTAGCCGTTCCTTGTCCGGCGGACGCTGTTACGAGCAAGGGGTGTTCGTGATTGAACTTTCGGATCTCTGGGAGAAACTGCTCAGGAACACCGAAGGACACATAAATCGGTGACATTTGTAACAGAGTCACCAAAGCGGTGTCGTTGTCCTTGACCAGATTTCCGGCTTTCACGCTGATTGCCCCAGCTCTGCCGCTGATCGGCGCGGTGATTTTCGTGTAGCTGAGCTGCAAGTTTGTTTGCGCCAGGCGCGCCTGGTCACTCTTGATAGAGGCTTGCGCAGCCTCCACTGCGGCACGATCGGCCTCCAAGGACGCCTGAGCGGAGTCGGCCGTAGCAGTTACTTGCTCGGTCTGCTCTTTGGAGAAAATTCCATCTTTGGACAACTGTAGGCCGCGGTCGGCCTGAGCCCGACTCTGCTTTACGTTCGCCTCATCCCTCAAAACATTGGCTTGGGCCTGCCGCAGCATAGCAGAGTCTTTCGCCAGGTCTGCTTGAATCTGCGCGATCTGACGCTGAAGTGGCTCGGGATCGATTTCGAACAAGAGTTGTCCTTCCCGGACATCCTGGCCCTCGGTAAAGTACACACGCATGAGTTGTCCGGCAACGCGGGACTTGACGTCAACCGTGGACATTGCTTCCACGTTGCCGACCGCCGAGACCTCCAGGGGAACAGCAGAAGAAACCGCCGGAAGGGCTCGCACAGCTACCTCCGGCATCATCATCCCCCCGTTCGGTGGGTGACTCCCGGCTTTAGAACATGAGACGAGGAGCGCGAATGTAAGCGTAAATATAATTGTTAGGACGGAGTTCGTCCTACATGTATGGCGGAGCACAAGACCTGCTTCTATTTAATAGACGGATACTAGATATGGTACATACCAGTATCCTGCATACGCAAATGTAAGGTAAAAGGTTCCCAGGTGGCTATAGAATCTGGACGAAAGTTGCGGATCTTTGGCGGCCACCATCCACTGTGACGCCACTCACGACCTATGGTCAGAAACAATGAAGTTGCCCTTCCTTAGACTGAAATGATCCCGATTGCAGATACCGGAGTTAAAGCCGAGCGAATGATTTTGTCTCGTTTGCGCACCGAAACCGGCCAGGACCATGTACGTTTGGAAGCCGATCTGGATCTATTGCGAGCAGATATGCGGCTGGACTCGTACCGCGACCTGCTTGCGCGGTTCTACGGCTTCTATGTCCCCTGGGAGCGTGAGGTGACGCGGAATCTGCCCGAGAACTTGACCGATTTTTTCCACGAGCGCAGAAAAGTTCCCAAGTTATTGGCAGACCTGGAGTTTCTGGGGCGTGAGAGGGTGGACGGTTTGCCGTTGTGCCGAAGCCTGCCTTCGCTAGATAGCGTGCCAAGAATCCTGGGTAGCTTGTATGTTGTAGAAGGCGCAACATTAGGCGGCCAATTAATCTCGCCTCCCCACGCGTAGTTCCGTTCCAGGTCAGGAACACTTGCGACTTTGTGGCCCAGGCGCTCGCCGTCCAACTCGAAGCCAATGAACAACGAGCCGATTACGAACAGCGGATCCGCCTAAAATCATTTGTCACTCGTATGCTTGGCGCAATGGCGGAAGAGGACGAGTTTGTTCGCGGACTCACGAAATCCCCAGACGATCTGATGGCGTTTGCCGATGCGACCGGGGCGGCGGTACTCTACGAAGACCGCTGTACGCTCCTTGGCTCCTGTCCTGAAGAAGAGCACGTGTGGAACCTGGTCAATTGGCTGGTGGAGCAAGGAAGAGAGGAGATTTTCTTTTCCGATTGCCTGCCACTGGTGGTTCCCAATGGCGAAGCTTACCGGGAGCGAGCCAGTGGGGTTCTCGCCATCTCGACATCTAAGCTTTACCGGAGCTATGTGCTGTGGTTCCGTCCTGAAGTTGTGCAGACAGTAAAATGGGGCGGCGACCCTAGAAAGCCAGTGGAGGAGCAGCAGAGCGGCTCGGCTCGGATCCATCCCAGAAGGTCTTTTGACATATGGAAAGAGACCGTGGAAAACAGGTCGACACCGTGGCGTCAAGCCGAAATTGATGCCGCCGGCGAGCTTCGGAATGCAGTGATTGGAATTGTGCTTCGCAAGGCGGAAGAACTAGCCGAACTCTCGGCGGAGTTGCAAAGATCGAACAAAGAATTGGAGGCATTCAGTTACTCGGTTTCACATGATCTTCGGGCGCCGTTTCGTCACATCGTCGGCTACTCTGAGCTTCTGAAGCAGTCCAAAACAGCACAGCTCGGCCCCGGGGATACCCGGTATCTGGATGTGATCATCAATTCAGCTCATTTTGCGGGAACGCTGGTGGACAATCTTTTGAGTTTCTCGCAAATAGGGAGAGCTAAGATCAACGTCCGGCCCATCGATATGACTGCGCTGGTGGCCGAGGTGCTCCGCGATGCACAACTGCTCGAGAAGGATAGACAAATCACCTGGCGCGTGGAGCCCTTGCCGGCAGTTGAAGGCGATCTGATGATGCTAAGGCTGGTGTGGCAGAATCTTATTCACAACGCAGTGAAGTACACTCGCGCACGAGAAGAAGCGATCGTGGAAATCACAGGACTGGGGTTGGAGAAAGAAACCGTGTACTCAATCCGTGACAACGGAGTGGGATTCGATCAGGCCTATTCGGACAAGCTATTTGGGGTTTTTCAACGGCTGCATCGCATGGAAGACTACGAGGGAACAGGGATAGGATTGGCGAACGTTCGCCGCATCATTGCGCGGCATGGTGGCCGGACTTGGGCAGAAGGAGAAGTGGACAGGGGAGCGTGTTTTTATTTCTCGCTGCCCCGCAGGATTCGCGGCCATGCAGAGCACGCTTAAGCCGATTGTCCTGGTAGAGGACAATCCGCAGGATTTAGAATTGACGCTAATAGCCTTAGAAAAGGCGCGTCTAGCGAACGAGGTGATTACGTTCCGCGACGGCGCGGAAGCAATCGATTATCTTTGTTGCAAAGGGAAATGGGAACTCAGGGAAAAAGGCAATCCGGCCGTCATCCTCCTGGACATCAAGCTCCCGAAACTCAGCGGCTTGGAAGTACTCGAATACATCAACAGTGATCCGGAGTATCGAAAGATTCCGGCTGTCATGCTCACCAGTTCGCGAGAAGAGCCGGACCTTGAGCGTAGCTACGAACTGGGCGTTAATGCGTACGTTGTAAAGCCAGTAAGCTTTGCGGAATTCGTAAAGGCCGTTCAAGAGTTGGGTGGATTTTGGGCCATTTTGAACGAGCCGCCCCCAGGCAGCATCCGGCGGGGATGGTGATACGCAAATGCAAGATGGTACTCTGTCCATTTTACTGGTAGAGGATAATGCGCTCGATGCCGAGCTCTCGCTAGAATATCTCAGGAACGCGGGCCTGACGTTTAAGGCGGAACGGACCGAGACTAGAGAGGCCTACCAAGCCGCGATCCGAGCAGAGTGTCCCGACCTGATTCTGGCCGATTATTCGTTGCCAAACTTTGACGGCCTGACGGCATTGTCGATAGCACTCCAGGAATGTCCGGGTACTCCCTTCATCTTTGTTTCCGGAGTGATGGGCGAAGAGGTTGCCGCCGATAGCTTAAAGCAAGGAGCGACCGACTTTGTCTTAAAACAGCGGCTGGGGCGGTTGGTTCCCGCAGTCACGCGGGCCTTATCCGAAGCTAGCGAACGTCGGGATCGCAAACAGGCCGAAGATGCCCTTCGCCAGAGCGAGGAGCGTCTGCGTCTTGCCTTGAGCACAGCTCGCCTCGGAGTGTGGGAACTGGATCTGTCGAATTACCACCTGGAATGTTCTTCAACATGCAAAAGCAACTTCGGGTTGAGTCCGGAAGCTGAATTCGCGTACAACGATGCCTGGGCTGCGATACTACCCGAAGATCGAGAGCAGGTTCGCGTACGCTTCGAGCAAGCCATAGCCGCGAAGTCGAATTTCCAAGCCGAATATCGGATCCGTTGGCCGGACGGTGGCATTCATTGGGCCCTCGCCAATGCTCGCGTGATTGAGGGTGTGGGCGATGAGCCCGTGCGCATGTCTGGAGTTACGCTTGATATCACCGGGCGCAAACAAGCGGAAGAGGACCTGCGGCGTCAAACGCGGGAACTGAAAGCTGCGAATGCGGATCTTGCGCAATTTGCGTACGCGGCGAGTCACGACTTACAGGAACCCCTTCGCACCGTATCCATCTTTTCAAAGCTGCTGGCCAAGAAGTACAAAGGCCGTCTCGATACGGAGGCCGATGAGTTCCTGGAGTATCTGGAATCTGCCGCGCAGCACATGAGTGCACTCCTCCGGGATCTGCTGACGTATACCAGAGTCCCTGCGGATGAGCGTGCTTTCGAATGGATTGACCTGAATGCTGTGCTACACCGGACGCTGTATCTTTCACGCACCGTCGTGGAAGAAACCATGGCCGTTATTACCCATGATCAGCTGCCGTGCGTTTTTGGAAACGACGCTCAATTCGGACTGGTCTTCCAGAATCTGATCAGCAATGCACTCAAATATAGAAACTCGCGTCGACCGGAGGTCCACGTTGGAGTGCAGCGCGATCAGGAGAACTGGGTTATCACGGTAAAGGACAACGGGATTGGGTTCGATCAGGCATACGCCGAGCAAATCTTCGGTCTCTTCAAGCGTTTACACAAGGGGGAATACTCGGGAACGGGGCTGGGGCTCGCAATCACCAAGCGAATTGTCGAATCACACGGGGGGCGCATTTGGGCTACGTCGCAACCGGGAGTTGGCTCTTCTTTTTGCTTCACTATTCCGGTCGCGCCGGAGGACTCGAAGCCAGCGCCCGAAGGACGTTGATTAAGCACCCCTGTTGGATTTTGCATGCGCCCGCATTTGTTTTCGATATTCCCGCTCCAGGTGAAACTCCGAGCGCACGCTCCCGCCCGCCGGATTCATCTGCATCACCATCGACTTCGCTTGCAGGTCCACGCTCACGCTGTAAGGCCCGTCTTGGGTTTCCAACTCATCGAACAAGGTAAGCTGGTCCCCTGCTAAGCGATAT
>Ga0308174_10000336_pt1 | contig 19717 bp, 17 predicted proteins | sample PhyPR2_FD_203894 | JGI IMG/M metagenome (GOLD analysis project Ga0308174, IMG submission 203894) | Soil microbial communities from UC Gill Tract Community Farm, Albany, California, United States - DLSLS.P.R2 | ecosystem: Environmental > Terrestrial > Soil > Agricultural land | place: USA... | reverse complement strand
GGGCGGAATTCTGGCTGCGCCAGTGCGCGACACCATGAAACGGGGCGAGCCGGGCAAAGCCGCAGTGGCCCATACCGTGGAACGCGACGATCTCTGGCACGCCTTAACGCCGCAATTCTTCCCGCATGCCCTGCTCACTGCCTGCCTGACGCGGGCGCTGACAGAAGGCGCAACCATCACCGATGAAGCATCGGCGCTGGAGTATTGCGGCTATCATCCGCTGCTGGTCAGCGGACGCAGTGATAACATCAAAGTCACCCGGCCAGAAGATCTGGCGCTGGCGGCTTTTTATCTGAGTCAGATTCAATTAAAGGAGAGCGCATGATGCGTATCGGTCACGGTTTTGACGTTCACGCCTTTGGCGGAGAGGGTCCGTTAGTGATTGGCGGTGTGCGGATCCCGTTTGAGCAGGGTTTTATCGCCCATTCGGATGGCGATGTGGCGCTGCATGCGCTGACTGACGCGCTGCTGGGCGCAGTGGCGATGGGCGATATCGGCAAGCTGTTTCCTGACACCGATCCGGCCTTTAAAGGGGCGGACAGCCGTGGCCTGCTGCGTGAGGCCTGGCGCCGTATCGAAGCCAAAGGCTATCGCATCGGTAATGTCGACGTCACGATTATTGCTCAGGCACCGAAAATGCTGCCGCACGTGCCACAGATGCGGATCAATATTGCAGAAGATCTGGGCTGCCATATGGATGCGGTCAACGTCAAAGCGACCACCACCGAGAAGCTGGGCTTTACCGGGCGCGGCGAAGGCATCGCCTGTGAAGCGGTGGCGTTAGTCCTGAAAGCTGACAGCCAATGATGCTGAATTACCTGCACGGCACACCCGTGGCCTCCGGCGTGATCAAAGCCAATCCGGAAGATTTCGTGGTAGTTGAAGATCTCGGTTATGGCGCGGATGGTGAAGGTGAGCACCTGCTGGTGCGCATCCGTAAAGTGGGGGCCAATACCCGCTTTGTGGCTGAGGCACTGGCGAAGTATCTCGGTATTCATCAGCGCGACATGAGTTATGCCGGAATGAAAGATCGCCATGCGGTGACGGAACAGACTCTCTGTTTTCGCCTGCCGGGTAATGCGATGCCCGATCTGCGCGGTTTTGAGCTGGAAGGGGTCGAGATTCTGCAGGCGGTGCGCCACAAACGTAAGCTGCGCATCGGCGCACTGGCGGGGAACGCGTTCCGGCTGATCATCCGCCAGATCAGTGACCGTGATGCAGTTGAAACGCGTCTGGCGCAGATTCGTGATGCGGGCGTGCCGAACTATTTTGGTGAACAGCGCTTTGGCCGCGGCGGCAATAACCTGGTGATGGCAGAAAAGTGGGCGCGCAATGAGATCATTATTCGCGACCGCAACAAGCGCAGCCTGATGCTCTCTGCCGCGCGCAGTGCGCTGTTTAATCAGGTGACCAGTGCGCGTCTGCAACAGCAGGGTGGGCTGACTCAGGTGCTCAACGGCGATGCGTTGCAGCTGACCGGACGAGGCAGCTGGTTTGTCGCGCAGCCTGATGAACTGGCAGAGTCACAGCGCCGGGTTGATCAGCATGAGCTGCGCATCACCGCGCCGTTGCCGGGACGGGGCGAGCCTGGCCCGCAGGCTGACGCGCTGGCCTTTGAACAGCAGGCGCTGGCTGATGAGACGCTGCTGCTGGGACTGATTGAACGTGAAAAGGTCGATGCTGCACGCCGTGCCATGTTGATGGTGCCGCGCGATATGCAGTGGAGCTGGTGGGATGATGTTACGCTGGAACTGGCATTCTGGCTGCCAGCGGGCAGCTTTGCCACCAGCGTGGTCCGGGAGCTGCTGACCCACGCGGACTCGCCCGATCAGATTGATGAGTAATCTTCGCCGCAACCTGACCCGCAGTGTGGGTAATGTTGCGGCAAACCCCCACCGTCGTGTGATTTACGCCTACCACTTCCTTGCGCGCCTCGCTAGAATGCAAAAATCGCCGTCTATTCCTCACCTGTTGCCATGCCGTTAAAACAGGTTCCGTCACGGCGACCAGTCGAATAAAAAAAGGTCAGAACGAAATGCGGATATTGCTCAGTAACGATGACGGCATTCATGCGCCAGGCATTCAGACTCTGGCGAAAGCCCTGCGGCAGATTGCTGACGTGCAGGTTGTTGCCCCCGATCGTAACCGAAGCGGTGCCTCGAACTCATTAACGCTGGAAACGCCTCTGCGCACCTTCACCCATGAAAACGGCGATATCGCCGTCCAGATGGGGACGCCGACCGACTGCGTCTATCTGGGGGTGAATGCGCTGATGCAGCCGCGTCCCGACATTGTGGTGTCGGGCATCAATGCCGGCCCCAATCTGGGCGATGATGTGATCTACTCCGGCACGGTGGCGGCAGCGATGGAAGGGCGACATCTTGGCTTGCCGGCTATCGCGGTTTCGCTCAACGGCCATCAGCACTACGCCACCGCGGCGGCCGTGACCTGCGCTCTGCTCAGGGCGCTGACGCATGAACCGCTGCGCACCGGCCGCATTCTCAACATCAACGTTCCCGATCTGCCGTTGTCAGAACTCAAAGGCATCCGCGTGACGCGCTGTGGCAGTCGCCATCCGGCGGATCAGGTGATTGCGCAGCAGGATCCGCGTGGCAATACACTCTACTGGATTGGTCCGCCAGGCGAAAAACTGGATGCGGGCCCGGATACGGACTTCGCCGCCGTGGATCAGGGCTACGTCTCTGTCACGGCACTCCATGTCGATTTAACGGCGCACAGCGCGCAGAACGTGCTCAGTGACTGGCTGGCTAAAGCTGAGGTGAACCTGGCATGGTGAATCGGCGTATTGAGACGTTGCTGTCACAACTGCGTCAGCAGGGCATCGATGATGAAAACCTGCTGAAAGCCATCAGCGAGGTGCCGCGCGAACGTTTTATCGACGAAGCGTTCGAGCATAAAGCCTGGGACAATGTTGCCTTGCCCATCGGCTCCGGTCAGACGATATCACAGCCCTACATGGTCGCGCGGATGACCGCGCTGCTCGGGCTTAATCCGCATTCGCGTGTGCTGGAGATTGGTACGGGTTCAGGTTATCAGACGGCGATTCTTGCCCACCTGGTGGACCATGTTTATTCAGTGGAACGCATCAAAGGGCTGCAGTGGCAGGCCAAGCGCCGTCTGAAACAGCTGGATCTGCATAATGTCTCAACCCGTCATGGTGATGGCTGGCAGGGCTGGCCTTCACGTGGCCCCTTCGATGCCATCATCGTCACGGCTGCACCGCCTGAAATTCCGATTGCGCTGATAGCACAACTGGCAGAAGGCGGCATCATGGTGCTGCCGGTTGGTGAAGATCAGCAGGTACTGAAGCGCCTGCGTCGTCAGGGCGAAGAGGTGATGGAAGAGACCATCGAACCAGTGCGTTTTGTCCCGCTGGTGCAGGGCGATCTGGCCTGACCCTCTTCGTATTTCTTCACAACTGTTTCATAGCACCACGTACCTGATGTTGTTACTATCCAGTTTATTCATCGAAAACGCAGATTTTATCGCGCCGCGCAGAGTATCCTGCTGGCAGATACAGTGAAACAGATAGATCAGAGTTGCCATCACGGGGGATTAATGAGCACGGGAAGCACACTTTTTCAGTTACGCCGTCTGGCGGCGCTTTCACTGGTAGGTTTTTGGCTGGCAGGCTGTAGCTCCAGCGACAACTCACAGGCACCCATCAGTCGCGTTGGCGACAATGGTGGCATGAACACTAACCAGTCTGGAGCAGACATGAGTTCAGGCGGCGTTCCTGCCACGCCAGCCCAGGGACAAATGTTAAGCAAAAATTCAGCATCTGCCCCCGCTAGTGGTGGAATGATTAGTACCAACAGCAATGTTGAGACGCAGAATGGCCGGATTGTTTACAATCGCAGTTATCAGAACATTCCTAAAGGTAGCTACTCCGGCGAAACTTATACCGTTAAGCGTGGCGACACATTGTTTTACATCGCCTGGATTACCGGCAACGATTTCCGTGATTTAGCCCAGCGCAACAATGTTCCGGCGCCATATGGCCTGAATGTCGGACAAACTTTGCAGATTGGCAATGGGTCGGGTCAGCCGATTACTGGCGGCAATCCCATTACCGTTGCTGATGCAACGCAGGGCGGCGTTCCGGCGGCGCCACAAATTAAATCGCCTTCTGTTGCACAGCAACCTGTTATTACGTATTCTGATGATTCAGGTAATTCGGGTGGCAGCAAAATGTTGCCTTCGAATGGAGCAAATGTTGCAACGACAACAGCTCCAGTCGTTACCGCACCCCCAACGGTTAGCAGTACAACCAACAGTTCAACGCCGGTCGGAAGCTGGCGCTGGCCGACTGACGGGAAGATCATCGATAACTTCTCTGCCGCCGAAGGTGGCAATAAAGGTATCGATATCGCCGGGACGCGCGGACAATCTGTGGTCGCCACTGCTTCAGGACGAGTGGTTTACGCAGGTAACGCACTCCGGGGTTACGGTAATTTAATCATCATTAAACACAACGATGATTACCTGAGTGCCTACGCCCACAACGATACAATGCTGGTCCGGGAACAACAGGAAGTTAAGGCGGGGCAAAAGATCGCTACCATGGGTAGCACCGGAACCAGTTCAGTCAGATTACACTTTGAAATTCGTTACAAGGGGAAATCCGTAAACCCGTTGCGTTATTTACCGCAGCGATAATCCGGCAGAACAAAACAGGTTTATGTTCTGCCCTGGAATCACGGGTAGGAGCCGCTTATGAGCCAGAATACGCTGAAAGTAAACGAGTTACATGAGAACGCGGAATTCGATGAGAACGGAGCTGAAATTTTTGACGAGAAGGCACTCGTTGAAAATGAAGCCAGTGATAGCGACGTAGCGGAAGAAGAGTTGCTATCACAGGGTGCGACGCAACGTGTGTTAGATGCGACGCAGCTCTATCTCGGGGAGATTGGCTATTCTCCGTTGTTAACGGCAGAGGAAGAAGTCTTCTTCGCTCGCCGTGCATTGCGGGGTGATATCCCTTCCCGTCGCCGTATGATCGAAAGTAACTTACGCCTGGTGGTGAAAATCGCTCGTCGTTACAGCAATCGTGGTTTAGCTCTGCTGGACCTGATTGAAGAAGGTAACCTCGGCCTGATTCGCGCCGTAGAGAAATTTGACCCGGAGCGCGGGTTCCGTTTCTCAACGTACGCCACCTGGTGGATTCGTCAGACTATTGAACGGGCGATCATGAATCAAACCCGTACCATCCGTCTGCCGATTCACATTGTGAAAGAACTGAATGTTTATCTGCGTACTGCGCGTGAACTTTCCCACAAGCTCGACCATGAGCCGAGTGCGGAAGAGATCGCAGAGCAGCTTGATAAACCGGTTGATGACGTAAGCCGCATGTTACGTCTCAACGAACGCATTACCTCGGTTGATACGCCATTAGGCGGTGATTCTGAAAAAGCGCTGCTGGATATTCTGGCCGATGAGAAAGACAACGGCCCTGAAGACACCACGCAGGACGATGATATGAAACAAAGCATCGTTAAATGGCTGTTCGAACTGAACGCCAAGCAGCGTGAAGTGCTGGCACGTCGTTTCGGCCTGTTGGGTTATGAAGCGGCAACACTTGAGGATGTGGGTCGTGAAATCGGCTTAACCCGCGAGCGTGTACGCCAGATTCAGGTTGAAGGTTTACGCCGTCTGCGTGAAATCCTGCAGGCGCAGGGCCTCAGCATTGAAGCACTGTTTCGTGAATAATCGTTAACAGTAAATCTGAGTTTGAATGCGAAAAGCGATGGTGAAAACCATCGCTTTTTTTATGTCTGCAGAAAAGTGATTTGCGGGCAAGCAAGCATCGCACCGCGCATTAACGCGGTGCGATGTACGGGATGTAATATCAGACCAGCGATTTAAGACGATAAATCCAGTCGAGTGCCTGACGCGGTGTCAGCGTATCCGGATCCAGCGCCTCAAGCGCCTCCATGGCAGGCGAGGTCTCTTCAACCAGCAGCGGCAGCTGAGAGCCATCGACCGTCGATGACGCGGAGTGGTTTGAAACGGTCTCAAGTTCCTTCAGCTTATTGCGTGCCCGCTTAATTACCTCTTTGGGTACGCCGGCCAGCGCCGCCACCGCCAGACCATAGCTCTTACTTGCCGCACCCTCCTGGACGCTGTGCATAAAGGCGATTGTGTCGCCATGCTCAACGGCATCCAGATGGACGTTAACCACGCCTTCCATTTTTTCCGGCAGGGTTGTCAGCTCGAAGTAATGGGTGGCAAACAGCGTCATCGCCTTGATACGGTTCGCCAGGTTTTCGGCGCAGGCCCAGGCGAGCGATAAACCGTCGTAGGTGGATGTTCCGCGTCCAATCTCATCCATCAGCACCAGGCTATTTTCGGTGGCATTGTGCAGGATGTTAGCGGTTTCGGTCATCTCAACCATAAAGGTCGAGCGCCCGGAGGCGAGATCGTCAGCGGCACCGACACGGGTAAAGATGCGATCCAGCGGGCCAATCAGCGTCTCATCGGCAGGAACAAAACTGCCAATCCATGCCATCAGCGCAATCAGCGCCGCCTGGCGCATATAGGTACTTTTACCGCCCATGTTGGGGCCGGTAATAATCAGCATTCTGCGCTGGGGTGCCAGTGACAGTGGGTTGGCAATAAACGGCTCTTTCAGAACCTGTTCCACCACCGGATGGCGTCCGCCGCTGATTTTAATCCCGGCTTTATCCTGCAATACCGGGCGGCAATAGTTCAGGGACCAGGCACGTTCTGCCAGGTTGCTTAACACATCCAGCTCTGCCAGCGCGGCGGCACTCAGCTGCAGCGCTTCAAGATGCGGCAGCAACTGATCGAACAGCGCTTCATACAGGCTTTTTTCCAGCGACAGCGCTTTACCCTTGGAGGTGAGTACTTTGTCTTCGTACTCTTTCAGCTCCGGAATGATATAGCGTTCAGCATTTTTCAGGGTCTGACGACGCACATAGTGCATCGGTACCTGATGGCTCTGTCCGCGGCTCACCTGAATGTAATAACCATGCACGCCGTTAAAGCCGACCTTCAGGGTATCCAGTCCCAGCTTCTCGCGTTCGCGGATCTCCAGCCGGTCAAGATAGTCGGTTGCGCCATCTGCCAGTGCGCGCCACTCATCCAGCTCCGCGTTGTAGCCGGGCGCAATCACTCCGCCATCGCGGATCAGCACAGGCGGTGACTCAATCACCGCCTGTTCCAGCAGCTCACGTAACGCAGTGAACTCGCCCATCTGCGTGCGCAGCTTCTGCAACTGGGGCGCCTCAACATCGGCCAGCAGCTGGTTAAGTTCCGGCAGTTGCTGAAACGCATGACGCATGCGAGCCAGATCGCGCGGACGTGCGGTGCGCAGGGCCAGGCGAGCCAGGATTCGCTCCAGATCGCCGACCTGACGCAGCACCGGTTGCAGCACGTCGCTGAGATTTTGCAGCTCAGCAATCGACTCCTGACGCTGGTTAATGATGCGCGCATCGCGCAGCGGCATATGCAGCCAGCGTTTCAGCATCCGGCTACCCATCGGGGTGACCGTTTTATCCAGCACCGCCGCTAAGGTGTTGTCTGTGCCGCCTGCCAGGTTCTGGGTGATCTCCAGATTACGGCGGGTGGCCGCATCCATGATGATGCTGTCCTGCTGCCGCTCCATGCTCAGCGAGCGGATGTGGGGCAGCGTGGTGCGCTGGGTATCTTTGACATACTGCAGCAGGCAGCCCGCCGCGCTCAGTCCAAGGTGCGCATTCTCCACGCCGAAGCCATTAAGATCGCGGGTGCCGAACTGCAGGTTCAGCTGCTGGCGCGCGGTATCGATCTCAAACTCCCACAGCGGACGGCGTCGCAGGCCGCGTCGCTGATCGATCAGCGACATCGCCTGGAAATCTTCGGGGTAGAGCAGCTCCGCCGGATTGGTGCGCTGCAGTTCTGCCGCCATGGTTTCAGCATCGGCAGGTTCGCTGAGGCGAAAACGGCCTGAGCTGATATCCAGCGTGGCGTAGCCAAAACCGCGCGGGCTTTGCACAATCGCCGCCAGCAGATTGTCGTGCCGCTCCTGCAACAGCGCCTCATCACTGATGGTACCTGGGGTAACGATGCGCACCACTTTGCGTTCGACCGGGCCTTTGCTCAGCGCCGGATCGCCTATCTGCTCGCAGATGGCAACGGATTCGCCCAGCTGCACCAGTTTAGCCAGGTAACCTTCAACCGCATGATAGGGCACACCCGCCATCGGGATCGGTTCGCCCGCTGACGCACCGCGTTTGGTGAGTGAAATCTCCAGCAGCTGCGAGGCACGTTTTGCGTCGTCATAAAACAGCTCGTAGAAGTCACCCATACGGTAAAACAGTAGAATGTCAGGATGCTCCGCCTTGAGACGCAGGTACTGCTGCATCATTGGCGTATGGGTTGAAAAGTCCTTATCTGTAGACTCTTTCATATTGAATTAACTCGTTTTTATGGCTTTAGAAGTACTCAAGTGGCCCCATTTGAAACCCTGATAAATCCATCTAAATCCGAAAATTTGTATGCCAGATGTATTCTAGCTACTATTGAGAATACAACATGGCTCTTCTGGTATACATGAGGCAACAACTGTGAAGATGAATCTGAATCAATCGATAATTATCAATAAGTTATCGATAGAAACCAAACCTGAGTTAGATTCAGACGGACGAGTTGTGTATGTGCCTAACATTTCTGGTAAGCCGTATCTTATCACTGACAGCCACCGTGATTCACCCGTAGGCTTTGGTGTAAAGATCAGTGCAACGAAGAAGACCTATATCATCCAGAGAAGAGTTTCAGGAGGAGATAGAAGTCGATCAGAGGGTAAGTCACCTTCACAGGTAATCAGAGCTACGATTGGTAATGTATCGGATTTTGCATCGATTGATCAGGCTCGTGAAGTTGCAAGAACCTATGCACAATCGATGAAATCTACTAAAAGAAATCCAAATGCAGTTAAACGAGAAGCGGATATCGCAGAGCTGACAATCAGTGAGATTTTTGCTCAATATCGTCAGCACCTCTTAGGACGAAGTAAACCAGCAAAACCAAATTCAATCCGGGTGCTGGATAAAGCGGAACAAAAGCTTAGAGAGTGGGAACGGTATAGAGTCCGTGACCTTACAGGAAGCATCATACTTAAGAAATTTGATGAGATAGCCTCAAAGACCAGAACGACGGCCGAGCAGACTTTCAGATGGGCAAATGTGGCAGTTAAACATTCTATCGATGTAGAGGCGATGAATGCACAGAGCCAGCAAAGACTGCCTGTTCTCACTTACAACCCATTCACTGTGCTCAGAGTGCAAAAGAAATATCGTAGTCGCTCTGAACTGGAAGAAAGCTATCAATCAAAAGGTGTGAGAAATCCGCTTTCCGCAAAAGATACATTGGGTAAATTTCTTGATGCACTACATAACAAAAGAAGCTTCAACCGCCTTGGTTGCGATTATCTCCTGCTAACGGTATTGCTTGGTGCGAGAAAGGAAGAAACGGCTTCGCTCTGCTGGAGAGAAGAGCTATCGGCAGAAGAAGCAAAGTCTACGAGCTATGTCGATTTGGCTAATAGAAAAATCTTCTTCTTTGATACCAAGAACAGGACGAATCATGAGCTTCCCATCTGTGATGCGGTCAAATGCTTGTTAGAGGACAGAAGGGATCTGGTTTTTGATAAGGAAACAGAGGCGAATCGTAGGAAATGGGTGTTTCCGGCACGATCACCTCGAAGCAAAAGCGGGCACTATAGTGACAGTAAAACACTTAGGGAATACCTATGTGCAGAAGCCGGAATCGCTAAGTTAGGCACTCATGACTTGAGAAGAACCTTTGGCAGAATCGCTGAAGAAATCGGCTCATATGCTGTTGTAAAGAAACTGCTGAATCACCGTAACACAACAGATCCTACCGAGAGGTATGCTGAACCGGACAAAAACCGAGTGTTTGAGGCACTACAGCGGATTGAGCTACATATACTGATGACTGCGCCAGGGTTATATAATAATTTACTGGCTTCAGCAAAATACCCACCAATACCTGAATATTCTGGGAAGCAAGCATGAGTGCTATTGAAACCTTGAGAGAGATGTCAGAGGTCTGGAGTTTGTTCGGTGACATGCCGGATGATGCCACCATTGGGGTAGATTTAGCGGCATTATATTTAGGGGTAAGTGTTAAAACCCTTGCTCGTTATCGCCAGAATGGGGATGGTCCACCCTATGTGCAGTATCAGTCTTCTGAAAGCAAAGCCCGAAATCAGCGAGTAAACTATCTTCTTGGCGATCTTAGGGCTTGGCGAAACAATCATAGAGTTAGTGGCACCATGCAGGCCGCTCAGGTTAGGGGATTGGCATTCACATCCCTATCAGACTTTACTTGCCCGCAACCATTTTGGACCATAAGTAACGGGAGGGCGATTGTCGGTCATGCTCTCAGGGTTACAGATGACTATTTTAAAGGTTACCTGAAAGATAGTGATTATGTTTTGATATGGCTTTCGATTGAAGATGCATTACTCAAAGATTGGGCATGGGCTGATGAGAGAGAAATCTGGCATTCAACATTTGTTGAATTCTTAAAGCGAACGATATTGAATTCTATTACGATGCAAGAAAAGCACGAAATAAATAAATTCCTGAGAAATTCTTAGAAACGACGAAAGAATCTTAAGAACAAGGCATTTCTTACATAATTTTAGCTCTTATAGGTGACACTCAGAATTCTTCGGCTAAAATCAATGAGTAAAATATTTGTAGCATTTCATAAATTTTAAAAGGGAAGGTTTGCAATGAGCGAAGAATTTAAAGCATTTATTAATATTCGGACTTTGAGAGCACAATCACGTGAAACCTCACTGGATATTCTCGAAGAAATTCTTGAAAAAATGACTTCAATCGTTGAAGAAAAGCGTCACGAAGAAGAGTCAGGCATGAAAGAAAGAGAAGAGAGAAAAGTAAAACTTGAAGCTATCCGTGAGCAACTTCTTGCTGATGGGATTGATCCTCAGGAACTACTTGGTAACTATGGGTCAAGCTCAACATCAGCAAAACAAAATTCAAGCCGTAATCCTCGACCTGCAAAATATAAATATACGGACGAAAATGGCAATGAGAAAAGCTGGACGGGGCAGGGGCGTACACCTAAAGCTATAAAATATGCTCTCGACACTGGTAAAAATCTTGATGATTTTATGATCTAGAAAATGTTTTAGCCAATCCATTTTATTGGGTTGGCCTTTCTTTACTTTATTTTTAATGAAATTATTTTTAGTGCTAAGCTAAACCCCTTCTATTGATATCCCATTATTAAAAATTGGTTTTTATATTTATAACTACCATCCTCACCCACGATTACATGTTAGTAAAATATCAACTTTAAAAATCTTTTTATAAGATCCTTGGTTCGGTAGTGGACAAATAGGATGGTATATTAAATTTGACTAAGTGTTTTTGGTGTGCTAATTAAATAATAATTCTAATGAATAAATGAATAAATGAATAAATGAATAAATGAATAAATGAATAAATGAATAAATGAATTAGATTTAATTTAAAAATGCAAGATATAAAGGATTTATTCAGGGGAATGTTGCAAAATACTTTACTGGAATTATTTAAAAGTGAGATATACCAAGGGATAAATTAGTGAATAGTTAGTATCAGGTAGATAGAATAAGCCTTCTATCTACCTTATATATAAATGTAAAAATAATTTTAGATCCACTTGATATTACTGGATTTATTAAGTAAAAGACAATAATTTATTTGCAAGATACTTATAGGTCATTTTCTATGTAGGTTATACATATACCTATTTTGCAAGATTTTAATTAAGAATGGAACTAAAATAATGTAAATAAAATAAGGAGACGTATGGATAGAATAGTAACTAATACAATAAAAATGGATACTGGAGAGAGATGTTGTTTGATCACTGATAAAGTTTCAAAAGTGCCACTTTATTATCCGTGTTTGTATATATCAACTGAGTTAAGAAAGAAGAACGAATCAATTTCAACTATTGAGCTACATTCAGCGAGTATAGCTCTTTTTTATAGATTTCTGAATCTCAAGAATATAAACATAGAAGCAAGGATCAGAACAGCAGAGTTTCTTCATCTTCAAGAGATTGATGCATTGAAGGAATTTATAACTAACAGAATGAAAAAAGAGAGAATTGTTAATATTAATAGTGGTTGTAGGGTTAGTAGCAATACTCAATATTTCAGATTAACAGCTATTACAAAATACCTTGAGTGGTTATGTGACTTCTTCACTGTAAGTTATAAAAGAGATCATAAACTCATTGATAAATTCATTGCGAAAATGAAAAGTCATAGACCTAAAATTAGATTCAGAAATCAAAATTCAGCAAATGATAAAAACTTCAGTAAAAATCAAATAAATATTTTGTTTGAGATTTTAACGGTAGGTTCAGAAATGAATCCATTCAATGCTGATGTTCAAAGGCGAAATAGGCTAATGATATTGATTCTTTATCATTTAGGATTAAGGGCAGGAGAGTTATTAAACATCAAGGTCACAGATATTGATATAGGATCTCAGACAATTTCAATTAACAGGAGAGCTGATGATCCTAATGACTCAAGGATTAAACAACCGCTTGTTAAAACCTTAAAAAGAAAGCTGTCTATATCAAATGATCTATGCAATGAAATCTGCAATTATATAAAAATTGAAAGACGTAAGCATAGAATGAAAAAAGATAATGGATATTTATTTATCTGCCATAAAAAAGGAAATACATTCGGAGAACCCTTATCTATTCAAGCATACCATAAAATTATTAATGCCTTGAAGAATTCATGCCCAGAACTTTCCAGAATGACAGGACATAAGTTAAGACATACCTGGAACTATGAGTTTTCTTCAAAGATGGACCAGATGGAGAATCCACCTAACCAATATGAGCAAGAACAAATGAGGTCTTTACTGATGGGTTGGAAAGAGGGTTCTGGCACTGCTTCTACTTATAACAGAAGATTCATCGAAAAAAAGGCCGCAGAGTTAGCTTTAAATATGCAGAAAGAAATGATCAACAGAGGAGGTGCTTGATGCTAAAAGTATATGTTAATGGTGACGATAATGAGAGCACTAATGAAGCTAAAACTAAAGGTTATTATTTTTCCCTAAATGATGAGACATGGAAGCTAAGTCGAAATGTGAAAGTTAACATCAAGGCGGTGAAAGATGTAATAAATAAAGAATTGCTGGAAGGCTATTTAAAAACACTAAAATACTTAGCATGTGAATTAAGTCCTGCTTCAGTTAAACTAATAAGCAATAACTTCAGGAGATTTATTATAAATGTGAACCCAAAAAAGGTTGATGAATTTTCCCTTGTCAGGTTCAGAGGATCTGATGGTAAGGACAATAATATTATGTCATCGGTAAGGATACTAATCAAAAAATGGTATGAGTTAGGCTATTGTGGAATAAGTGAAGAAGCATATGATTTTTTATGTAAATTGGTCATTCCTGATAATAAAAAAGGAGAAGTAGTAAGGAGAAGAGATCAGGTTAAAGGCCCTTTTACTGATATTGAGTTACAGTCTTTTCTTGAAGCTTGTTATAGGGCATATGATAAGGAAAAAATCGACATTACGCAATTAGCGATGGCTTTGCTGATAAGTGCAACCGGAAGACGGCCACTACAGATCTCACAGATGAAGGTTTCAGATATAAAAAGGATAAAAGTAAACGAGAATAGCCATTCCTATGTCATTTGTATTCCAAGGATAAAACAAGGCTTGGGGTTCAGGGAATCTTGCAGAAATTATCAAGTGACGAAAGACTTGTATGATTTACTCTGTAAGCAGTGTGATTTAAGTATCGAAATAGTTCGTACTGTACTTAATAGAGATCTAATTAAAAGAGAACTTGAGAATATACCGCTATTTATATCATTACAAAAGTTAGAAGGCTTCAAAATCAATAATGAATCCAGAGAGGTATTTGTATCAGATAAAGCTCACGAATACTCTGTGAAGATAAATAAGACACTTAATTTTATTGCTGAAACAGAAAATGTTATTTCTGAAAGAACTTATGAAAGATTAAATGTAAATCCCCGAAGGTTTCGTTATACCGTTGGCACCAGAGCAGCAAGAGAAGGTGCAAGCGAATTAGTTATTGCAGAACTATTAGACCACTCTACAACTCAATATACGGGGGTGTATGTTGAGTTTAATGCTGAACATGTTGCAAGAATTGATGAGGCAGTGGGAAATCATATGCAGAAATATGCTGGTTTCTTTCAAGGTAAAATTCTGGATGATTCTTCAATGAAGAAAAATGAATTGCCAGTAAGGAATTTATCAGGGGAGGTCACTGGAGTATGTGATGGTTGTAAATCTTGTAGGGCTAATGTTCCTATCCCTTGTTATACCTGCCATCACTTTCGCCCATTTGTTGATGCACCACATATAGAATTACGAGATCATTTATTAAAACGAAGAGAAAGAATTATGACTGACACTAATGATGCAACTACTAGTAAAATATTAGACAGAACAATAATGGCTGTAGAAGAAGTATTAAAAAAATGTGAGACTTTAAAACTACAAAGGAGAGATAGATATGAATGAAATTGATATATTTTATTTTAAAAATAAAACGGAAATTTTAGCAGGGAAAAACCTCGATGAATTTATTAAAAACTGCAAAGAACAGTTAAGTGGAAATCTGCATGATAACCATTGGGAAAGCAATCATTGGAAGAAGATTTTTAAATTTACTAAATTTAAGAGAGGGAATAGTAAGGTTGATTTAAGTAGTAATACGGAATTCCTTGATTTAGATTACATTGAATTTTGCAAATCTTATGTGGCTTATATTTTTTGCTCTAATCCAAAAGGATTTGATAAGTTAACTTTCCCCATTGTGCTTAGGACGATTGAAAAAAATCTTTTAGCCTACACTGGGTCTGCTGATATAAAATCACTGAATCCAATCATTGTCGATGAATGCTTGTCCGAGATTGATGATAACTACACTAAAGGGGTGGCATACAAATGTGGTAAATTCATGGAGAGATTAATTGCTTTCCTGAACGAGAAAGAACTTCTTAATTGTGGATTAATGAAGTGGAGTAGTTACATCAGACCACCTGAGTCAAGATTGTCGATCTCTGATAATGCAGACAAAGCCAGATTAGCTAAATTGCCCACTGAAAAAGCATTACAAGCAATTGGTGAGATCTTTTCAATGCAGGATCATGACCTTCACGAAAAAGACCTGTTTGTTACTTCAGTGTTTGCATTGCTCATGTGCGCGCCCAGTCGTATAACTGAAATATTATCGCTTAGAGCTGATTGCGAAATTTTCGAAAAGAACAGGGAAGGAAAGGAATGTTATGGCTTGAGATTTTACTCATTAAAAGGTTACGGGGCAAACATAAAGTGGATTCCTGAAATCATGGTTCCCACTGCCAAACTTGCCATTAAAAGGTTGCTTAGATTATCTGAAAAGCCAAGATTAAGAAGTAAGGTTCTTGAGGAGGATATGAAAAATGAACGAGGCGGAAAAATTTGGTTTGATAAGGAAAAGGATGTTCGCTTCAGTAACGCTCTTTGTGCTCTATTCGATAACCAGCTCAGTATGAAACGAGAAACGGGTAATAAACTGTTCAAAATAAGAAATGTCTTTTTCTCAAAGGAGTTAGGGAGTTCAAAAGTCGGTAAGCATAAGAACATTTTCGAAAGGCATGGATACTATGATGAACATAACAAAGCTTTTTTCTTGAGAACTCATCAGGCCAGACATCTACTTAACACTATCGCTCAAAGAGGGGGCCTTGGAGAACTGGACATAGCAAAGTGGTCAGGAAGAGTATCAGTCACACAAAACAGAGTTTACAACCACATCACTGAAGATGAGATGATTGAAAAAGTGAAAACTCTTGGGATTAATCAGAAAGCTATAATTCCCTGTAAGAGTGATGTGAATGACAACTTCGAAATCTCCACTCTTAGTGATTTAAAAAGTAAGTTAGAGCACGGTGCTGTTCATACAACTGAATATGGATATTGTGTGCACGATTATATTTTAGCTCCCTGTAGCAAATACTTTGATTGCATCAACTGTAGTGAGCAAGTATGTGTGAAAGGGGAGAAGCAGAAACTTGAAAGGCTCCAAGCCTTACTTGATACGACCGAAGACCTCGTTGATATGGCTAAAGGAGCTATCAGTGAAGAGGAACTTGGAGCTGACAAGTGGTATCAACATCAAACCAAGACACTTGAAAGAGTGAAGGGGATAATTGCATTGATAGAAAACCCCGAACTGCCTGATGGTTCACTTGTAAGAACGCATGGGGACGATTTTTCACACCTGTCTCGTGTTTTAGAAATGAAAAAGGATGACAGTATTATCATAAACAACATGGAGAAAATTAATGGCCAAACACCTAACCAATAAAGACCTACAAATAATTATAAATTGTATTGCAGGTTGGCAAAGTTCAAAGCAGGGTAAGTTTACCTGGGAAAACCTTTGTGACTCCGTTACCGAGCTTTTGGGTAAGAGACCAACAAGACAGTCTCTGAGTCAGCATACAGCTATAGTCAGGGCTTTTGAGCTTCAAAAGAAGAACATAAAATCTGGAGCATCTGAAGTCAAAAGACCTGCAAACCTGAACATAGCTTCACAGCAGATAAAAAATTTGCAGTTGAAAAATGAATCGCTCAAAGAAGAAGTCAGAGTCTTAAAACAGCAATTTGTGATATGGCAATATAATGCTCACAAGCATGGAATTAAAGAACATCAACTCAATGCACCCTTAATGCCAGTTGATAGAGAAACAAGTGATAAAGAGTGATGGTATTGTTTGTGAAGAAAGTTGATTTTATATCAGAATGCGTTATAAATATTATGTCAAGGATGACCACTTAGCAAGGATGCTTATTATGAATAAATTACAAAAATATTTGCCTGATCAAAGATTTTTGATTTTACTAAATAGATTTATAATTAGATATGATGAATCGGACTGCAATAAAGAAAAGATTGTAAAAGATGCTTATGTCTTTTGTGTCGGTTACTTTTTAAAGTATCAACAAGACTATGAAAATCCATACCTTAAAGGACCGAGTAACATTATCGCGGTTCTTACCTCTGCTTTACTAAGCCCAAATTTTCATACAATACCGGATACAGTTAGTTTGGAAAGAGTTCTTTATTTTTATAAATTTATTGTTGAATACATAACATGGAATGATCACGATGTTCAAACGATATTCAAGGAACAGAAATTTAGTTTTGACCAACATTCATTCTCTGCGAAAGGAAAAGCAACAAAAAGTAAACTTAGGTAAAATTAAATAGTAAGGACCGTAATTACCAAATTAAAATTACGGTCCTTATTTTTTAGGTTGGGCTATTCCACTGAATAATCTTACCTTTGTCGAAAACGAAGCATGACTGCATTTTTTTATCAAGATTATTTAAGGAGTTTTCATCGAAATCCTTGTCGAATAAAGAAAATTTCCTTGCTTCCTTATATGTTTTTTTGATATCGACTGGACAAACCAAGCTTATGTTTTTATATGAAAAAAAAGTGATGCCTTTGATAGTATATTTGTTGTTTGCGAAATTTTTTTGTATATACCAATTTGGATAGTCAAAAATTTCTACAGGATAATCATCAGACTTAATTGTATAGTTATGCACTCTAAAGTCTGTAACCCCTGATAATTTCATGGAAATGTCTATTATCATTATGGGAATTGGTTTGATAATGAAAGATATTGGAATTAATAAAAGAAGAGATAACCCAATTGATAAACATGATCTTTTAAACGGTGAGGGTATGTCTTTTTTTCGAAGAAATAATGTTGCCGGAACCTGCGATATAATTATAATAGCTAATGAAACAAGAATTACACTTGCAAGACTTTCAGGCGATGAGTCATCATTCGCTTTAACTAAAGGTATAAATAATGATAGGGTTGTCATAGGAGTTATAGCTATCACTCCAATTAATAACGATGTGGATATCAAGTACCAAGTATATTTATATAAAGCCACACCTTTTAAAAATTTTCTATTAAAGAAATATAAGCAAAAAAGGTTCACTAGAGTTGTCGTTGCGAATAAGGTCCATATATTTTTTGAAGTTAGTTCAAATAATGAATAAAATGCTATGAAAAAAATTGCTGTTGTTGAAAGTATAGATGTTATTAATATCGCTTTGCTCGAATATTCTATTGTTTCAGGGTATCGTTCACTCTTGTAAAATTTGTTATTGAAGAACAGAATCATTAGTGCGGATGGATTATAAAATAAAAGCATGAATAATATTATCGACATGATCGAAAAAACGGCGATGATATCAAACGTTTTTTCACTCTCTAAAACCTTAGAAAAGACATCAAGACGGCCTAATCTGTTTAGATATATCCAAAGACTTGATGCCCCTAAACAGTAAATAATGCCAGCTAAAGGAACTAAACTTAATAATTTCATTACTATTGGAGAATTGAATTTAAGCGTGGTTTCTTTGTTATCAAGCATTTTCTGACCTTTATTAGCTATTCATCTGATAGCACTCTAAAGCGTGCCTTGAAGATTACTAATTGGAAATTAGCTTTCTCTATTCTCTTTAATGTTCCACCCCGATTGGGATTCAGCTCCCTTACCACCAGTAGAGGACTGCTCCCAGTATTGTGTTTTGACCTTAGAAGCTTGGAACTGGTAAGTCATACCTACGAGGTCCCTTTGTGAAGAACCGTTGAAAATTGCATTGGTAATCAATACATCTTCAAGGGTGATACGACAGTATTCAATCTGAGTACCTCCTGCTTTGCAGACAGATAGTTCTACTTTAGCTATATGTTTTCCGTTAGATACATACCGCATGATAGCTGTAGTTGCCTTATCAATCGGTGCTTGTACACTGAGGTCAAGATATCTCACTTTACCAGCTCCGCCACCACCGCCAACGGACATGTTTCCGGGTTGGCTCGCGCCCCATGTAAACGAGTCAATGTTGATCCATCCAGCATGATTACTGTCTTTTGCCTCGCCAGTGATGCCATCGATTTTTAGGTAGATGTCCGTGTTCATTCGAGCTTCCTCTTTTCGTTTTCAACTGAATCTGTTTAAATATATTACTGGATCTATAATCGCACAGGGCAAATGCATGGACAACTACCTCGATAAAAACAGATTCCTAAATTACTTTTTAGTCATGGCAAATGCTGAGGCTAATCAATTAATTAGCCAAGCAAATTTTATCTCAGCGATCCATCTTAAGGATGGTTTTGCCAGATTGCAGTTTCAAAATGAGATCCAAAAATTTATTGATAATCAGATTTATACAATACGTAATTCAAAATCTGAAAATGAGTGCCAGGAATGTGTTCAAAATCTCAAGATTGAACAAGATTATTTGTCAATTCAGGATCGTATGCTCAGAAGCGGTGAAGCTGTAGTTCATGCTTCAATAGAATTGGTCAAAGGTTACCAGAACGAACTGGGTTATATCATCAACGGTATAGGGGTGGTTACTGGAGCTTTTCAGGTTGTAACAGGTGTTGGAATTTTTGTAGCTTCATTTGTCACCGGGAATGTTATTGGTGCCGGAGCAGGGCTGTTCTTGGTTATGCACGGGGCCAACTCTGTTGAGGAAAGTGTTTACTCGCTATTAGGTGAGAAAGAACATACTGGATTGGTTAAAGAGGGTTACATCGCTTCAGCTGAAT
>Ga0308174_10000333_pt1 | contig 19752 bp, 20 predicted proteins | sample PhyPR2_FD_203894 | JGI IMG/M metagenome (GOLD analysis project Ga0308174, IMG submission 203894) | Soil microbial communities from UC Gill Tract Community Farm, Albany, California, United States - DLSLS.P.R2 | ecosystem: Environmental > Terrestrial > Soil > Agricultural land | place: USA... | reverse complement strand
CCACCGCGCTTATCGCGCAGGGCCAGCTCGGCGGATTACTTCAGTTCCGGAACGGAACGCTTGCCGGATTGACCGGTGATGGAAATCAGCAGGGGAGTTTGAACCAACTTGCGCAGTCTATTGCGGACCAGGTGAATCAACTCCTCGAAAGCGGACAGACCAGCTCCGGAGCGAATGGAGTGCCGTTATTCAGCTACTCTTCGGGTCCGAGTTCGAACCAGGTCAGCATTTCCGGAAACATGCTGAATCTGAATATTTCCGGTGCGACGTTCGTAAACGGAACGTCTCCCGCGAATGACCAGACGTTTACGTTCAATATTGTGGACCTGGCCACGAACCAAAATAAACAGATAACAGCGACCGTGCCGGCCAGCGCCGGAGGAGTCACGCTAACGCAAGCGCTCAGCGATCTGAATACGGCGCTCGGCGGAAGTGGAATTGCCGCGAGTGTAGATGGAGCGGGGCATCTGCAGTTTACCGGCACGACGGCTTTCACCCTAACGGATAATAACTCCAGTAATGCGCTGACAAGCGCCCTTACTACATACGGCGGCAGCTCACCTGCGAACGGAACCGCAGAAAATACTTCCAATTTCGTTACCGACGGTCCGGCCTATATACCAATCAACGCGGGCGGCTCCGAGACCCTCACGTTTACTCCCCGGGCGGGAGCGCCGATCGCGGTGGTATTAAACGATACGAGTACGGGCGATACTCTTGACCATGCGATCACTACCATCAATGCTGCCACCGCTTCATCCGGCATATTCGCTGTAAAGAATAGCTCCGGAACCGGCATTTCGTTCCAGAGCACAACCGGGTTCACGGTGGCGGATCAGGTGGACGCCGCGGCTGCCAGAAGCGGAGTCTTCGGCGCTACGGGCGCATCGGCCATCACCTATTACTCGAAACCTCCACTATCTACATCCGCCGCTGGGACATTAGCCGTGAACAGCAGCATAACGGTCGGGCAGCTTGCCGCCATCAGTTCCACAGCTTCCAACGGCGTTGCGGACCAGTTAGCACAGTTAGCGACCTCGCAGAACTCGTCGCTCAGTAATTTAAGCTACACCGATTACTACGCGAGTATGGCCAGTACTATAGGTAGCCAGGCCGCGAGCGCCGCGACAACTCAGCAAACCCAGACCCAGGCGCTGACACAGGCTCAGAACATGCGCGCACAGGTTTCGGGAGTGTCGCTCAACGAGCAAGCGGCGAAACTGCTTCAATTCCAGGAAGCTTACCAGGCATCCGCGCAGATGATCTCAGTCATCAATACGACGATGCAATACCTTCTGCAAATGATGCAGCAGGTGCAGTGATAACGGAGGAGTGAAATATGCTGGCCGGACTTGACGGGTTTAATGGCAGCTTTCTCGCGGACCTGTCGAACATTGAAAACAGGATGACCGCGGAAAATAAGCAGATCACATCCGGTATTCGCGTGAATCAGCCATCCGATGATCCCACGGCGATTGCATCCATTCTGGATTTCCAGCGGACCATCGATCAGATCAGCCAGGTGCAAAGCAACCTGAATACCGCGAACACAGAAGCAAGCGTTGCGGATGGTGCTCTGCAATCAGCTTCGACCGCGCTCGATCAGTTGATGTCGATCGCATCTCAGGGAGCAAGCAGCACGGTTTCAGCGACAAGCCGGACAGTACTGGGCCAGCAGGTGCAGCAGATAGCACAGCAGATGGTCTCGATCGCGAATACGACTGTACAAGGGCGCTACATATTCGGTGGAGATGATGCGACTACCGCCCCCTATAGCTTCGACTGGACCCAGCCGGACGGGATCGTGCAGAGCACGTCCGCTGGCAATCTGGCATCCACGATGAGTCTGCGGAACGCGACTGGGGGCGCTATCAATCCTCGTATGACGGCCCAGGCGATCTTTGATGTTCGTGATGGCGGCGGGATCCCGACCACTGGGAACGTCTTCCAGGCGATCTACGCTTTAGGGCAGGCGCTTCAGAGCAATAACCAGGCTGGTGTACAGGCGGCCATACCCATGTTGCAGGATGCAGTCGCGCAAATTGGCCAGGCGACTACCTTTTATGGACACGTCGAGAACTGGATACAAAACGCGCAGCAGGATGGCACGCAAATCAGCAATAATGTTCAGCAAGCGCTCGGAACGGTAAAGGACGCCGATATTGCGGCGTCGGCTAGTCAGTTGACCCTGGATCAGACGGCGCTCAATGCCGCCCTCGCCGCTCATGGCAGCTTCAACACCCGTTCGTTGTTCAGCTATCTCGGATAAGTAAGAATTTTCCCAGCACCGCCCAGTTCTGCGAAAAATCGCAACGGATTTGCGATATGTACGGCAGAGGGCGTTAAATGAGCGTAGCGGAACATGCGGAACGGATCCTGACAGCATGGTGTGCGGCCGATACGGGTCAGCTTCATCGGGAAGTGGAAGATGCCTTGGACTGCGACAACTCTAGCGCCAGATGTTACCTGGAGCGTGAGGAACGCGAACTTCTGCATAGCGTCGCCAACCGCCTTCGAGGCAGCGTTGCGCCAGCGCAAGGCGGGGTAAGCCGGTCCGGCGGCGCAGGACTCGCGCTTTTGCGGCATTTAATGAATCGTAGCCGGGTCAACTAGCGGACCGGGCGTGCCCAATCCCTACCTACAATCAAGTTTTTCGTAGCGGCGAGGCAATGCCTCGCCGTTTTTGTATTCCCGGCAGTCACAAAGAAAGAGCGCTTGCCGGCAAGAATCCTGCCGAAGAGAAGAATATGATTCACCTCACTCGTTTGAATCATATCCCCCTGGTCGTCAACTCCGATCTGATCGAGCACATTGAGATCACGCCGGATACCGTCATCGCCCTGACCACCGGCCAGAAGTTTCTTGTGCGCGAGACACCCGACGAAGTGATCGAACGGGTCATCCGGTTTCGTCAAGCCATCTTTGAAGGGCCGAAGAGCCAAGCTAGATGAAGCCGCCTGACGGGAACCGCGGCGAGCGGAGAGGATCTTCGCGAGTGGATTTTGCCACTCTGATCGGCCTGCTCGTTGCCTTCGGTGGAATCCTGGGCGGCCTGGTGCTGGAAGGGGGTAAGGTCGCCGATGTATCCCAGATCACGGCGGCGATGATCGTAATCGGCGGGACAGCCGGTGCGGTGATGGTTACAACCCCATTCCCGATTCTCGTTGCGGCTGTCAAGAAATCGACGCGCGTGTTCTGGGATTCGACAGCAAGGCCCGGACCGATGATCGAGCAGCTCCTCCAATATGCCAAAGAAGCGCGAAAAGGAGGACTCATTTCCCTTGAATCCGAGCTAGACAAGATAGCGGACCCGTTTCTCAGGAAGGGCCTGACCCTGGCTGTGGATGGCGCCGATCTGGAAGACGTGCGGCGGATACTGGAGGCGGAGATCGCACTGACCGAGCAGCGGGGTGAGGCGGAGGCAAAGGTGTTTGAAGCCGCAGGCGGTTATTCACCGACGATCGGCATCATCGGAGCAGTCCTTGGCTTGATCCAGGTAATGAAGCATCTGGAAGACATAGAAAAGGTGGGACACGGAATCGCCGTGGCATTTGTCGCAACTGTCTATGGAGTCGCCCTCGCGAATCTCGTCTTGTTGCCGATCGGAAGCAAGCTCAAGAGCCGCGTTCAGCAATTAATCCAATTCAGGGAGTTGACGCTCGAAGGGCTGATGAGTATTGCAGAGGGGATGAACCCGAATGTAATGCGGAGCAAGCTGGAGGCGTATGCGAATGATGCCGACGGACGAAAACGCAAACCCAGCGGGGCGAAGATGGCGTCCGTCCCGACTTCGCGAGTGGCATAGACACGTTAGAATGCGAAGACCGAAGAAGGTTCAGCACGAGAACCACGAGCGCTGGCTGGTCTCCTATGCCGATTTCATTACGTTGCTTTTCGCGTTTTTTGTGGTCATGTTCGCATCCAGTCAAAAAGATAAAGTCAGAGCAAAGCAGGTCTCAGAGGCAATCCAGGAGGCATTGCAGAAGGGCGCCGTCGCGCCCGAGTTCGCCTGGATATTGGGCGGCAGCAGCAAAGATTCCGCGCAATCCAGGCCTCGCACGCTCCAGAAGTTAGCGCAGAAGCAGCTTCCGCGCGAAGGGCCGGAATTATCGGACCTCCAATCGTCCTTAACGCTCTTGAGCGCGCAACTCAGCGAAGACATTCGGCGCGGCGCGGTGCAACTAAAGCTGGAACGAAGAGGACTGGTAGTCAGCCTGAAAGCGGCGGCATTCTTTCCCTCCGGCGAAGACAACATCGATCCATCCCGTTATCCAACAATTGCGAAGGTCGCGGCCGTGTTGAATCAGCTTCCGAACCCGCTCCGGCTCGAAGGGCACACGGACTCTCTACCCATCAGGACATCCCGATTCAGAAGTAATTGGGAGTTGTCGGCGGCTCGCAGCATTGCCATGCTCCGGCTGTTCAGTGAGAGATTTAGCGTTGAGCCGGGCCGCATGGCCGTTCTGGGGTATGCCGATACCCTGGCGCTTCATTCGAACGATACGGAGGAGGGCCGGGCGGCGAATCGCCGCGTTGACATCGTGATCCTAAGCGAATACGGCATGAGCGCCGAGCCCGCGATGGCCGGCGATCGTTTGGAATCAGGGTCGGGTAAACCTGATTTGACAAAGGCGAGCAAAGGGCGAAGAAATGACTAGAATTTGGTCGAAAACGTGCGACATGTTGTATGGAGGCCGAACACAAGCCGAGAGGCATCGGCCGTAAGAATACGGCATAGGAAATAGGATATGATCTCATTTCAGACAAACGTAGATTCGATGAACGCGCAGAATAATCTGAGCGTCAACAACCAACTTCAGAGCAACACAATCCAACAACTCACCTCCGGCTTCCGAATTAATAAGAGCGGCGATGATGCGGCTGGTCTTGCCATCGCAAACGGGTATCGCGATAACGTCGCGGAACTGACGCAGGGCGTCAGCAATGCGAACGATGGTATTAGCCAGTTACAGATCATTGACGGCGGCCTGAGCAACATATCAACCATTCTTGACCGAATGAAGACCTTGGCGACGCAGTCGGCGTCCGGGACCTTTACCGGAAGCCGCGCGACCTTGGACCAGGAATATCAGCAGTTGATGTCGGAAATCACGCGACAGGCGACGAACATCAACCTGAATAGCGGCGGGACATTCAATCAGAACCTGAGCGTATACATTGGCGGTGCGAAAACCACCAGCAATGCCACCGTAAACGTAAATCTGGGCGGCGCCACGAATGCGGTGGATGCTGCCAGCTTGGGACTCTCCGGCACCAGCGTGGCCGGCGGAAGCGGCGGCTTGACCGGCAACGCATTGAATGTAACCACGCCAGGAGCAATGTTCGTAAAAGGCGCCACTAACCAGGTGTTTACCTTTAATTACATCAATTCAAGTGGTACCGCCGCATCGGCCACCGCTACCCTGACCGCATCGACCTCAGGATCTACTCTTACCCAAGCGCTTAGCAGCTTGAATAGCCAGCTTACCAGTGCCGGGATTACAGCGGGAGTGGACTCAAACGGACACTTACAGTTCACCAGCGCCGGGGCATTTACCGTTAGTGATAGTAACGCTACCACTGCGGTAACAAATTCTTTAACAGACTACTCCGCGTACGTAGCGGGAAGCGGAACTGGAGCTGGCACTGGACTGAACAGCGCAAACTACAGCTTGTCGACAGCCGCGGCTCCTGCCATTAGTGCCGGAACAGAGACGCTGACGTTTACGACCGCCGCAGGCGCGAGTGTGAGCGTCGGCCTCACTAGCACGACCGGCGATACTGCTGCCCATGCTATCGCGGCGCTTAACACTGCCCTAAACTCGTACGGTATCAATGCCGTCGCGAGCGGCAGCGGAATCTCGCTCCAGAGCGCGAACAGCTTCACGGTAACGAACAGCAGTAATTCTACTTTCGCGGGCACTGGTGTCGTCGCCACCGTTGCCAGCCAAGCCGCAACAAACGTTGCTGTGACTGCTCCGACTAGTTCCAATGGCGGCAGTACGGCGATCGCGGCCATCAACTCAGCAATCCAGGCGCTCGGTCTGGTGCAAGGTTCAGTCGGTGCGGGCGAGAATAAGCTGCAGTACGCTATCAACCTGGCGCAGTCGCAGATCTCGAACTTCTCGACAGCGGAAAGTCAGATTCGCGATGCGAATATCGCCGCTGATGCCGCCAATCTGACCAAGGCGCAAGTGCTCGAACAGAGCTCGATTGCCGCCATGGCTCAGGCGAATGCGGAGCCGCAGGCCGTACTAAAGCTGCTCCAAAATCTGTAGTTAGCAGTTACTTTTTCCATGAGGCTAGTCCCGTAAGGGGCTAGCCTCTTTACCATTAGATCTTTATGGGAACCACTGGCGCCTCTAGTCCGACCGGCTTCACCGGAAACAGCGCGTTTTCCTCCGATCTCGCACAGGTGATCTCGCGCGCTGTCGGCATTGCCTCGCTCCCGATGCAACAGCTTCAAGGCCTGCAGAGCAAGGTAACCGGTCAGCAGACCGAGTTGCAAACCCTTTCGGGACAGTTTCAAAGTCTTCAGTCGGCTCTCGATGGCATCAATAGCTCCGTGGGGTTTGGCCTGTATTCGGCGAGCGTTGGGACTAGCTCCGTCCTTTCAGCGTCGACCAGTTCCGGTATCGCCGCAGGCACTTACACGGTAAACGTGGGGAGTACCGGCACCCAGACCAATACCATCAGCGATAGCGGATTAACAACTGTCACGGATCCGTCAACTGGAAATATCGATTCAAGCACAACGTATAGTCTGACTCTCAACGGACAGACCTTCGCATTGACCGATTCCGACGGTTCGCTGAACGGGCTCGCTACGGCAATCAACGCGAGCGGAGCAAACATTCAGGCGACCATTGTCAATGTTGGCAATTCGTCATCTCCGGATTACCGGCTTTCCATTCAAAGCCTCGATTACGCGCCCGATACCATTCAATTGACGGATGGGACGAATAACCTTCTAAACACTTTGAGCACGGGTTCTTATGTGACCTATCAGGTTGACGGCCAGCCTTCTACTCCCATCAATTCCAATACCCGAACGCTGACCATATCACCCGGTTTGACCGTAAACGTTCTTCAGCCGGGAACAACCTCCATCGCGGTATCACAAACTGGCTCTGGCATCAGCAACGCTCTCAGCTCGTTTGCGAACGCCTACAACACGGTTGTCGATCAGTTGTCCAATTCCAGAGGCCAGAACGGCGGAGCGCTGTCCGGCCAGAGCATCGTGTACTCGTTGAGCGGCGTGTTACGCGGCCTGGCAAGTTACACATCGGCATCAGGCAGCACTACCTCTCTTGCAGATCTGGGTTTGAGTTTTGACCAGAATGGCCATCTTCGATTCGATTCCACGGCGTTTGCGCAGAATAACGGAACATCTCTTAACAACGTGCTGAGTTTTCTGGGCACGGAGTCCGGCGGCGGCTTCCTGCAAGCCGCGAATTCGCTGCTCGCCAGCGTCACGGATCCCACCTCCGGGTTGCTGCCGCAGGAGAGTCAGTCCACAGCCGATGAACTGACATCGTTAGGGCAGAAGATTAGTGCCGATCAGGACCAAATCACTCAATTACAGCAGAACCTGACAAAGCAGATGGCGGCAGCAGACGCGCTGATCTCATCATTGGAGCAGCAGGTCACGCAAATTACCAACCTGTTCTCTGCTATGCAGCAAGCATCGAAGGCGATAACGGGCTAACGTGGGCAGGCGAGCCCTCCCCTAGGCATGTTTGCATCTCTGATTTCGGCCATTCAGACAGAGCAGTTTGAGCTTGCGAGCTCGCTTGCCGGCGAGTATGGCAAGCAAATCACGCCAGAACAAGCGGAAGCTGCAATTCGTAATCTGACCCGCGCACTGGAGCTGGCGCGTGTTATTCGTGCTCATCTAGCACTCCGTACGGCCTCAATCGTCAGGCAGTCCGCTTACGAATCAGCGCTATGCGTCCCAGGGCGATGGGCCGTCGAAGCATAAGTGACGTGGAAGTGACATCCACACAGGGTAGTCGTCAACAAGTTGACGTCCATTCGTAGCCAGTTCAACATAATCAATGAGTTGAGTTGGCAAGTCAGTTGCAATTACTGCGACTGCCATAACCATGCTCGACCCGATTGCCCATCAACTGGAGCGCTATATGACGCTGGTGAGCGAGCGTCAGACGCTAGTCGCGTCGAATATAGCCAACGCGGATACCCCCGGGTACAAAACCAAGGACATCGATTTTCAATCGGAGTTCCAAAATGCGCTGGGGAGCTTCTCTCCCCTAGCGGAGGAAGTTCCTGGGCTGACGCTCAAGAATGACGGGAACAATGTGGATCTGGACCGCGAAGCAAGGCTTCTGGCCGACAATGCTCTGCATTTCAGCGTTGCCTCGAATCTGCTGCACTCCGAACTCAAGCGGGTTCGTATGGCAATCGAAGGGGGTGGTCAGTCCTCGTGAGCCTATTTTCAACCATATCGGTCAGTGCATCGGGCCTTTCCGCGCAGCGGGAACGCGCGGAAGTGCTGGTCGAGAACATTGCTAACGCGGACACCACGCGTACGGCTGAAGGAGGACCCTACCGCAGAAGGGACGTAGTGTTTCAGGCTCAGCAGGTCTCTTCGCCGTTCTCGTCGATGATCGAGTCCCAATTCGGAGATCGAGCGAATGGCGTCGGAATCAGCGATATTACCGTGGACAATAGCGACCCGGACCGCCGTTACATGCCGGGCCACCCGGACGCGGATAAGGACGGTTACGTCTCGTTCCCTCGCGTCAATCCTGCCGAAGACATGGTCGATCTGCTCGGCGCGTCGCGCGCCTATCAGGCGAACGTCTCCGCCATTTCCGCGATCAAAGACATGATTCAGAAATCGATTGACTTGTTCCGGTAACCCAATGACTGCGCCAATTTCCCTTTCTAATCCGATCCAAGCGATAGACACGATCCAGATCGGGGGTCAGCAGTCTGCGGCCACTGGATTTCAAGACATTCTCAAATCGGCGATTCAGCAGGTTGAGACGGTGAGCACAGCAGCGGACCAGAGTGTGAACACCTTTCTTTCGGGCGGAAAACAGGAACTACACTCCACAATTCTCGCCGTGCAGAATGCTGAACTCCAATTCGAGATGTTCATGCAGGCGCGAAACAAGGTTGTCTCCGCATACGAAGAAATCATGCGTATGCAAGTTTGAGCGCTGAAGCACGGCAATGAACCAATTCAAGAGCCTGTTCAACGCTCTCTCAATATCCCAGCGAATCGGAATCGCTGTTGTAGGCCTCGCGCTTGCGGCGGGAATAATCAGCTTCGCCCATTGGAGGCATGAGGCAGGATTCCGGCCTTTGTTTACCGGTATGTCGCCGGAAGATGCCGCCGCCATTGTTCAAAAATTGAAAGAGGGTGGCGTTGATCATCGCCTCACAGAGAACGGGAGCACGGTTCTGGTTCCAGAGGCAAAGGTTGATGAATTGCGGCTGGAGATGGCTGGAGCGGGTCTGCCCAAAACTGGTCGAATCGGCTTTGAGCTCTTCGACAAGACGAATCTCGGGATGACCGATTTCACAGAGCACGTGAACTATCGGCGTGCCCTCGAAGGAGAGCTGGAGCGGTCCATCAGAGTGTTGAACGGAATTGAGCAGGCTCGGGTGCACATCACATTTCCGAAGGAATCGGTCTTCGTGGATTCGCGCGAGCCCGCTAAGGCGAGCGTGCTTGTCAGTCTTAGGCCGGGAGTTCACCTGACTCAGCAGAATGTGCTTGCCATAACAAATCTTGTGGCCAGTGCGGTGGAAGGCCTTTCCCCCGATTTGATTTCCGTCATCGATATGCAGGGGAACCTGCTCAGCCGGCCACGGAAGCCCGCTCTGGACGATGCGGACGCTCCGGATGGCGCGCTCGATTACCGGCATCAAATTGAGAAAGACCTGGCCACGAAGGTGGAGGCCACGCTCCAGCCGCTGCTTGGTGACGGAAGGTTCCGGGTGGGTGTATCCGCGGACTGCGATTTCACAACGAGTGAACAGACTGACGAAGTATTTGACCCGACCAAATCCGTGATGGTGAGTTCGCAGAAATCGGAGGACACGTCTGGCGCGGCCCTGGCCGCAGGTGTCCCAGGGACCCCGTCCAATTTACCCCGATCGACGGCGGTTCGACCCCCGTCGACTGGCTCGGCAATGTCGCGAAGAACCGAGAACGTCACTTACCAGACTACGCGGACCGTCCGTCAGGTGAAGACTCCGCGCGGCGCGATTAAACGGATCTCCGCATCACTTCTTCTCGATCAGGATTTTCGCTGGGACGGGAAGGGACCTAAGGCCAGACGTGTAGATGTGCCGCCGACGCCGGAGAAGCTGAAGGCGATCCATGACATTGTCGCCGGCGTGCTCGGGCTTGACCCCGCGCGGGGAGATCAGCTTGTGATCGAAAGTCTTCCCTTCGAGCAGACGCGTGAAATGGATGAACCGGCCGTGACGCTGCCCAAACCTTCGACGACCCCCGTTTCGGGTATCAACGAATTCATCCGGAATCGGCCGGCCGTATTGGGCGGTGCGGCACTCTTACTGGTCGTCGGGGCTTTTCTCGCGATGCGCTTCCGTGCTAAATCAAGATCGAAACATTCAGTCCAGCAGGCAGCGGCGCTAGAGAAGGGCCAATCGCGTCCGGGTCTGGAATCCGGTAAAGCCGCCGACACGCTGAAAGTAGCAGGCGATGAAGCCAAGCAGAAGCTTCCGCTGCCGGCGGTTCCGAATAAGGTCGATACGCTGCGGCAGCAGCTTCGCGAGACAGTGAATCGGGACCCGGCACTGGCCGCGAGCGTCATCCGCGGATGGCTCGAGGAAGAACCGAACCGGTAACATCCGGGTGAGCTATGGCATGTAAAATCGCCTCTTCGTCCCAATCTGCCGCTCGGATGACATGGGGCACTGTCGATCCTTTCAGGGCGAGCAAACCCGGAGGGGCCTCGCAGGACAGCACGCGCGCCGGTGATGTAGATCTGGCGCAGAGACTTGCCGAAGTCGAACAGTTGCGGCATGCGGACATCGCGCAGGCGCGGCGATACGGGTTCGAGGAGGGATTCAGAAAGGCAAAAGACGAGGCGGCGGCTGAAATCAGAGCGTCTGGAGAGAGGCTCGCCCAGAACCTGAAGGAATTGGGATTTCTAAAAAAGAGGATCCGCAATGAAGCAGAAATGGAGGTTGTGCGCTTGTCACTTGCAATTGCGCGCCGAATCCTGCGTCGTGAATTGACCATTGATCCGGAATCGATTCAGGGTGTTGTACACGCCGCATTGCGAACGCTGGAAAATCGGGATGTGTTGCGAGTGCGAGTCAGCCCCGAAGCTGCCGGCATGATGCGCTCCATTCTGGAGCAAGCAGCGGTAGGGCGGGGGATAGAAGTTAACCCTGATCCTCGGATGGGAGCTGGCGAAATCATCTTTGAAACTGCCGTCGGGGAGCTGGATGCTTCCATTGACACGCAGCTTCAGGAGATCCAACGCGGTTTTGCCGACCGGCTGGGAGCGGGATGACGCCGGCCGAGAGCATTGATCTCACTCCGTACCTGGACGATCTGAAAGCGCTCGAATTGCTGAGATGGCGCGGAGTCGTGACAAACGTGACGGGGTTTGTCATTGAGTCGCAGGGCCCCTCGTCTGCGATCGGCGGATTCTGCGAGATCCATACTTCTGGAGGCAGGATTGTTAGAACCCAGGTTGCAGGGTTTCGCAACGGACGAATTCTCTCCATGCCGTTGGAGGAAGTGGACGGATTAGAGCCGGGCGATCCTATATATGCCCGCTCTGAAGATTCGCGTGTTCCTGTCGGTCCTGGTTTACTCGGGCGCGTTCTGGACGGCTTCGGCCGGTTCATCGACGGGGGCCCGCCGCTCGAGGCTGTTGCCCGTTATAACCTGTTTGCCTCGCCTCCCGGTCCTCTCGAACGTGAGCACATCGACACGCCTCTGGTAACCGGCATCCGGGCGATAGATACCCTTCTTCCTTGTGGGCTTGGGCAGAGGATTGGCATCTTCGGTGGAAGTGGAGTTGGAAAGAGTACGCTGCTTGGTGCAATGTCGGCACAAAGTTCGGCCGATGTCACAGTGATCGCTCTCATAGGCGAACGCAACCGGGAAGTGCGCGAATTTTTGGAACACGAGCTTGGACCCGAAGGCCGGAAGCGGTCGGTGGTTGTGGTTGCAACCTCTGATCGCCCGGCGCCTTTGCGCGTGCGCGCGTGCTTTGTCGCGCTCGCAGTGGCCGAGTATTTTCGGGACCAAGGCAAGAATGTTCTGCTGGTTATGGACTCGGTCACACGGCTCGCGATGGCTCAGCGAGAGATCGGGTTGGCCGCTGGTGAACCGCCGAGCCAAAAGGGATACACGCCATCGGTTTTCGGAATCCTTCCAAAAATCTTTGAGCGGGCGGGTGCATTTCAACGAGGAACCATTACAGGATTTTTCACAGTGCTGGTAGAAGGTGACGATATGAACGAGCCAATCGCGGACGCCGCACGCAGCATCCTGGACGGACATATCGTTCTATCGCGCCGGCTTGGCTCGTCCGGACACTATCCGGCAATAGATGTGCTCTCCTCCATTTCGCGGGTGGCATCTAACGTCGCGAGCGTTGAGCAGCTCAAGGCCGCTTCGAAGCTGCGCGAAGCGCTTTCCTGCTATCAAGCTGCGGAAGACCTTATCTCATTGGGGGCGTACGCCTCGGGATCAAACCCGAAGTTGGACGCAAGCATCCGGCTACGGGACCGGACTCTTGCTTTTCTCCGTCAAGGCGCGCACGAAAAAGCGGAATTGAACGACAGCTTAACAGCTCTGTCAGAACTCGCCGCCGCACTCTGAACCATTTTGTGAAGAACTTCCACTTTCGCCTGGATTCCGTACTCCGGCTCAGGGCCCAGCAGGTAGAGGCAGAGCAAATGAAGCTACAGCAGCTATTTGCAGAACGGGCCCACTTGACAAAGTATTTGGAGTTGGCTGCGCAGGAACGTGCGGAAGCGGCGCAATACGTGCAGCATCTTGGGCCCGGAAATCGAGACTTGCGCGCACTCGCCTCATACATTATCGGCTCGCAGATGCAGATCGCGAGCGTGCGATCTTCGCTCCGAGACCTGGAGCAGGCTATATCAGAACAGAAGGCGCGGCTGATACGCGCTGAGCAGAACGAGAAACTACTTGCGACGCTTCGGGAAAAACGTGCTCACGAGTGGGCGCAGGCGCTGAACAACCAAACCGAGACGGAGGCTCACGAATGCTGGATCGCATCATGGAATAGGGAAGACTAGCTTCGGGCCAACCGCTATTCCGTAGGTGGGTGTAGTCCTGAGGAATACCCCTAGATCGCAAAGCGCCATCATCCACCCACTCTGTATTCGACGGACAAACCCTGCTCGCGACAGAGGGCTCCCAAACAGCGACATGAGATCGGTCGATTCGTTTACAGGTGCTAAGCCTCAATCCGTCGCACGCCTCGAATGCTCACCGGAATCGAAGAAGCTGGAACGGACTTGGCGTCAGTATTTGATCGGAGTTAGCCGCGCTGTATTGGACGTTTGTGAGGTCATCGAGCTGGTTGCGTCCAAGCGTTGCACCGTGCTCATAAGCGGCGAAACTGGAACCGGAAAAGAGGTTGTCGCGCGCGCGCTGCATGCCGCCGGTGATCGATCAGCGGCCCCTATGGTTGCGGTGAATTGCACCGCATTGCCATCCAACCTTGCGGAGACCGAGCTATTTGGTCACGCAAAGGGCGCTTTCACAGGCGCACACATGGGTCGCGTGGGACGGTTTGAGCAGGCCCATCGCGGCACAATTTTTCTCGACGAAATCGGCGACCTGCCGCTCGATGTTCAGCCAAAATTGTTACGGGTCTTACAAGAGCACGAGCTGCAACGGATTGGCAGCTCTGAAACCATTCGCGTAGACGTCAGGGTGATTGCCGCCTCGAACGTTGACCTTGAAACAGCAGTCCGCGAGCGGCGGTTCCGGGAAGATCTGTATTACCGCCTCAACGTGGTTCCAATTCATCTGCCGCCTTTGCGTGAAAGAAGGGAGGACATTCCACTCCTTCTCGACCACTTTCTTGCGAAGACTCAGGCCGCCGAGGGTGGTCCTGGAAAGCGAATCACTGCGGAGGCGGAGCAATTCCTGCAAACGCTGGACTGGCCGGGTAATATCAGGCAGCTTGAGCACTCGGTTCAAATGGCGGTAGCCCTCAGCGGCGATCGGAATCTGCTCATTCCTGACGACTTCAAGACCCGGGTGTCCGCGCATGCTTTACACCCAGACCGCAGGGCCCGCGCATCTGTAACAATTCCCCAGGGTGGAATCGATTTCGATGAGGTCGTGGGCAACTTCGAGCGGTCTCTTCTTAATCAAGCCCTAGCTGCATCGGGAGGTAATAAGGCGCGGGCTGCCGATCTCCTCCGCATTAAACGGACGACTCTGCTTGCTAAGCTCAAGAGTTTTGAGGAGCGGGACAACGGAGTTTGCGAACCTCCTTCGGGTTCGCGGCCGCCGCCCAAGGCCTCACTATCTCCAGCGGCGCTCGTGGTTGAGCAGGATTCGTCCGTGCTCAAGCTCATCTCGAAAACTCTCGAAGCGGAAGGGTACCGCGTTCTGCCGGCCGACAGTAAGCCGGCCGCATTGGAACTGCTTCGCTGTTGGAAGAGACATATAGGGCTACTGGTGCTCGATCTAACCAATGGCGAAAATGAGTGGCCGGCCTCATCTTTGAGCGAGGTCATACCGGATGTTCCGACGCTGGAGATCTCGGCTGGAAATAGGACCGCGTCCGAGTTGCATCCACGCTGCAAACTGCTCTTATCGCCCTTTTCATCTGAGCAACTAAGAAACGCGGTGAACGAGCTAAAATCGAGCGCGGCTTCCGTCATCGCGTCCGAGTGCTGCGCTTGAGCCCGGCAGCCCTCTGAACAATTTGAATACCCCTTTTCAGACTCCAGGGTCGTGCTAAGGTGTTTGTCTGCTCACTGCGGAAGGAATCAGTGTGCCGGCGACTCTAGGACACATCTATGGCTGATCAATATCCAGGAGAAATTCGAGAACGAAGCGCAGGCAAACGAGATTTGCTCGTTTCCAAGGGATGGATTCAGGCGGTTGCACTGGTGGTCTTATTTGGCTTTTTTGTTTTGGGATTCCTGGCCTATCGGACCTATGCGGGTGAGGCACCGATTCCCGGTCGCGTAGTCGCTCCGGACGGAACGCTTCTGTTTACCCGTACAGACATCCTCGGCGGCCAGCAAGTGTTCCTGAAGAACGGTCTCATGGAATATGGATCGATCTTTGGCCACGGCGCTTACCTCGGCCCGGATTTCACGGCCGATTATCTGCGCCGCGCCGCGAGCAGCGTCGCCAATTCCTATCCTGGCGGAAGCACTTCGGAACCGGCGCGCGCACGGACGGCCCTGGATTTCAAAACAAATCGATACAACGCGGCGATCGATACCCTCGTCTTCACAGCCCCCCAAGCGGCGGCGTACCGGGAACTGGTCGGATATTATCAAAGTTTCTTCTCCGAGCCCAGTACGAAGTTTGGACTGCGGCCAAACGCGATCGGTGACCCAAACGACTCCCGGCAACTGACCGCATTTTTCAGTTGGTCAGCCTGGGCCGCCGCGGCACTCCGTCCCGGACACAACTATTCCTACACGAACAATTGGCCGCCTGAACCGCTCGTAAACAATGGCGTCACAGCCGACATGATCGTCTGGAGCATGCTTTCGCTAGCCGTTCTGCTGGGCGGAATCGGCGTGCTGTTCTTCGCCTTTGGCCGGTGGAACTTTCTGGGCTGGCATGGCCGCGAACAGAACACGCTCACTTTTCGCGCGCCAGGCGAGGTCGCACTCACGCCGGCCCAGCGCGTGACCGGCTGGTTCTTTCTGGTAATGGCCATTCTGTTTCTGGTACAGACACTCGTAGGAGGAGCATCGCAGCATTATCGCGCCGACATCACCAACTTCTTTGGAGTCGATCTGGCCCGTATTCTGCCGTACAACCTGGCGCGCACTTGGCACATTCAGTTAGCCATTTTTTGGGTCTCCACTTCTTTCCTTGCGGCTGGAATCTTCTTGGCTCCTATGCTGAGCGGCCGCGAACCGAAGATACAAAAGTGGCTTTCGATCGGATTATTAGGAGCGCTGGTTGTCGTAGTAGGCGGCAGTATGTCTGGAGAGTTCGCCGGAATTCACGGCTGGATCCAAAAGTACTGGAGTTGGTTTGGCGATCAGGGATTTGAATATCTCGATCTCGGCCGGTTCTGGCAAATTCTGCTCACCGTAGGCCTATGCCTATGGGTCGCGATGCTCTACATTGGATTGCGCGGCCGCCTTCGGACAGAACACAAAGGCAACATGCCCTGGCTCTTCTTTTTCTCCGCACTATCTATACCCGCGTTCTATGCCGTGGGCCTGCTGGCTCAACCGGCAGCTCACTTCACCACCACAGACTTCTGGCGCTTCTGGGTGGTGCACCTGTGGGTGGAAGATTTCCTGGAGCTGTTTACAACCATTATGGTCGCCTGTATTTTCGTGCTGCTGGGCGTCATAGCGGAACGTGTTGCCCTCACGGTCGTGTATCTCGATATTGTGCTGTATTCGGTCGGAGGTGTGATCGGCACAATGCACCACCTGTACTTCTCGGGCACACCGGCTGAACACATGGCGCTCGGAGCCTTCTTTTCCGCCGCCGAAGTGATTCCGTTGACCTTCCTGACGGTTGAGGCCTGGAGCTTTCTTCAGCTTGGCGCGCAGCAGGAATCCAAATCGCGAACTTCATTTCCGCACTACTGGGCTGTCATGTTCCTGGTTTCGGTTGGATTCTGGAACTTTTTAGGGGCAGGAATCTTTGGTTTTCTTATCAACTTGCCCGTCGTTTCCTATTACGAAATTGGGACGGCTCTGACCTCCAATCATGGTCATGCATCGATGATGGGGGTCTACGGCATGCTGGCGGCCGGGTTGGCCCTCTTCTGCATCCGATACATGATTCCCGAATCGCGCTGGTCCGATCGCGCTGCGAAAATCAGCTTCTGGTCCTTAAACGCGGGGCTTGCCTGGATGGTCTTCGCTGCCTTGTTCCCGCTCGGGCTTCTGCAGCTCTATGAGTCCGTGAACCGTGGGTATTTCGAGGCGCGGAGTCTGAAATATCTCAGTGATCAGACGAATGTCTTAATTGAGTGGCTGCGATTTCCCGGCGACGCGGTATTTATCTTAGGCGGCGAATTGCCTCTCTTATACCTGTGCTGGCTGGCTGTCCGGCACCCGGTCAAAAAGATTACCCTCGAACAGCCGGAAGCGGTGCTGTTCACTGAAATCACGGAACCCGCGGCATCCGACTAGCCTCTCGAGTTGACGAATGGGTGGCGTATTTCATGTCGAGCCGGTGCTGGCCATCGCGTACGCGATTGTGCTGGCAATCATAGCCGCGGGATTCGAACGCTTAGCTAAACGCTCACACCGCCGCGCCGAGCATTACCGCACAGGCGGATTCCAGTTTCATCGGGATCGGGATGCCTGGGAGTGTCCCATGGGAATTGCGCTGATACGCGCCGAAATCGATCAGGAGCGGCAGCTCGTTCGATATCGCGCGCCTGCCCACACTTGCAACAGCTGCCAAATCAAATCCCGGTGTACAGATTCCGATCGCGGGCGTCAAATCACGGTTTCACTCGATCCCTGGGTGGCTTCCGCTTCCATGCGCTTGCAGCGGGGCATTTCACTGGTCCTTTTGGCACTGGCGGTTTTCATCTTGTCAGTTGAACTGGTTCGGCATAGCCATGGAGCTGAGCGGTACACACTGGCACCGCTTCTGGCGATGATGCTGGCGCTTCTCGGGAGGCTCTTCAGAAGGGTCCGGACGCGGAAAAACCCGGGGTCGGCTTCGCGGGCCGCCCCGGTTGATTACTCTTGCGGAAAAGTGGAATCGGGGTTGTAACCATTGCCCGCATCCTGATAAAGATCAGGGGCCGGCAACGGGTCCGATCCCACAGCGGGCTGATCCATTACTGCTTTGCGATCAGCCTTGTCGCGCGCCATCAGATCGTCTAGCAACGGCTTGGTGATTGGCGCATTATCGCGTGGTTTGGACTTCATGCCGCGAATCTAGCACTCGGCCGCGCCCGGAAAGAACCAGGACACGCGGCCGCCGGAGATCGCCTCCGGAGGCAAGTCACTGTAACGCAAGCTCGTTCCGCGCTTTGCGTCACATTGAGGAAATTTGCTCAGAGCTTGTGACTGCGGGCGCATCCGAGAGATAGGATAGTTTGTCATCCATCCAAAAAGCTTCATTGGTCAATCCAAGTAATTGATTGGACTTTCGGAACCCGGACTCATTAAACTTCAAATACCGACTCTGTCCGGCGTCCAGCCTGGTCTGCTGACCCGAAACTCGGATTAGAAATAACAGCAGCCCGCAAATCGCGCTATATGTGCAGGAAGCCTTCTGACCCTCTCAGCCATGTGTCAAGGTTGGAACTCCGTTTCTGCTCCGCTCGCAATGAGCGCCCCTAAATTCCGCGCGGCTGAATCCAGGAGGCATCAAACGGATGAGCGGTAATCTCACACTTTTTCTGTTCCTCAGCATTATCGCGCTGAGCTTTACTTTTCTCACAACGCGACGGCTTCGCCCTAAGAACCGCACGACGCAGAGGAAACATAAGCTGAACCGGCTGAGCGACCGGCTGAAAAATCGGGAATGGCGGCGCTATGGCATGGTTCTTCTGACGGGCAAGCTGATTGGAATTGCCATTCTGGCGGGTTGTGCGTACTTGATCAATCCCGATCTGTTTGGGTTTCGCGTATTCGCGGCCGATGCTGCCGTTAAAGCCAATGACATTGTAAACCCCATCAACACGCTTTGGACGTTGCTCGCGGCTTTCCTGGTTTTTGGCATGCAGGTGGGTTTCACGATGCTCGAAGCCGGCTTCTGCAGGTCACGCGAGACTGTGAACGTATTGATGGAGTGCATTGTCGATACTTGCCTGTGCGGGCTCCTGTTCTATGCCTTCGGATTCGCGTTCATGTTTAGTCACGGAAATGGGTTCATAGGTCGGCACTGGTTCTTCTTGCAGGGTGCGCCCGCAACGTATGAAACCACTGGCGTGGCGTTTCTTGCCTTCTGGCTATTTCAGTTTGCTTTCGCCGATACCTGCTCCACCATCACTTCAGGCGCAATGATTGGTCGAACCGGCTTTGTTGGTGACCTACTCTATAGCGTTGCAGTTTCCGGTTTCATTTACCCCATCATTGGCCATTGGGCCTGGGGGCCGGACGGCTTTCTGGCGACCATGGGAAGCCCAGGCAACTTTCTACCTGCGCTTGGGCAGAGCTTTCACGACTTCGCGGGATCTACCGTCGTGCACACAATCGGCGGGTTCATCGCGCTCGCCGGAGCCATTGTACTTGGCCCTCGGCTCGGCCGTAAATTCAAGCGGGATGGCGGCGGTCCTATGCAGCCTCACGACTTGACGATTGCAGCGTCCGGTGGATTGCTGCTGTGGTTTGGATGGTACGGGTTCAATCCCGGTAGCACGCTTTCGGCGATGGACTTCGCCGGAACAGGCCGCGTCGCTGCAAATACCACTTTGGCCGCATGCGCGGCAGGGCTGACAGCGATGTTCTATGCCTACATCTGGACAAGGAAGTGGGATGTAAGCTTCACGGTAAATGGTTTTCTCGCGGGACTGGTCGCGATCACCTGCCCTTGTTATTGGGTGAGTCCCGCGGGAGCAATCATGCTCG
>Ga0308174_10000332_pt1 | contig 19767 bp, 18 predicted proteins | sample PhyPR2_FD_203894 | JGI IMG/M metagenome (GOLD analysis project Ga0308174, IMG submission 203894) | Soil microbial communities from UC Gill Tract Community Farm, Albany, California, United States - DLSLS.P.R2 | ecosystem: Environmental > Terrestrial > Soil > Agricultural land | place: USA... | reverse complement strand
GCGTGCCGGGCCGCGTGAAGGCGACGGCCGTCTCCGGGGCGGAGGTCGACCTGAGCTGGGCCGCGTCGAGCGACCCGAGCCCGTCCGGCGTCGGCGGCTACGCGATCTACCGCAACGGCTCGAGCAAGGCCCTGGCCACGGTCGGCGGGAGCGTCACCAGCTTCAAGGACACCAGCGTGACGTCGGGCTCGACCTACTCCTACACGGTGGCCGCCTTCGACTACGCCCAGAACTTCTCGGCCAAGTCGGCGTCGGTGTCCGTGGACACGCCGTCCACGTCCGGCCACGTCGACACCTGGCACATGGACGACACCAGCGGCGGCATCATGGTCGACTCGACGGGCAGCCACGACGGGATGCTGGCGTCGAGCGTCAAAAGCGTGGACGGCGACACGGCGTTCCCCGGCACGGGCTACCACTTCGACGGCATCTCCTCGAAGGTGACGATCCCCAACGCCGCCGACCTCAACCCGCTGGCGGCCGACGTGCACATCGCCTTCAGCATGCGCACGACGAAGGTCCCGGCCACCCCCGACTACGACCTGTTCCGCAAGGGCACCTCGCCCCAGCAGCTGTTCAAGATCGAGTTCCAGCCGAACGGCCAGGTCTCGTGCGGGTTCACCGGGTCGCTCGCGAGCACGAGCATCCAGGCCGGCCCGGCCCTGCAGGACGGCGCCTGGCACCGGGTCGCCTGCGCCAAGACGTCCTCGCAGATCTCGCTCACCATCGACGGGACGACGTACACCAAGTCGAAGACGATCGGCTCGATCTCCAACACGGCCAACATGATCGTCGCGTCGCACGGGAGCGGCGAGTTCTTCCCGGGTGACCTCGACGAGCTGAGCTACCGGATCGGCTGACCTGGCAACCCGGCAGCTCAGAACAGGGCGCTGGCCAGCCCCTGGCGGCCCTTGAGCACGCGCGGGTCGTCGTTGCCGACGGCCGCGAACAGCCCGAGCAGGTGCTGGCGGGCCTGGTCCCGCTCGTCCCCGGAGGTACGTCGGACCAGGTCGATCAGCCGCGCGAAGGCGTCGTCGACGTGGCCGCCGAGCATGTCGAGGTCGGCGGCGAGCGTCTGCGCGGCGACGTCGTCGCGGCGCTCGGCGGCGGCAGCCCGGGCGGCGTTCAGATCCACGCCCTGCGTCCGCTGGAGCACCTTCGCCATCGCCAGGCCCCCGGCCGCCTCGGCGTCCGCCGGGTTGGCGTCGACGAGCTTCTGGTACTCCGCGACCGCGCCGTCGATGTCGCCGGCTTCCAGCGCGCTCTCCGCGGGGGCGTAGCGCGGGTCGACGTACTCCTGCTCCTCGCCCTCCTCGGGGGCCGCGGCGCCGGTGAGCGGCTGGTGCCGCCCGCTGACGCCCTGGGTGGCCATCTGCTGCAGCACCTGGGTGATCAGTGCCCGCAGGTCCTCGAGCGGGGGCGCCTCCTGGAGCAGCGGCATCATTCGGCCCTGCACGACCAGCGCGACCAGCGGCACCGACGGGATCTGCAGCGCCTGCGCGAGCTGCGGGGCCCGGTCGACGTCGACCTTGCCGAGCAGGAAGCGGCCCTCGAACTCGTCGGCCAGCGTCTCGAGGTCCTGGACCATCCGTGCGCTGTCAGGCGCCTGGGTCGGCGAGTACACCGCCATCAGCACCGGGGCGTTCATCGACGACTCGAGGTGACCCTGGATGTTCTGCTCGTCGAGGTCGACGGAGTAGGTACCCGAGGCGCCACCGGGCGCACCGCCGGGGGCGGGGGCGGCACCGGGTGCCGGCTGGGCGGGACGCTTCAGGGCGGACAGGTCGACCGCACCGGGTCGCGAGAACGGCTGCTGGCTCATGCCCCTATCTTGTCCGATCGGCTGTCGCGATCAGAACCGGGCCGGTTCGCGGTACTCGCCCCACTCGGCGCGCAGCGCGTCGCAGATCTCCCCGAGGGTCGCCTCGACCCGACAGGCCTCGAGCATCGCCGGGATCATGTTCTCCTCGGTGCGGGAGACACCGACCATCTTCGCGATGGCCGCCTCGACGACGCCCTCGTCGCGGGCGGCCTTGCGGGCGGACAGTTCGCGGACCTGTTCGACCTCGACCTCGTGGGAGACCCGCAGGATCTCCAGGTCGTGGGTGACCGAGGGCTCGTGGCAGTTGACGCCGACGATCTTCTTGTCCCCCTTCTCCAGCGCGGTCTGGTACTGGAAGGCGGCCTCGGCGATCTCCGACATGAACCAGCCCTCCTCGATGCCGCGCAGGATCCCCCGGGTCATCGGCCATTGGCCGCCCTGGTGCCCGGTGTTGTCGGCGACCGCCGCGGCGAGGCCGGCGTGGTCGCGGGCCGACAGCGTGGAGCCGCCCATGGACAGGATCCGGTCGAAGATCTCGTAGGCCTCGGCCTCGATCTTGTCGGTCAGCGCCTCGACGTACCACGAGCCGCCGAGCGGGTCGGCGACGTTGACGACGCCGGTCTCCTCCATGATCACCTGCTGCGTGCGCAGCGCGATCTCCGCGGCCTGCTCCGACGGCAGCGCGAGCGTCTCGTCGAGGGCGTTGGTGTGCAGCGAGTTGGTGCCGCCGAGCACCGCGGCCAGAGCCTCGATGCCGGTGCGCACCACGTTGTTGTAGGGCTGCTGCGCGGTCAGCGAGACCCCGGCGGTCTGGGTGTGGAATCGCATCCACTGCGCCTTCTCGGTCTTCGCGCCGTAGACGTCGCGCAGCCAGGTCGCCCAGATCCGGCGGGCGGCGCGGAACTTGGCGATCTCCTCGAAGAAGTCCACGTGGCTGTCGAAGAAGAACGACAGCCCGGGCGCGAACGCGTCGACGTCCAGGCCCCGCGACAGCCCGAGCTCGACGTACCCGAAGCCGTCGGCGAGCGTGAACGCCAGCTCCTGCGCGGCCGTCGAGCCGGCCTCGCGGATGTGGTAGCCGGAGACCGAGAGCGGCTTGTAGGCCGGGATCTTCTCGGCGCAGTACTCCATCAGGTCGCCGATCAGCCGCAGGTGCGGCTCGGGGCCGAACAGCCACTCCTTCTGGGCGATGTACTCCTTGAAGATGTCGGTCTGCAGGGTGCCGTTGAGGGCGCCGGTGTCGATGCCCTGCCGCTCGGCGGAGACCAGCATCATGCAGAAGACCGGCACGGCCGGCCCTGAGATCGTCATCGAGGTGGTGACGTCCTGCAGCGGGATCCCGCCGAACAGCACGTCCATGTCGGCCGCGGTGTCGATCGCGACGCCGCAGTGCCCGACCTCGCCGAGGCTCTTCGGGTCGTCGGAGTCGCGGCCCATCAGCGTCGGCATGTCGAAGGCCACCGAGAGCCCGCCGCCGCCGCGGTTGAGGATCATCTTGTAGCGCTCGTTGGTCTGCTGCGCGTTGCCGAAGCCGGCGAACTGCCGGATCGTCCAGGTGCGGCCGCGGTAGCCGGTCGCGTACAGGCCGCGGGTGTAGGGGAACTCGCCCGGCCACTCGGAGTCTTCGGTGCCGTAGGCCGGCTCTACCTCCAGACCCGAGAGCGTGGTGAAGTCGGCGTCGCGGACCCGCGACCTCTCGTAGCGTCGCTGCCAGCGGTCGCGTGCGGTGTCATCGGCCATGAGAAAATAGTAGGACGTCCAACTAAATCCGTCGAGCCGCTCAGAAGTCGCCGGCGCTCTCCCGGACCGGCTTGAGCAGCGCCGACAGGGCCCGCAGGTCCTCGACGGGTACGTCGCCCAGGGTGAACCTCGCGTCCACCAGGTCGGCGGTGGCCGCCTCGACCACCTCCCGCCCGGCCTCGGTGATCTCCGCGAGCACCGCGCGGCCGTCCTGCGGGTGCCGGCGGCGTACGACGAGCCCGGCCGCCTCGAGCCGGTCCACGATGGAGGTGACCGACGTGGGGTGCACCTGCAGGCGCTCCCCCATCTTGCCCAGCGGCAGCGACCCCGCCCGGGAGAAGGTCAGCAGCACCAGCGCCTCGTAGCGCGCGAAGGTCAGCCCGTGCGGGCGCAGCAGCTCGTCGAGCTCGGCGAGCACCAGCTGCTGGACGCGCATCAGCGACGTGACGGCGTGCATCTGCTCGACGGCCTTCCAGCGCAGGCCCCACTGCCGGGCGGCCTCGTCGATGGGGTCGAACCCGAGCGGCTTGTGGGGCATGCCGCGATTCAATCAGCCCTGCTCGGCCCAGCGCAGCGTCGAGGGCCGGCCGAGTCGGGTGGTGCGCCGCGAGACGAGCACCGCGATCAGCGTGGCCAGCACGAACAGCAGCGCCGCGGCCCCGGCGATCACCGGCCACGGCGTCGCGTAGACGGGCGCCGGGTCGGTCGCGGCCGCGGTGCCGAGCGAGATCGACGGCAGCACGAGCTTCAGCGACAGGTAGGCCGACAGCACGCCGAGGAGCACCGCGACGCCGAGCAGGACGACGTACTCCAGCACCGACCCGCGCACCAGGGTGCGCTGGCTGACCCCGACGACCCGCAGCGCGGCGACCTCGTAGGAACGCCACCGGGACTGGAGCACGGCCGAGGCTAAGACGCCGAGGATCGCGATCAGCAAGGTGGCCACGCCGACGACGAGGAACAGCCGCAGGCCGAGGCTGAACGCGTCCCCGCGCAGCTCGCGCAGCGTCCCGTCGAGGCTGCGCGGGTCGCTGAGCCCGATGCCGGCCGCGCGGACCCGGTCGACCACGGCGCCGGGCGTGCCGTCGGCCACCAGCAGCTGGGTGGTGACCAGTGCCCCGGCCGGCGGCTCGAACTCCACCAGCGCGGTCTCGAGGTCCGACAGCGACCCCTCGGTGCCGATCAGCGGGAGCGCGCCGACCCGCTCGACGACCCGCATCGGCACCTGCTGGCCGTTCAGCGACTCCCCGACCACGGTCGAGACCGGGTAGTCGAGCGCGATGCCGGAGCCGGGTTGCGACGCGGTCGTGGTCCGGGTGCCGCGGGTGACCAGGGCCGGCACGGTGTCCGGCGTGGTGGCGGGCGTGATCCGGGCGAAACCGCTGACCTGGGCGTTCTGCGGCCCCTGCCCCGGAGGGAGCTGGCCGAGGTAGAGCCGGAGCTCGAGTCCCCGTGGAGCCGTCCCGATCACGACGGGCGGGTCCACGAGTGACACAGGGAAGGGACGGGCCGGGCGCCAGGAGTCCGCGTCGAGGTGCCAGGCCGCGAGCCGGTGGTCGATCTCGACCGACAGGATCGTCAGCCTCCCCTGGACGTCGCTGACCGACGCGCTGCTGCCCGTCACGTCGATCTGCTCGAGCACGCACGTCCGCTCGCAGCCCTCCAGCGGGGCCTCGAGCACCTGCCGCGGGCCGTTGCGGAGCTCGCCGACGGTCAGGTCCTTCTGCTCGCCGCGGTCGTCGACGTACTGGATCCGCAGGTCGGACCGCACGTGCGTGCGGGAGTGCAGTGCCACGTCGCCGACGTCGACCAGCAGCTGCTTGCCGCTGAAGGTGATCCGCTTTCCGTGGTCGAGGGTGAGCTGCTTCTGGAGGGACGCCGACGAGCGGTCCGACCAGGCCGGGTCCCAGGCCATCACGCGGTCCATCCGGCTGGTGTCGACGAAGACGCTGCGGCTCATGTCGTCGCCGACGGTGTTGGTGGCGGCGGCCGCGAGATACCTCCCCTCGGGGTCGACCTCGCGGGTCACCTGCAGCAGCCGACCGGGCGACGAAGAGGCGACGTACGTGCGGGCCGCGCCGACCTCGGCCTCCGCCCGCGCGACCCGCCAGGCGTCCGAGGTCGCGGTGGTGGACGCCGCGAACGTCAGCACCGCGGCGGCGAGCAGCAGCGGGATCATCAGGCCCGCGACGTCCTGGCGGCGGCCGAGCCGCCGGGAGGCGAGGTAGGCAGCGGTCCCGCCACGGGCCGCAGTGCGCCGCATCCAGAGCCGGCCGATCACCCGGAGCAGGGCCGCGCCGCCCACGGCGACGGCGAGCGCCACCAGCATCGGGGTCAGCAGCGCGAGCAGCTGGCTCGACTGGTCCCCGGAGGAGAGCAGGTTCCCGACCGCGGCCAGGGCCACCGCGACCACGGCGCTGCGCAGCACCAGCGAGACCCGGGAGGCGGGCCGCGGGCGCACGGAGGCCGTCAGGGAGGCCGAGAGCGGCTCCCGGATCACCCCGAGGGCGGCGACGGCCGACGCCACCAGCGCGGCGGCGACCACCGCGAGCAGGGCGGCAACCGCGGGGACGTCCATCGCCACCGGGATGCCCGGGTGCAGCCAGCCGCGGGCGACCACGTGAGCGGCGCCGACCGCGATCGCCACTCCCACCGGCACCGCCACCGCAACGACCAGGAACGGCTCGGCCAGCGCGAACCGCAGCACCTGGCCCCGGCTCTGGCCGCGCAGCTTGGCCAGCGCGACGTGCGTGCGGCGGGTCTGCGCCGCGGTGGAGACGAGCGCGAAGAGCAGCAGCAGGGTGAGCAGCACCAGCGGGGTCAGCGCCGCCACCATCACCCGGGACAGCAGCGTGCGCTCGGCGCGGACCTGGTCGAACACCGAGCCGAGGTCGAGGTCGGGCAGCACCTCGGTCTCGCCGCCGGCGGCGTCGATGGCGGCCGCCTTGAACCGCTGCGCGGTCGAGGCGGCGCGGTCCATCGACGCCAGGTCGACCGCGGACGTGTCCAGCGGCCGGTCGACGCCGACCCGGAAGGTCTGCGACGTCATCGAGGACGGCGCGACCAGCAGGGCGGGGGCGGTGGGCTGCGAGCCGGTCCCCCGCTGCGGCGGCACCCGGAGGTCGTCGAGCCCGGTGAACCGGGACAGGTCGAACCACGCGGGCGAGCCGGGGTCGGCGACCGTGTAGGTGCCGACGACCCGGTAGGAGACCGTGCGCCGCTTCTGCGCCTCGATCCCGTCGGGGTACTGCTTCGTGCGCACCAGGTAGCTGTCGGAGTAGCCCACGTCGAAGGTGTCGCCGGCCGCCAGCCCCAGGGTGCGGGCCATCGTGGCCTGCATCAGCGCCTCGCCCTTCGCCTGCGGGCAGCGGCCGCTGACCCGGGCGAGGTCGCACATCCCGGCGCGCCAGTACGTCGGCGCGACGAGCTGCTTCCCCGAGTAGCGGAAGCTCCCGCCGCGGTCCCACGCCCACGACGTCTCCGACGTCCAGAAGCGGCGCACGCCGGGGTCCGCGAAGGGTGCCCGCGCGTCCGTCACGAGCTCCCGTACGGGCGGCGCGGTGTAGTCGCCGGGCTTCGCGGAGAGCCGGTTGGTCCCGTCGCTCCAGGCCACCGAGAAGCTGAGCCCGGTGGTGTACGGCGCCCGCTCGTCGAGCCGGGTGTCGAGCAGGTGCTCGGCCGACTCGCGGCCGTACATCGGCCCGAGCACCGCGGCGACGACGGCGATCACCGAGACCAGCAGGCTTGTGGCGTTCATTCCCCGGCGGGTCCACAGGCCCCTGAGCAGCACTCTCACGGCCGGTCCCCCCGCTCGTCGACCGCGCGCAGCAGCACGCCCTCGGCGGTGTCCTCGAACTGCACCAGCGTCCCAGCCGGGAAGCGCGTGGCCAGGTCGTCCGGGATGTGCACCGCACCGTCCTCGTCGACCACCCCGAAGTCGAAGCCGCGCCGGCCCTCCGAGCCGATCCGGCCGTTGCGGATGGTGATGCTGCGCGGCATCTGCGAGGCGACCTCCGGGTCGTGGGTGACCAGCACGACCGTCGTGCCGAACTCCCGGTTCACCACGTGGATCAGCTCCACCATCGCGTCGCGGTCGTCGTGGCTCAGCTGCGAGGTGGGCTCGTCGGCGAGCAGCAGCCCGGCCCCCGAGGACACCGCGGCCGCGAACGCGACCCGCTGCTTCTCGCCGCCGGACATGCCCGCAAGCCGCCGCCCGACGAGCTCGCCCATGCCCAGCGCGTCGAGCAGGGACTCCGCCGTGGGCAGCCGGCGCCGGGCGGCGGTGCTCAGCGCCTTGCGGGCGAACACGACGTTCTCCTCCGGCGTCGCGTACGGCAGCAGGTTCCGCGCGGCACCCTGCAGCAGCGACGCGACCGTGCCGGACCGGAGCCGGCCCAGCTCGGACTCCTTGATCCGGGAGATGTCGGTGCCGCCGACGAGCACCTTGCCGGCCGAGGGCCGCAGCACCCCGCCGAACAGGCTGAGCAGCGTCGACTTGCCGGACCCGGAGGGGCCGAGCAGCGCCACCTGCTCGCCCGGGGCGATGTCGAGGTTCACCCCGCGCAGCGCGACCACGTCGTGCCCGCCCGCTGTGGTGTAGATCTGCACGACGTTGACGCAGCGGACGGCGACGCCCGCGCTCACGGGGTCCTCACCGGGGCCGCCGGAACAGGTCGTGCTCGTGCCCCGGTCCGGACTCGACGACCCGCACGGGCACGTCGGCCGTCCGGCCGTCCACGAGGTGCAGCTCCTCGTCGCACATCGCGGCGACCTCGGGGTCGTGGGTGGCCAGCACGACGACCGCCCCGCGCTGGGCCTCCGCCCGGATCTCCGCGACGACGAGGTCGCGGTTGTGCTCGTCGAGCTCGCTGGTGGGCTCGTCGGCCAGCAGCACGTCCGGCTCGACCGCCAGCGCCCGGGCCACCGCCACGCGCTGGAGCTGTCCACCGGAGAGCTCGGTCACGAGCCGCTCGGCGAGGTCGGCTACCCCCACCCGGGCCAGCGCCGCGTGGGACCGCCGCACGTCGTCCCCGGGCGCGACCCTGCGCGCCCTCAGGGCCACCGCGACGTTCTCCTCCGCGGTGAGGCTGGGCACCAGCCCGTAGCTCTGCAGCACGAACGCCGTGCCGGGCCGGGGCTCCCCCGTCCGCGTGCCGACCGGCTGCCCGTCGTACGTCGCGGTGCCGGTGTCGGGCCGGACCAGCCCGCCGAGCACCGACAGCAGCGTGGTCTTGCCCGAGCCGCTCGACCCGGTGACCGCGACGACCCGGCCGGGGTGCGCCTGGAGGCTCACGTCCGCGAGCAGCGGGCCCTGGGGACCAGCAACGCCCACGGCGTGTGCGCTCAGCTCCCCCGCTCCCATGGGCGAGAGATTGCAGGACCTAACGAGCCGGTTGCAACTGTCGCGACCGGACCGTGGCGAAGTCGTGACCTACCGACGATGGTGGTCGTGGTCGAGGCGCGGGCCGCGCAGTCCGGACATCTGCACGTGCCGCTGGATCACCAGGTCCCGGGCGAGGGGCTTGGGGACGAACCGGATGTCGCGCAGCCCCTGCTCCTGCGCGGCCGACTCGAAGGTGAAGTGCCCGTAGCCGAGCAGCAGCCCGAGGAACGGCTGGTCCACGGTGATGTCGAGGATCCGGGACAGCGGCGTGGTCGCGTGCTTGCTGGAGAAGACCCCGGTCACCCGGAACACCCGCATGTTCGTGACCACGAAGACGTCCATGAACTCGACCAGCGACTTCCAGGCCGCATGCGTGAGCAGGACCGCGATCACCAGCAGCAGCAGCCAGCCGACCTTGGGCGAGGAGATCAGGAAGAGGTAGAAGACCGCCGCGGCGACACCGACCTCGAGAGTCGGGACGGTGTGCAGGACCCAGTGGTGGTGCACCTCGTCGACGATGTCCTCGCGGGCGTCGTCGTCGCGAAGCAGCCGCCGGCGCACGCGGTCGTCGCGCACGCGCCGCAGCCAGCCGACCACGGCTAGTGGAACAGCGCGTTGAGGAAGGTGATCATCCCGTTGAAGGCGTCACCCAGCACTCCGCCCGCGCCCTTGACGACCTCGGCCGCCGACTGCGGCTGGGTCAGCAGGTAGAACAGCGCGAAGGCGATCGCCACGCCGCCCAGCAGCTTCTTCATGCGGTGCTCCGTCCCGAGTGGTGTCGGCCCCGTCTCCTGGTGGACGCACCCGGGCACGCCAAAGGCGCACAGGGGCACGGAGCATTCCTAGCAAAGTCCGGCGGCGAGGTTGCGCAGGCGCGCGGCGGGTAAAGCGGGCGCATGGACACGCACGACATCGACGAGGCGACGGTCGAGGCGGTGGGCAAGCTCACCGAGGCCCTGGAGACGACCGACCGGGCCCGCGGCCACCTCTACTCCTTCCACCAGCTCACCGGCGGTGCGGACCTCCAGCTCGGCGAGGCGTGCGAGCTGCTGCGCGCGGCGGGGCACGAGGAGCTGGCGGCGCGCATCGAGCACGAGCTGCTCGGCCGCAACGTGATCCCGGACCGGTGGACCTTCCAGATCATGGAGGAGTACGACGAGACCTACTGGTCGGTGTTCCGGGCGTTCGAGCAGGAAGCCCGGGACACGCTGACCGGCGGCGTGCGGCACCTCTACGAGGCGGGCATGAAGGAGGACCGCCGCACCCACGGGCACCCGGACCACACCAAGGGCCACGACAAGGTGTGACGCGTTACTCCGCGTAGGTCTCGAGCAGCGTGTCGGCGGCGGTGTACGGGTCGGACTTGCCCTCGACTACCTGCTCGGCGAGGTCGTCGAGCTCGGTGCGCTCGTGCACGTTGCCCCACCGGCGGCGCAGGGCGGTCACCGCGATCGCCTCGATCTCGTCGCGCGCCCGTCGTACGCGGCGGCGGGCCAGCTCCCCCGACGACTCCAGCCAGGCCCGGTGCTCGTCGACCTTCTCGACGACCTCGTCGACCCCCTGACCGGTCTGCGCGACCGTCAGTACGATCGGCGGCTTCCAGCTGTCCTCGGGCCGGTCGGCCAGCGCGATCATGTTCCGCAGGTCCCGCCGGACCTGCTCGGCCCCGTCGCGGTCGGCCTTGTTCACCACGAACAGGTCGCCGATCTCGAGGATGCCGGCCTTGGCCGCCTGGATCCCGTCGCCCATCCCGGGCGCGGTGAGCACCAGCGTGGTGTCGGCGAGCCCGGCGATCTCGACCTCGCTCTGGCCGACGCCGACGGTCTCGATCAGCACCACGTCGCAGCCGGCCGCGTCGAGCACCCGCAGCGCCTGCGGCGTGGACCAGGCCAGCCCGCCGAGGTGGCCGCGAGACGCCATCGAGCGGATGTAGACGGACCGGTCGAGCGCGTGGTCCTGCATCCGCACCCGGTCGCCGAGCAGCGCCCCGCCGGAGAACGGCGAGGACGGGTCGACGGCCAGCACGCCGACGCGCTTGTCGGTGGCGCGCAGCGCCGTGACGAGCGCGTTGGTCGACGTCGACTTGCCGACGCCCGGCGGGCCGGTGATCCCGACGATCTGCGCGTTGCCGGTGTACGGCGCGAGGCCGGCCATCACCTCGCGCAGCGCGGGCGACTCGTCCTCGACCAGCGAGATGAGCCGGGCCACCGCCCGGGCGTCGCCGTCGCGGGCCCGCTCGACGAGGGACGGGACGTCCGCCTGGGACCGGCGGCCGCCGACCGTCACGCCGGGACGTGCAGGATCAGCGCGTCACCCTGGCCGCCGCCGCCGCACAGCGCGGCCGCACCGGTGCCGCCGCCGCGGCGCTTGAGCTCGAGCGCGAGGTGCAGCGCGATGCGGGCGCCGGACATGCCGACCGGGTGGCCGAGCGCGATGGCGCCGCCGTTGACGTTCACCTTGTCCTCATCCAGGCCGAGCTCGCGGGCGGACACGATGCCGACGGCCGCGAAGGCCTCGTTGATCTCGACCAGGTCGAGGTCGGCGGGCGTGATGCCCTCCTTCGCGCACGCCTTGGCGATCGCGTTCGCCGGCTGCATCTGCAGGGTGGAGTCGGGGCCGGCGACCTGGCCGGAGGCACCGATCTCGGCGAGCCAGGTCAGCCCCAGCTCCTCGGCCTTGGCCTTGCTCATCACCACCACGGCGCAGGCGCCGTCGGAGATCTGCGAGGCGGAGCCGGCGGTGATGGTGCCGTCCTTGGAGAACGCGGGACGCAGCTTCCCCAGACCCTCGGCGGTGGTGTCGCCACGCACGCCCTCGTCCTGGGACACCACGACCGGGTCGCCCTTGCGCTGCGGGATCTCCACAGGCACGACCTCGTCGTCGAAGAGGCCGTTCTTCCACGCCTCGGCGGCGCGCTGGTGGGAGCGGGCGGAGAACGCGTCCTGCTCCTCCCGGGTGAGCTGGGCGCCGGCGCTGTTGCAGCTCTCGGTGAGACCGCCCATCGGCTGGTCGGTGAGCTGGTCGTAGAGCGCGTCGTAGGCCATCGAGTCGACGAGCTTGACGTCGCCGTACTTGAAGCCCTCGCGCGACTTCGGCAGCAGGTGCGGCGCCTGGGTCATCGACTCCATGCCGCCGGCCACCACGATCTCGTGCTCGCCGGCGCGGATCAGCTGGTCGGCCATCGCGACCGCGTTGATGCCGGACAGGCAGACCTTGTTGATCGTGATCGAGGGGACGTTCAACGGGACGCCGCCCTTGTGCGCCGCCTGGCGGGCGGTGATCTGGCCGGTGCCGGCCTGGATGACCTGGCCCATGATGACGTACTCGACCTGGTCGCCGGAGACGCCGGCCTTCTCCAGCGCGGCCTTGATCGCGACCCCGCCGAGGTCGGCGGCCGACTGGTCCTTGAGACCGCCGAGGAGGCGACCGATCGGGGTGCGGGCACCCGCGACGATGACGGATCCGGACATGACGCCTCCTGCGGTTCTGCTGCTGTGGGCTGCGGGTCTTGTGTCTCGGACGATACCCATGCGCGGTCCGGACCGGGAGGGCCGGAGCGCGCCTCCGCGTGAGGGACAGGTCACAGTCCGTGGCCGCCCGCCGGGCGCGCGGGCCACCATGGCGGCATGAGCCTCCCGATCCCCGACCCGCTCTTCGTCTGCATCGACCACGTGGGCGTCGCGGTGCCCGACCTGGACCAGGCGATCGCCTTCTACGCCGACGCGTTCGGGATGACCGTGCGGCACCAGGAGACCAACGAGGAGCAAGGGGTCCGCGAGGCGATGGTCGGCATCGGGGACACCGACCAGTGCATCCAGCTGCTGGCCCCCTTGGACGAGACCTCGACGATCGCAAAGTTCCTGGACCGCAGCGGTCCGGGCCTGCAGCAGCTCGCCTACCGGGTCACCGACGTGGAGCAGGTGTCCGCGGTGCTGCGCGAGCGCGGGCTCCGGCTGCTGTACGACGAGCCCCGCCGCGGCACCTCGGGCAGCCGGGTGAACTTCGTGCACCCCAAGGACGCCGGTGGCGTGCTGGTCGAGCTGGTCCAGCCCGCAGAGAGCTAGACATGCCCTTTGTCACACGCGGGTGACAGCGTGGTTACCCACCAGTAGATTCCGAGCACCGAAACCGCGCCGACCAGACGCAGGAGCACCCGTGAAGAAGATCCTGGACGCCATCCTCGCCGGAGACACGACCCCGGAGGAGTTCGCCGCGCTCGACCTACCGGAGTCCTACCGGGCCGTCACGGTCCACAAGGCCGAGACGGACATGTTCGAGGGCCTGGAGTCCCGCGACAAGGACCCCCGCAAGAGCCTGCACGTGGAGGACGTCCCGCTCCCCGAGCTCGGCCCCGGCGAGGCGCTGGTCGCCGTGATGGCCAGCGCGATCAACTACAACACGGTGTGGACCTCGATCTTCGAGCCGGTGTCGACCTTCGGCTTCCTCGAGCGCTACGGCAAGTCCTCCCCGCTCGCGAAGAAGCACGACCTGCCCTACCACGTGGTCGGCTCCGACCTGGCCGGCGTGGTGCTCAAGACCGGACCGGGCGTGCACGCCTGGCAGCCCGGCCGCGAGGTCGTCGCGCACTGCCTTTCGGTGGAGCTGGAGAGCCCCGAGGGCCACAACGACACGATGCTGGACCCCGAGCAGCGGATCTGGGGCTTCGAGACGAACTTCGGCGGCCTGGCCCACATCGCCCTGGTCAAGACCAACCAGCTGATGCCCAAGCCGGCCCACCTGACCTGGGAGGAGGCGGCCAGCCCGGGCCTGGTGAACTCCACCGCCTACCGCCAGCTGGTCAGCCGCAACGGCGCCGGCATGAAGCAGGGCGACAACGTGCTGATCTGGGGCGCCAGCGGCGGGCTCGGCGGCTACGCCACCCAGTTCGCGCTCAACGGCGGCGCCACCCCGGTCTGCGTGGTCTCCAGCCAGGACAAGGCCGACATCTGCCGCAAGATGGGCGCCGAGCTGATCATCGACCGCCGCGCCGAGGACTTCCGGTTCTGGAAGGACGAGCAGACCCAGGACCAGAAGGAGTGGCGTCGCTTCGGCAAGCGCATCCGCGAGCTCACCGGCGGCGAGGACGTGGACATCGTCTTCGAGCACCCCGGGCGGGAGACCTTCGGGGCGTCGGTGTACGCCGCTCGCAAGGGCGGCACGATCGTCACCTGCGCCTCCACCAGCGGGTACATGCACGAGTACGACAACCGCTACCTGTGGATGAACCTCAAGCGGATCATCGGCTCCCACTTCGCGAACTACCGCGAGGCGTGGGAGGCCAACCGGCTCATCGCCAAGGGGAAGATCCACCCCACGCTGTCGCGGACCTACTCCATGGACGAGGTGGGCCAGGCGGCCTACGACGTGCACAAGAACCTGCACCAGGGCAAGGTCGGCGTGCTCTGCCTCGCTCCCGAGGAGGGGCTCGGCGTCCGGGACGAGGAGAAGCGGGCGGCGCACCTCGACGAGATCAACCGGTTCCGCGGGGTCTGACGGTCGCGAAACTGCGCCGCCGCGACGGGGTGGCTCCCGTGTGTAGGTTGGGTTTTCCGGGAGACTGGCCCCCATGCAGAGCGAGCAGACGGAGGAACGACCCATGAGCGACCGACCCGGCCTGTCCATCTTCGAGGACCCGGACGACAACGGTGAGGGGCGCGGCCCCAACCGCGACGACGAGGCCACCCAGGTGATCCCCGCGGTGCGCCCCCAGGGCCGCCCCGCCCCGGCGCCGCAGTCCCAGCCCTCCGCGAGCACCCCGCGACCGGAGAGCACCCCCGCCGCGAGCAGCGGCAGCCGGCCGAGCTTCCCCGTGGTCCGGCGCGGCGGGTACGACCCCGCCTCGGTCGACCGCCAGATGCACACGCTCGCCGGCGAGAAGGCCGGGCTGACCGCCGGTCTCAACGAGGCCAAGAGCAAGGTCGCCTCGCTCGAGAAGGAGCTCGCCGGTCTCCGTCAGCGGGTCTCCGAGCAGGACAGCCCGACCTACGCCGGCCTCGGCGGCCGGGCCAGCGAGATGCTCCGGCTCGCCGAGGAGCAGGCCGACGACGTGCTGGTCCAGGCCCGCGCCCAGGCGGAGGAGGTCCGCCGCCAGGCGGCCAAGGACGCCGACGTGCTCAAGGCGCAGGCCGCTCGCGACGCCGAGGACATGCGGATGGTCCAGCTCAAGGAGCTCGACGAGACCCGCGCCCGGGCGATGTCCGAGGTCGAGCAGGAGCGCTCGATGGCCACGGCGGAGGCCGATGACCTCCTCGCCTCCGCCCGGCGCGAGAGCGAGCAGCTCCGGCTGGCCGCCGAGCAGGAGGCCAACTCGCTGCGCACCGGCGCCAAGCGCGAGGCCGAGCAGGCGCGGGCCGCCGCCGACCGCGAGGTCCAGGAGGCCCGGCGCACGCTGGCCGTGGAGAAGGAGCGGCTGACCCGCGAGGCCGCCGAGCACCACAGCAGCGCGACCGCCGAGACCCAGAAGCTGGTCGAGGAGGCCGAGCAGCGCGCGAACGCGGCCGAGGCGCGGGCGCGCGAGGCCACGGCCGCCGCGACCAGCCACCGCAAGCAGGTGCAGGACGAGTCCGACCGGCTGCTCAGCCACGCCCGCCGCGAGGCCGAGCAGATCGTCTCCTCGGCGCAGACGCAGGCCGCGACGTTCACCGCCGCGGGCCAGGCCGAGGCCGAGCAGGAGCTCGCCGCCCTCAAGGCGGAGGTCGACCGCTACCAGAAGCGCCGCGACGCGATCGTGGGCCAGCTCGGTGCCCTGCGCGACGTCATCTCGGGATTCGGTGACGAGCCGAAGCCGAAGAGCGCCGCCGACGAGCAGGCGTGAGCGACACGGGGGTGCGCGCCGGCAGGGTGACCCGCCGAGCGCGCACCCACACGCGCACCTCGAACCGAACCGAGGTCGCGCTCCACCACCCGGTCCGGCTCGGGTTCTACGTCACGCTCGGTGGGTTCCTCGCCTACTGGCTCGGCGGCCTGGTCCTCTCGGTCGGGGGCATCCTCATCGAGGTCCTCGTCGCCGCCTTCATCGCCGCCGGGCTCAACCCGATGGTCGAGTGGCTGGGCCGGCGCGGCCTGGCCCGGCCCTGGGCGGTGCTGGTGGTGATCACCGGCCTGATCCTCGCCGTGGTGCTGTTCGTCGTCGCGCTCGTGCCCGTGATCACCGACCAGGTCTCGATGATCGTCCAGAACGCACCCGGCTGGGTGGACAAGCTCCAGCACAACGTCACGATCCAGCGGCTCGACCGGCGCTACGACCTCATCCGAAAGGCCCAGCACGCGCTGACCGGCGCCAAGTTCAGCTCAGCGCTGTTCGGCGGCGTCGTGGGCGTCGGACTCAAGCTGCTCTCGTTCGTGGCCAACACCTTCATCGTCATCGTGCTGGTGCTCTACTTCCTGGCCAGCCTGCCGAAGGTGAAGCGCTCCGCGTATCGGTTCGCGCCCGCCAGCCGTCGCGAGCGCGTGAAGGAGCTCGGTGACGAGATCATCGACAACGTCGGCGCCTATGTCTCCGGCGCCTTCCTCGTCGCGATGGCCGCCGGCATCAGCTCGCTGGTCTTCCTGTTCGTGGTCGGGCTCGGTCAGTACGCCGTGGCCCTGGCGGCCGTGGTCACGCTGCTCGACGTGATCCCGATGATCGGCGCGACGCTCGGCGCCGTGATCGTCACGGCCATCGGCTTCGCCACCGAACCACGGATCGGGCTGTACTGCCTGGCCTTCTACATCCTGTACCAGCAGCTCGAGAACTACCTGATCTACCCCCGGGTGATGGGCCGGTCGACCAACCTGCCCGGCTCGGTCATCGTGGTTGCGGCGCTGGTCGGCGCGGCCCTGCTCGGCGTGATCGGCGCTCTGCTGGCCATCCCGACGGCGGCGGCCATCATGCTGCTCGTCAAGGAGGTCTTCCTGCCGCGGCAGGAGGCCCGTTAGTCCGCGCGTGTCAGCGCGGCACGTCCCTGAAGGCCGCCGTCGTCCGGTCGGCGTAGGCACTGGTGTCGGCGGTCTCCATCGGACCGTCCCACTCCCGGGGCAGGGGTACGTCGACCCCGGGCGCGACCCGCTGCACGACCAGGTCGAGCACGGTCTCGGCGTCCCCGACCCACAGGTGCTTGGCGCCGTCGACGCCGACCACCTCGGCCTGCGGCACGGCCGCGAAGCGCTCCCTCGCCTCGGGCGGCTGCAGGTAGTCGTCGTGCTCGGGCACCAGCGCCAGCAGCGGCCGGCCGGACGCGGCCCAGGTCGCCAGGTGCTCCTCGGCGGAGAAGCGCAGCGGCGGGGACAGCAGGATCGCGCCCTCCACGACCGGGTCGCAGCCGTGCATCAGGGCCAGGTCGGTGCCGAACGACCAGCCCAGCAGCCACACGTGCGGCAGGTCGTGGAACTCCGCGTACTCCAGGGCCGCGGCCACGTCGTAGCGCTCCCCCTCCGCGGCGTCGAACGACCCCTCGCTCGTGCCGTGGTTGCTCGACGTGCCCCGGGTGTTGAACCGGAGCACCGCGACCCCGGCCAGCGCCGGCAGCCGGAACGCCGCCTTGCGGAACACGTGGCTGTCCATCATCCCGCCGTGCGTCGGCAGCGGGTGCAGGCACACCAGCGTCGCCACCGGGTCGCGGTCCTCGGGGACCGCGAGCTCGCCCACCAGCGACAGGCCGTCCGCGGTCTGCAACGTGACCGTCTCTCGACGGGCGGGCAGGACGGAGTTCGCGCGGATCGCTGGCATGGCCCCTATTGTCACCGACGCTCGCGCGCACCCCAGCAGGGCGTGTGCCAGTGCCGCCGCTCGTCGAGGCCGGTGGCCCCGGACGCGAACGACGTGGGGACGACCGGCCACGCGACGGTGTGCGGGGTGGCGGGGCGGATCAGCTGGTGGCAGCCGGGGCAGCGGTAGGGCTTGGTGGCGGCCGACCCGGTGACGCGCCGTACGACGTAGTCCTCGCCGCGGAAGGACTCGACCCGCTCGGCGCTCACGGGGAGCCGGCCTGTCCGTCGGAGGCCGCCACGAACCGCTCCACCCGCCGGTCCGGGACCAGCCAGATCACCGCGACCGCGACGTAGCAGGCCACCGCCAGCAGCGGGTGGACGAACGCCAGCAGGATGCCGGCGACGTAGATGGCCGGCGACACCTTGCCCTTGACGTCGCGGCCGAGGGCGGCCCTGAGCCGGTCCCCGCCCGGCGACCGGAAGATCACCCGCTGCAGCACGTAGTAGGCCACCGCGGCGGCGAGCAGGTTGACCCCGTAGACCACCAGCGGCGTCCGGGCCAGGTCGGTCTCGTCCATCCAGGCCGTGGTGAACGGGTAGAGCGACAGCCAGAACAGCAGGTGCAGGTTGGCCCAGAGCACGGTCCCGTCGACGTGCTCGACGACGTGGAACATGTGGTGGTGGTTGTTCCAGTAGATGCCGATGTAGACGAAGCTCAGCAGGTAGGTCAGGAACCCGGTCGCGGAACCGCGCAGGGCGGCGAGGGTGGGCTCGTCGGGCACCTTCAGCTCGAGCACCATGATCGTGATGATGATGGCCAGGACGCCGTCGCTGAAGGCCTCGAGCCGGCTGGTGCGCATATGCGCCAGTCTGTCAGCGGACCGTGTAGTCGCGGAATCCCCGCTGCGTCTTGCGCCCCAGGTAGCCGGCCGTGACCAGGTGCTCCAGCAGCGGCGCGGGCGCGAAGCCCGGCTCGCGGAACTCCAGGTAGAGCTCGCGCTGGATGGCCAGCGACACGTCGTTGCCCACCACGTCGAGCAGCTCGAACGGGCCCATCGGCAGCGCGCAGCCGTACTTCATCGCCGTGTCGATGTCGTCGGCGGTCGCGTAGTGCGCCTGGAGCATCTTCACCGCGTCGTTGAGGTAGGGGAACAGCAGCGCGTTCACGATGAAGCCGGCCCGGTCACCGCAGGACACCGCGACCTTGCCGACCCGCTCGCACAGGGCCCGGGTCGTCTCCGCCACGTCGTCGGCGGTGCTGACCGTGCTGACCACCTCGACCAGCTTCATCACCGGCGCCGGGTTGAAGAAGTGCATGCCGATGACGTCGTGCGCCCGGCCGGTCTCGCTGGCCAGCGCGATGACCGGCAGCGAGGAGGTGGTGGTGGCCAGGATCGCGCCGGGCTTGCAGATGTCGTCGAGGTTCTGGAACAGCACCGACTTGACCTTGAGGTCCTCGGCGATCGCCTCGACCACGATGTCGACGGCCGCCAGGTCGTCGAGGGAGGTCGACCCGCGCAGCCGCCCGAGGACCTCCTCGCGGGCGGACTCCTCGAGCTTGCCGCGCTGGATCGCCTTGTCGAGCGACCTCTCGATCGCGGCCCGGACCGCGTCGACGCGGTCCTGGGTGCGCCCGACGTAGGTGACGGGGAAGCCGGCCTTGGCGAAGACCTCGACGATGCCGGTGGCCATCGTGCCGGAGCCGACCACGCCCACCATCTTGACGTCGCGGCGCAGCTGCGGCTTGTCCTCGGCCGAGGGGGTGAGCGCGTCGTCGACCACCACCGGGCTGTCCGGTCCCTCGTAGGTGTAGAAGCCGCGGCCCGACTTCCGGCCCAGCAGGCCCGCGGTCACCATCTGCTTGAGGATCGGCGCGGGCGCGTGCAGCCGGTCGCGGCCCTGCTTGTACATCGTGTCGAGGATCTCGTACGCCGTGTCCAGACCGATCAGGTCGAGCAGGGCCAGCGGGCCCATCGGGTAGCCGCAGCCGAACCGCATGGCGGCGTCCAGGTCCTCGCGGGTGGCGTAGTGGCTCTCGAACATCGACGCCGCGTGGTTGAGGTAGCCGAAGAGCAGGGCGTTCGCGATGAAACCGGCCTTGTCGCCCACGACGACCGGCGTCTTCTGCAGCGAT
>Ga0308174_10000331_pt1 | contig 19768 bp, 13 predicted proteins | sample PhyPR2_FD_203894 | JGI IMG/M metagenome (GOLD analysis project Ga0308174, IMG submission 203894) | Soil microbial communities from UC Gill Tract Community Farm, Albany, California, United States - DLSLS.P.R2 | ecosystem: Environmental > Terrestrial > Soil > Agricultural land | place: USA... | reverse complement strand
GTTGGCCACGCCGGCCGCTTGCATTGCTTCGGATGTATCCAGCACGGAGACATAGCTGGGAGCCTCGGCCAACAGCCGTTCGTTGATCGCACGGAGGATGCGCAGCCTGCCGCCCGGCATGGATTCCGAAAGGTACCCGTAGGCTTCGGCGGCGGGGCGGTCGAAGGCATGTTGCACGACATGGCAGCCCAGACGATCGGCCATCGCCTGCCATAGCGCTTTGAACTCGCCGGCCGCCGCGGCGATGGTCTCCGCGGGCTTTTCGCTGAGCGCCGGAAGCGCGAGGTCGCGCCAGTTCGTTACCAGGAAGACGATATCCGGCTTGAAGCGATGCAAGCCGCTGCGGGGGTCAAGGACCTCCTGGCGAAACGCGCCATAGAGACCTTCGTAAAACTCGGCATCAATGCCCTCGCGAAAACACAACGCGCGCAGGACCGGAATCATCAGCGCGGTCGTGCTGCTGCCGAGCACGGCGATTTTGCAGCGGCGCATGGTAGGCGGCTGCTCCTTCCACACCGCGCGGATCAGCTTTTCGCTACGGGCATAGAAGGCGTAGCGCGGCCGCCGGATGAGCGCTTCGCGCAACAGTTGGGCCGCTTCGGCAGTCTTCCCTAAATCTCTGTACGCGCGGGCGGCTTGCAGGTACAGCAACGGGTCGCTGACGGCGCCGCTGGAGAGCAGCGCGCTCCAATGGCGCGCCGATTCTTCCAGGTTCGTGGGAGCGTGCAACCGCGCGCGGAAGTACGAGGCGGCCGCACTCGGCGGAAGTGCCGCGGCCCAATGCAGCAGCGCCTCGGTATCGCCCGGCGTCTGCTCCGCACTGAGCGCTTCGAGAACCGCATCCGCGGCAGCCTGTTGAAACGGCCCCTCGCGGAGAAGGGTCGCGGCGGTCTCCAGCTTCTGGCTGAAATTCAATCCCGTGAAGCGTCTTGCAATATCGCTCATGTTCCTGTCCCAGTTGCCGCTTTGCGCTGCGCCGCGGCCCATTTTCGCATGTCCGCCGACGCCCACAGCACAAGGCCGTTGGTGGGCGTGAACCGGCCGGCTTCGAAGGCCTTCCGCCGTTCCGGACTGCGATGGAATACCAACTCGTGCTCCACCGGCCCGTTAATGCGCGAGACGAAGCCGCCGTTTTCCGCAATTGCCTGATTTCGCCATGCCAGGTGCGGGCTAATCGCATGCGTATCCGGCGAATGCAGCCAACCGATGGTGAGAATGCCTTTGATCTCCGGCTGTAATTCCAGACACTCGGCCATTAGCAGGTAGCAGGCGTTCAAGGTCGCCGGAGAGAGCGCACGCACGCGGCGCCCCGGGTCCAGGTGAAAGAAGAAGGCCGGGGCAAAGCCCTTGAATTTCGTGGCGAAGAACAGTAACGCGGCGGAAAGCGACCGCGGCGGGATGAGCTTCAACCAACTCCGCGGAAACCCGGAGATCTCCCAATAAAACTCGCCGCCCGGAAAGATGCGCAGCGTCGCTTTCTTGCAGATCACGACGAAAGAAAACCGCCCTGCGCGGCACCACGCGTGCGACGCCTCATTCACCGCGAAATCCTGGAACGACTCGTAGAAGTACCGCTTCACGCCGCCGGCGACGTTGAGCGTGCTCACCGACGGGAGGCTCCGAAGAATCGTTTTCAGCACCAGAAAGCGCTCGCCGATTCCCCCGGCGATCTCTCCGCCGAACGCTGTCAGCAACCGCTTCATGGGCTCGAGCGTCGCCAGCTCGTCATTCACGGCTGCGATCGCGCGCACACACGCATCGTCGGCTTGGCCGGAGTGCTGCAAACGCATCTCCAGCTCCTGAAAATAGGGGGCGGCGAGCGCCTGAAGACAATTCCGGCGAACCTCTTCCGCGGCCGCTTCCAGATTTTCCGGTAATTCAGGCAGCAAGGGCCTACCTCAACCCTCCAGAGCGCCGCGGCGCTCGAGGGTTTTCAGCAATTCGCCCACGCTCTGAAAACTCTGTATCTCCTGGTCGGGATGTATGCGCAATTCGCTGGAGACCATAGCCATGATTTGCACGTCGCAGAGCGATGACCAGTCGGGGACGGAATCCCGCGTATCGGAGTCCTTCAGAGTGCCGGTGGGCACGGAAAGAACCTCTTCCATCATGCTGCGAAAGCCTGCCTTCGTCACGAGATAGCCTCAGTTGGTAGTTGATTCGCCAGCCGGATGGTAGCCCGGCATTGCCTCAACCAACATAGCCCGGTGCGGGACGAAATCGCAACCGCGCATCGTTCGCGGCACGTATTAGAGTCCGCCCGCGGTGGGGCTGCTCGCCGAAGTTCCGGCCGTGGATGGAAGAATCTCGATCGCGTTCACCGCCGGGGCATCCGCCATGCCCGCGCTGAACACAATCTGTATCTGGCCGTTGGTGACTGCCACCGGGAACGTTTTGTCGACGGGAACGAGGAAGCCGCCCGCCGCGACGAGGATATCGAAGTCGGCGAGCACCGGCGTGCCGTTGATTGCCACGTTGAACCGGCGCTGCCCCGGTGAGGCCAGCGCCACTTCCGCGAACTTTAACTTCACGGTGTAGGCGCCATTTGCGACAGCGAAGTTATAGCTGAAATTGTGGCTGTAGCGCACGGTCTGATACTCCGCGTCCAAGCCGGTTTTTGGGCCTACCGCCCACGTGCTGCCGCCCGTAAATCCGGTATCGGCCGACCAGGCACGTCCCGCGGGATCCGTATATGCCCCGCCGCCGGCATTGACCCGAATGGAAGTGACCGGCGCAATCACCAGGGTCGTAATCGCCGACGTGAGATTGATCGTTGCGGTCGCCGAGCGCGCGGCATTATTGCTGTCGACAGCAGTCACCGTGACAGCCTGGCTGCTGGCGATCGATGATGGAGCGGTATACACGCCGTTTGAAATGGTCCCTACGGCCGGAGAAAGCGACCACTTGGCCGCCACCGGACCGGTCGAGTCCGCGAATACGAAACTCACCGATTGTCGCGCTGCGAGCGTCGTGCTGCCCGGCGTCAAAGTTACCGGAAGCAGAGGCAGAAGCGTCACCGGGATGGCAATCGTTTGCGTTGCATCCGCCATGCTCCGGGCGGTAACGGTCACTAGCGGAACGGGAGACGTCACGGTTCCCGGGGCGGTATAGAGACCGCTGCTGGTAATGGTGCCGGCGCCCGACACCGACCACGTAACAGGGGTCGAAGCGGTGAAGCGCAGCGTGTCTCCGGCGCGAACAGAAGTTGCCGAAGCTCCGGCGGTGAAGGGGAGAATCTCAATGGCGTTGATGGCCGGCGAATCCGCCGTGCCGGAGCTGAACGCAATCTGGATCTGTCCGTTTGCCACCGTCACGGGGAATGCTTTGTCGATGGGAATCAGCAAGCCTCCGGCAGCCGCGGCGATATCGAAGTTCGTCAACACCGCCGAGCCGTTGATCGCCGCATTGAATTGCCTGCGCCCCGCTGTGGTGTACAGCACTTCGGCGAATTTGAGCACCACCGTGTACGTGCCGTTGGGAACGTGGAAGGTGTAGTTGAAACTCGAACCGTAGCGGACGGTCTGATACTCCACATCCAAGCCGGCCTTTGCGGACACGCTCCATAGGCTCCCGCCGCTGGACCCGGTGTCCGCCAGCCACATCCGCCCCGCAGGATCGCTATAGGCGCCGCCGCCGGCATTCACGCGAATCGGCAGAGATAGAGTGGTGGATTGCTGGGATATCCCGGAGGCAGTCAGGTTGACGGTTGCCGACGCGCTGCGCGCTGCGTTATTGGTGTCCACTGCCGTCACCGTGACCGCCTGGTTCGCGGCGATGGTCAGCGGCGCTGTATAAACTCCATTCGTAATGGTGCCCACCGAAGGCGCAACGGACCACTTCGCCGCAACGGGACCGGTGGAGTCGGCGAATTGCAACGTTACCGACTTTCCGGCGGAGAGCGTGGAATTGGCCGGCGTCAAGGTTACCGCCGTTGCGGCGCCGCTCTGCACAATCTGAACAGTCCCCAGCACTGACGTCCCGTTCTCGCTGGCGATTCCTGTTTCCCCGGTTGCAATCGCCGAGTTGGCGGAGTTTCGATAAACCGCCTGGAAGTACGCCACCCGGCCCGGAATCACCGGAATCTGAATCGAGCATCCCGATGCGCAAGGCTGCCCCGCGGCTCCATCGGTCGCCCATGCGAATGCTGCCGTTCCGGCGCCGGCCAGGCACACTTCGCGCCGGCTCGTGCAGAAGTAGTCGGTGGCGCTGCCGTTCTCCAGATATCCGAACTGCACCACGGCGTTGTTGACCCCGCTAACGGAGGGGTGCAGGTTCACGCTTACGGGGATGTAGTTATCGCGGCGCGTGGTGGGGTCTGCCGCAGGCTGCTCCGGAAGCTTCGCCATGTACGCCTGCGTGTGCCCCGTCACGGTGGAGCTGAACATCGCCCACGTCCCGTCGGGCGTCGAAAACGCGGTGTCATACAGCGAATTCGGCTCGTGATAATGCGAGAAGCCCTGTGTGATGACCCGATTTAATTCGCCGTTCGGAAGAGATTGCGAATATCCACCCTGCACTACGGACTGGCCGTACGCAACCGCGTCCCCCACGCAAATATCTACCGTAGCCGTGCTGCTCAAGACGTTGCCGAAGCAGCGCACGGTAGTGGAAGGGTCGCCCGAATAGCGGTAGTTCGCTCCCGGGCAGCTTACAAAAATATCGCCCGCCGATGAGTTCGACAGGCATTCGCCGCCTTTGCGCGCCACGCAATAGGTGTACGGCATGGAGTCGCCGATCTGCGTTCCCGTAGCGGGGCTGGAGACATCGCGCAGCAGATTGATGCCGCAGGTGGCCTGGGTGGGCACGCTGTCGCGTTGCAGCGTTGTGACTGCGACGCGGTAGATGCTGGAGGTGCCTGCGACGAGCTGCGCGGAGTTGGTCCCGAACACAAACGGCATACGGTCCAGTATCCAGGTCTGGGCGGCGGCGCCGGCAGTCATCTGCTCATGGCTCGGATGCATCTGGTACGAGTTTGTCGACGGCGAGCTTCCGTTGAAGGTGGGGGCTGCGTTCGAGTGCAAGGGCGGGTTCGTCGTGGATAGCCCAGGCGCGCCTCCGGTCTGCGTCCAACCGGTCCAGCAGCCCAGCGATCCGCCGAAACAGCCCCAATCTACCATCGCATTTTGTTCATTGCGCGCCACCGAGTGGCCGCCCGTATGCGTGTGCTCGATGACCTCTGGAGACGTGGCGCCGGAGGCTGCGGGGAGGACCACGGAATTGCCGTGGGGATCCAGGTTGAAGTTCCACCACAAAGTCGGACTTGCCTCGTCGGCCATCGAATTCGTCCTGCATGCGGCATACAACGGCGCGCCCGCCGGGGCGCTCGACGCCGGCTGTTGCCAGAGCGTCAATCCTGTGTTCGCGTAAAACGGCGATGACGCCATCTGGCTTGCTCGCCGCACGGTCCACTGGTGCGTCGCGGCATTCTTCGACACGAGCTCGATGTATTCGTCTACCCCGTATGTGAAGCTGCCGTCACCGTTGTTATCGAGGAAAAAGAGATCGCCGGGTTGCGCGTCCATGAGATATCCATAGGCCGGACCGGGCATCGCGGGTTCGTAGCTTCCACCCTGGGATTGAATCGTAAATAAGGTATCGGCCGGTCCGATCGCTCCGCCGGCCGGTCCCGACACCATCAGGCGGTATGGACCGCCGAAAGTGCCTCCACCCGTCATATCGTTCGGGACCGCCATGGCCCATGCGCTTCCATCACCGGCCGGAAGGATGTTGTGAATGCCGCACCAGCGGCTTGCGGGCGCCTTCCACACAGGCAGCGCGGCCACGACGCCGCCCGTTCCTCCAGAACCCAGCGGCTGCCCGTTTCCAGCGGAGAATACCACCACCCAGCCGGAGTAATTCTGACCGCCCCAAAGTTTCAGCACGATTTTCCCTTGCTGCACCGAAACCGGCAGCCAGTATGGGAGCGCCTGCTGCTGGGCAGCCGTAAATGCTGGATCGAAGGCCCGCAAGAGGGCGTTCAGGTCCGAGGGAGCCGGTGTAAGTAGTGTCCACCGAAGCGCCGCATCGGGCGCGTCCTGGCTGAATGTCCCCGCAGTTGTCAGCGCGCCCGTCCACTTGCCGGCGATCACCGAAGAGCCGGAGAGACAATAGAATGCCGTGCCGTCAGTGGAATCGAACACGGCCTCGCCACACGAGATCCGCGCCTGATTGCCGAATGTCAGATAGGGAACGATGAGGCTGGTCAGCGGCTGAACATCGCCCGTGGCGGTGTTCACGGAAACCAGGGTCGCCGCGTAGGCCGACGGCATGGCACAGACGAAGTAAGGCACGCCCGCACTCACCACAGGTACGTGGGAACAAACGGAGAACGCACCGCTGTCCGGCCAGATTCCCGAATTCGGATCCGTGTCGCTTTGAGTTGTCACTCTGCGGACCAACGCTCCGGTGACGGGGTCGATCACGCTTTCTTTCCGGTCATTCGGATTGAGGTCCGGCCAGTTATAACCGCCGGGATGGGTGGCGTCGACGGGCAGGATCTCGGGGTACGTGCCTCCGGAGACGATCGGCGCGGTCGCGAAACTGCCCATCATCACGGTAGTTCCGCAGGTAATCTTGTAATAGTGAGTCGTGCCTGCCTGCAATGCGCGGCTGTGGCGTTTTCCATCAGCGCCCAGAAATGAATTCGGCGAAGCGCTGGCGTTCATTCCATGCTTTCCGGCTACGAATATGCGTTGCGTGCCGCTGGCAAGCGTGCCGGGCCGGGAATCGAGATTCGCTCCGGCAAAAATGGCCGGATCGACATCCGGGACGAGTGGCGATAGAGAGGCTGACTCGCTGACGGCTACACTGCACGCGTCCGTAGCGGGCGCGGTATACACCAGAATCGCTTGTGTGGAAGTAGTACTAACGGACACCTCAGCCGAGGCGGCCAGAACCAGAGAAGCGCCAAGCGATATCCGGAGAATCCTGTGGATCATGGCCCCGATAGTAACAATATGTGCTGTTTATTACTATGAAACACATGGTTATGTTTATAACAATAACGAAAAGTACCATTACTCCAGTACTACTCAGCCACGGTAGGACGGCTCTCTACTCTGAAATGCGTACTTGCAGCGGACCAGCGGAGATGGGCGCTCCCGACGCATCGCGGTACTTCCACCGGTAGTACACCACGCGCTGCGGCAGTGCCGGAATTGCAATGGTGCAGCCCGCGGCACAGGGAGTTCCCTGATATGCTTCGGATAGCGTATAGAAGAATGGCGCCGTTCCATCGAAGGACGCACCCGTAGCGACGCAGCCCTCCTGCCGTGACGTGCAGTAGAACTGGCCCGGATCCCCATTTTCGGCATATCCAAACTCGAGGACAGCATTGTCGGCCCCCGCGACCGTTGGCGCGGGCACCGCTACAGCAAGGGGTTGAAAGGTATTCCGGGCGACCCCGTCGGCGGCGGGATACGGCGGCAAGATAGTCACCAGATCGTCGCTGCGAACTCCCTCCATCCATCGAACCTGTGAAAACAACAGCGTTCCGCTTACCGGCGCCTGAACATTCCAGTAGACGTCTTGCTGATTCCAACGCGTGTACGCCGGGCCCAGGCGCCGCTCGCTGCTTCCTGTGAAGTCCGGCTGCAGAACGCCCATCTCTATGACATTTCCCGTCGGCAAACCGAGATCGCCAATGCAGATGCTGTTGGTATCGTCGCTTTGCTTCGCAATTCCCGGATAAGCGCAATACGGAAAACTGACATACGGCGCGTTCACATAAACATCACCGGCCGCCGAACCGGGCCGGCACTCGCCCGCCTTGTTGGCGATGCAGTACTTGTAGGAGTCGCCGGCGCCATCCGATAGCGTAGTGCCGGCGCCACTCACATCCACCAAGGGGGTGCGGCCAACGAACGCCATGGTTGCCAGATGCTTCCTGTTGAGGACCGCCCCTCCCGTGCCCTTCCATAATTGCCCGCTCGTATTCACAAACGGCGCGGACGGGGTGCCAACGGTGGGAAAGGGCGAGGTTCCGCCGTCAAAAGGGTGAGCGTCGATGCAGACGCCGTTCATACACGGCCCGGGGTGTCCATCAATCTGCAACGGGCTGCCGATCCCCAACTTACCGGCGAACGGCGGGTTTCCGGCGACGGTGACCGCCGGAGCAGTCGAAAGGGAGCCCAGGCCTCCATTCCGCACGATATAGCAACCGCCGTTCCTGCCCACGATGGCCGCCGGGCACAGGGCGTCACCCACCGTTGATGCATTCCCGCCACCCTCGATGTACGTTCCTGTCGAATTGTTGCCCCAGTTCGCGTGGGTGTTCGTAGCGCCCGGGTCTGGAATAACGGTCGTCCAGGTGGGATTGGCGCCTGTTGGATCGGCCCGGTAGTTCCAGGTAGAGAGCCGCGCATTGAACTGATTCACAACGCCGCAGGTCATTTTCAATTGCTTGCTGGTGTGCGCAGCAGGTGTACTGCCCGCGTATCCACGCTGGAGGGTAAGATGCGTCGAGTCTGTTTTCGCGATTATCCTCAGGAACTCGCTATCGATCGCGACGAGATCGCCCACCTCGGCGGTCTGCAGGAAACTACCATCGGACACTCGTAGGGGGTCCCCGCTCACCACGACCTCCGTACAAACGTCGCCGGCGACGCCGAGGACGTTTCCTGGACACGGATTCAATCCGCCATCGGCGCCAGGTTTCCCACTCAAGGCCGTGCTCATCAGCGTCATGACAAAAGGCGACCCCAAAATGTCATTGCACGCGGTGGAAACCCAACCGCCTTGTGGCGGAAACGCGTCGTGCAGGACGCACCAGGAAAGCGGCGCTTTCCGGTAGGTGGAAGCCGCCGCAACCACGCGGACACTATCGGGCGTCGTCCCCGCCGGCGTGCGGTCCCCAAGCGAAACTACGAACTGCCATCCGGGCGTGTCTTGGCTTTGCCCCCATACGTAGATCAACACATCCCCGTCCTGCGATACCCCGCCGAAAAACCAATACCCGATCTTAAATCCGCTGGCGGCGAAATCCGGGGAAAATCCCAGCGCCGTGATCGTCAGCGAGTCGCTCGGATTGGGCTGTAGGATCGTGAAATCCAGACACGGCTGCGTTCCATGATTCAAACTGCAGTCCGGCAATGAGCCGGAAAACGCCGTGTGCGGCCCGCGATACTGAACCTTGATGAGGCTGATTCGGTTTGCATCGAAATATATCGATTTGAGGCAGTACCACGTGTCTCCATCGGCGGGGTCGAATGGCGAAAGGGTCTGGTTATTCCCGCAGATCGCCCCCGCGCTGAAACGGCCGTTGCCGTAAGACATTGCGACCGTGCCGAGGTCCCGAGACTCGCTACCGTCTTCCGCGGTCCAATACAAGTCATTATCCAGAAAACAGTTATACCCTCGCGTTCCATTCACCGTCACAGCCGGTCCGCATACATTGAGCGACTCCGCGAACCACCCCGTGAAAGGGCTGCTGCCGTATGCGAACTGCGTTTTCCCGAGCGTAATCACGTCCGGCGCAGCCGTGGTTTTCCACAAAAGGACGCCGAAGTTATTCGCCGTATATGCGGCGCCATTTGCATCCCCATCCGGACCCGACAGCAGAGTCAGCGTGTTCTCGTTCTGAATGGAGTCGATAACGTATTCCGTCCCGGCGATCGTAATCCTGCTGCCGTGCCCCCATCGGATGTTAAAGGGCTTGCCCGAAACTACCGTCACCCGTTTGGTCGCGGCCGTGTAATTCACAACCCCGGTAGCCTGCGATGCATCGACACGGCTGACCGGCGGCGGCCCCCCATTCTGCCAGAGGTCCATAGGCGCCGTAGTGCCCAGCGTGTACGTCTTTGCCGTGGTACTTAGGGAAGTCTTGCGAAACCCGGTCGCGCAACTCACTCCATCCACCGTCAGGCATGCGGATATGGTGCAATCGTCGCCTTGGCACGATCCGTTATTGATCGACGCGCCGGAAATCGTTACGGTCAGCCAATCGAGAGACGATCCGTTGCTGGCGTAGGTAGCGCCGCCCGGAATGGAGAGCCCGTCCGCGCGCAAGAACAGCGGGCAATTGCCGCCGGCCGTGCACGGACCTTGAAAGGTGGCCGTACCGTTAGCTGCCAGTGGGCCTGCCGGGTTTTTCCATGTCTCGGTGAGGTCCCACGCCGTTTGAAAGTTTTGGGCTGCGGAAGGCGTGCCCGCCGGCCCGGTGGCGCGAAACGAGCGGACCCCTGTTAGCGGATCGATGAGCGCTTGTGCTTTGTTCGCCCACTGCACGGTGGGATACGCGTACTGTCCTGGATGCGCCCGGTCCAGGGGAAGGCCATCGTTATACGTCTCGCCCAGCGGAAGATTGGCCGTATTGAAGTCGCCATCCAGCGTCTGCATTCCGCAGGTCAGGCTGTAATGATGCCGGGAATTCACCTGGAGAGCGCGGCTGTAGCGGTTGCCGTCGGAGGCAATATCGGCGGTACGCCGCCCCAGCACGAAGGTTCTTAACTGCCCCGTACTACCGCTGGAACCGATCTTCGTTAGCTGTCTGACTGAAGACGGCGACGCCCGACCGGACGCCGGTGGGCTCGAAACGGTATTTCCCGGGCGCGAATCCAGATCGGAACCAGGGAACAACACCGGGTTGACGTCGTCAATCAGGACGCCAATGGCGCCCGAGGCCGGCGCCGCTGAAGGATCACCGGAAATCGAGAACTGATTGGAAGATGGCACCGCCGTGACGGTTTGCCACCCGTCGAGGGTGCCCGTCCCTTCCACGTAAACCACTGCTCCCGCACGCAGGCCATGAGGGGACTGCGTTTGGATCGTTATCGAATTGTCCGAAGCGGCGGTGCTTCCGGAGATCGAGATGCCGCGGTTCATGTCCGCCACCCGCAGACTGCAGGCGCCGGATATCGGGGGTGTATATTGCAGTAACGCCTGGCGGGAAGCCGTGGAAACGGAGAGATTTGCGATTTGCGCCCACGCCGCTGGCAGAAAACACGCGAAAGCCAGAACCGTGAGTTTCATCGCTTTATTTTACGCCACGGCCGCTCTCACGCCGCTGCGACTACAACGGCAGGTCGGTGTGATATGACGTTTTGGGCGTAATATTGACGCAATATAGCGGGTGATGAAAGTCGTGAAACACGTACATCTGTTCATGCCACGGCGCCCGGTAATTGTGCATATAAGAAAACATGTTGATGGGGCAGACTTTCAGCGCCTCATGTTCCAAATTGAAGTCGCGGATCGCGGCGAGTTCGCCGATATACTCGTTGTGGCAGGCGATCTCAGGCCACAAAAGGTCGTCGAAATAGCAGTACGTGCGGGGAAGATGCGAGCCCGCCGGACCTTCCAGGACCTGGAGGGCCGCTCGCGTAGAGCTGTAATAGTCGAGATCGAAGGCCACAAAACCGATGGGCGGCGCATCCGAATTGGCCAGGAAGCCGGGAACGGTTTTGTGCACCTCGCCGATTACTAAACTTGCATTCTGTAGGCGCGCCTTCAGCGCCTCCTGATCCATTTTGTAGAATCCCTGATCCCACACGTGCGCCACGTCGCGATAGTCGACCGGGGGCGGCATTCCGGTACCACCGTCAAATCCGTAAATCTTGATTTGGACGCCTAGATTTCGGCTTACTTCCCCGGCGATGGCTTCCATTGCCAGCAAGCCGCGTCCGCCGGCGACCCCGAACTCAATGGCACTGATGGCGGGGAGCCCGAGTTGCTTGGCCAAGCTCGCGGCATTGTAAAGACCGTATAGATAATGGGGGCGCGCCGAGATTCCGTATTCCACGCGCAAAGCGAGCGGCCCCGCCGGGAACGCCCGCCACAGGCTACGTGCACCTGGGACAGCGCTGACCCGCCTCACAAGACGCCGGCCGAGAGTTTCCGCGAACAATTCTTTGGAACGGCGTCGTGCGGGAGGCTTCTCGACTTGCACCGCGGTACCAACGCTGGAGCCGCCGGCGGCGGTGGTGTACGCTTCCTGACTAACTACGGTCTCTTTATGCACGTTTCCGTCACCTCGTCTTATGCATCTTACGGACAAAAACGCGCGCCAACCGTTAGCTATCTCACCTTTTGCCGATTCGGTGTAATGCCCGCTACAAAATCAAGGTCTTAGGAGGCTTTCTGCTTCTTTTCTCGCCAGGGCCAACGTGTTTTCAATGTGATGTTGCCAATCGCGAACCGAGCGTTGGCTGCTCCGTTCGCCACTCCAGACCGCGGATTGACGGCGACCAACGCCACTCGTGAAGCCCCTTGGGCGAAACGCCGCCGTGCCGTGTCCGCTAGAAACCCGCTGAGCTCATGCTCGAAGCCCGGTAGCATCTCGAAATCGTGCAGCAGTGCCTCACCAGTTTGCAAAGCCACTCCATCGACACCGCTTTCGGTTTCTTTCTCCAGAATTCGCGAGAATCCCCAGCCGGCGAGCCGCCCATTGACGACGAGGGTATGGAAGTCGCTGCCGGCCTGTGACGCCGCCGGAAGCTTGCCCGCCGCGGTCATGATGCGCCATTTCGCATAGGCGCCGGGGACCTCAAGCAAGAGATCATAGATCTCGTTCAGCCGGTACTCCCGCGTGCCATCCGCAGTCGTAAGATTTACAGGGGCTTCCGCCCAAAAAAGGACGGTCCGCGTCCGCTGCCACACCGGCGCCAGAACGGTCTCGCGTACATAACGAGCCGCCAGCATGGGAGGCATGCGGAAGATATTCAGGAGTTGTCCGATCGTTTCGACGAGATACGGCCGGATGTCCTTCGTCCAGCGCTCGTCGCCCAAGACGCGCCGGATAGCGTGCACGGCGACCAGTTCTGCACGCTTCCGCCAGTACATCAGCCCTTGCGGGTATAGCTCAACGAGCGGGAGGGACACTCGCGTGGTGCTGCAGCGTTCCTTCAAGTCGCCCTCTCCAATCGTCAGATCGAAGCCGGCGATTCCCCACTCGGCGGACCTTTTCATGATCGAAAGCACCAGCAGCAAGCCCGGCGAATACTGACGCTCGCGGACATCGAAGGAAGGCGCGCCAAGGTACAGCACGCCTTTAGAGATCAGTCCGTAGTGACACGCCAGGAGTTTGCCGGCCCCGCGTAGCACCGTTACGTGACCGAGCGGGGAATGAAAGAGCGCATCGTAGAACGCCTGTTTCTCCGCACTATTGAAGGAGACGCCGGTGCCGCGGGATACCTGCCGAAGCGAGTGTTGCAGATAGAATTCCCGCTTTAACGCATCCCACTCGGCGTCCGTCCGCACAACGTCCGCCGAAACTTCGCCGCGGCGGCGAATGCAGTTCATTTTGTACTTCACGGAGCGGCTCTTAAACGGATCCTCTTTCGCCTCCTGCGGCCACCACCGCCAGCCGAAGAAATACCGCCGGATCATCGGCACACCGGTCTCGCCCGAGAGACGCAGCAGGATGTCGACGGAGGGCGCTTCGGGCACCGTTGATCCGAAATGGAAGACGTTCGGGTATTTCCCGGTGCGATAGACCCGCAAGAATTCCCGCAGCATCGATTCGCGGTGCTCGGGCAGGGCGAGCACGTCGCGGTAATCCGCCATCCCCGCGCCCGCGAAGACAAGCTCTCCCGTCGCCCCTTGAGACGCCATCGCTGCCAGCCCCACTACCTCGCCACCGGACTGCGCGACGATGAGGAACGGGACATAAGTTGCGCTGTAAGCGCGATACCATTCCATGCACCAGATCGGACCCTGGAAAAAGGTCGCGAACGGGTCGAGATCCAGCAACTCCTCCCAACGCCGCAGCAAGCCCGCACCGACAGCATTCTCAATATCTGCGAGGCCGGCAATTCGGGAAAATACCAGTGTCGAAACTTTGGATGGAAGGGTGACGCCTGGGACGTCGATGGGCGTGCTCACTCGTGACTGATTTTCGCATGTTTGGCGATTTCCCGCCGCTCCCGCTATACTGATACTGCTCTTTTATGCGCCCTTTCTTTTGGCGTATCGGGCATTAGCGTATGAATCGGTCGGAATTTCTCGTCTTAGTTGACGAACTGCTGGAACAAGAACCGGGCGCCTTTCAGGGGCCCGAACAACTCGCGGACAACGGCTGGGATTCATTAGGCGTTGTCGGATTCATCGCTCTCGCCGAAGAGCACTTCGGTGTTGCCATCCCTCCACAAAAATTTCTTGAAGTGAAGACCGTCAATGACCTTGTCGGTCTGGTCCAAGATAAACTTTCGGCCTGATATGCCTTCTCCGTTGGACCTCACCGGCCGCACGATCCTTATCACAGGAGCGTCTTCGGGCCTAGGAAAGTTCGCGTGCTCATATTTAAGCCGTCTCGGAGCGCGAATCGCCGCTACCGGCCGTGATGAGGCCCGGCTCGCCGAAACCATGTCCGAGCTCAGCGGCGAAGGCCATTCCTCCTTCGTTCGCGACCTGACGCCTGTGGACGATCTACCTTCGTGGCTGCGGACCGTCGTGCAAACCACCGGCCCACTACATGGTCTTGTGCATAGCGCCGGGTTGGTCCTCACGGCTCCGCTAAAGATTCTCACGGCGGAAAAACTGCGTGAGGTCCAGACTATCAATGTCGATGCCGCTGTGATGTTGGCCAAAGGATTCAGGCAGAAAGGCGTCGCGGCTCAACCGGCCAGCATGGTTTTTATGTCGTCCGTTGCCGGCATGCGCGGCGAACCCGCCCTCGCAGCTTATTCGGCGACAAAGGGCGCACTCATCGCTCTGAGCCGCAGTCTGGGCCGCGAACTCGCTCGCGAAAACATCCGCGTCAACTGCATTTCAGCCGGCTTCGTCCGCACCGCCATGAGCGAAAAGATGATCGCGCAAATGCCCCCGGACAGCCTGGATAAACTCGTGAGCGCGCACCCGCTGGGTTTGGGAACGGCCGAGGACGTGGCCAACGCCATGGCATTTCTCTTGTCCGATGCCTCGCGTTGGATTACCGGCTCTAACCTTGTAGTCGACGGGGGTTATACCTCATGACCACTTCTCTGCAGAGCAATACGATTCTCGGGATATCGCCGGCGCTGCCTTCGGCCTCATTGTCCAATGAAGAGCTCGAGGCGCGGTTTGACCCTAAGGAACTCGCCAGCATCTGTAAGATGGCGGGCATTCACTCGCGGCGCGTTCTCGGAGAGGGGCAGCAACTCTCGGATCTGGCCTTGACCGCTGCGGAGCGGTTACTCACTCAGAAGAACATCGACCGGGAAACCATCGATCTGCTCATCTACATCACCCAGACGCCGGATTACCGGATCCCCGCCACTGCGACCGTACTTCACGGCAAGCTCGGGCTAAGCCAGCGGTGTGCTTCGTTCGACATAAATCAGGCTTGCAGCGCGTTTCCGTATGCCATGAGCGTGGCGCACGGAATGATCGCCAGCGGAACGGCGCACTATGCGCTTGTGATCAATGCGGACGCTCTGACGACGGTGATTCATCCGCAGGACCGAAGCCTTATCCCACTGCATGGGGACGGAGCCTGCGCGACGCTCGTAGGTCCATGCGCTTCAGGCTTCGGCTTTGAACATTTTTCGCTCGGAACGGACGGCACGGGGGCGAAGTACCTTTTGGCGCCATCGGCAAACGGCCGCAATTGCGACGGCGCTGTGGAAACGCAGTATCCGGGATACCTGACGATGAATGGGCCGGCGGTATTCCATTTCTCGATCAGCAAAGTGCCGGCTGCCGTCAAGGCCGCCCTTGCCGCTGCGAACCTCACCATGGACAACATCGACCTGCTCATCTTCCACCAGGCGAATAAGACCATGCTGGATCTGTTGTACAAGTCCTTGCGCGTTCCTCCCGCAAAGCAATACTTCAATATCGCGGAAATCGGGAACTTGAGCGGCCCCGCGACTCCCGTCGCTCTGGCCGGCGCATGGCGCGATGGCTGCATCAAACCCGGATCGCGCACGCTGCTCTGTTCTTTTGGCGCGGGCCTCACCTGGAGCACGGCGATTATTCGCTGGCCGGAAGATGCCGACCCGTCTATCCCACTCGATTTCGTCGTCGCCAAGGAAGATCTTGTCAGTGCAGCCATCTGATTCCCGCGTATTCCGTCTCGAGGAATTGGAACCGAACCAGAGCTTCACGGTGTCACAACTGTACAGCGACGCCGAAATGGACGAGTTCGAGCGGCTCAGCGGCGATCACAGTCCGCTTCACGTCGATGCCGCCGCAACGCAGGCTTATGGCTACCCCGACAGGCTCGTTTACGGTTTTCTCTTTCTGACACTGCTCTCGCGCATGGTCGGCACCCACCTGTACCATGCCGTCTGCGCCTCCGTAGCGGTGGATTTCGTAAACCCCGTATATCCCGGGGAGACGGTAGAACTCGTCGCGACCGTGGACCGCATTCAATCCTCACTCCGCTCGGTCGTTTTCAAGGTTCGCTTTCAGCGCGGAGCCGACGTGGTCGGCCGCGGCAAACTGACTACAGTCTTCCTGGATGCAAGATAATCTATGCTAATGAACAATCCCGCGGTAATGGAAAAAGTTCGGGGGGTATTTCAGGACGTTTTCGAAGTACCGGGGCTGCGCATCACGCCCGAAACCGGCCCAGGGGATATTGAAGATTGGGATTCCGTCGCGCAGGTTAAACTTGTTCTCGCTCTGGAAGAGGCCTTCGACGTGCGCTTTTCGGTTAATGAAGTGGCCGCTATGAAAACCGTCGGCGATTTCGTCCGCACCATCAGTGCGAAGCGCGTCGAAAACTGACATGTCGTCCGTCGAGTTCGCGCAAGGCCTCGAATCCGAACTGCCCGCCATTGCGGCGCTACTACACAACACCTTCGGCACCAACGATACCTACCGCGTATTTCGGCCCGAGGTCATGCGCTGGAAATGCCACGCCCCGCACCCGCTCTGGAACGGCTCGCGCAGTTATGTGGTTCGCTATCAGGGAGAGGTCGCAGGTTGCGGTTGTATGGTGCCGATGGAGTTGCTGACGCCGGCAGGAGATGTTCTGCGTGCCGGTGTGGTTATCGACTGGGCCGGCAGCCGCGCTGTCCCGGGTTCGGGAGCGCTGATCTATCGCGGCCTTCAGGACCTCGTTGACGTGCTCATGGGAATCGGCGGATCGGACGACGCCCGGGCAATCATTCCGCGCATGGGCTTCAAAGTAAGAAGTTCCATCGAGAACTCGGTTCGAGTGACCAGGCCCGTGACGCACATGTTCCATTCCCGGCCGCTCACATGGAAGTCTCCGCTGCGCGCCGGCCGCGATTCTCTGCAGCTCATCAAGCCGTCCACTTCCGTGCCGCAATCCTGGAGCGCGAAACCGGTGCAGCGGTTCGACGCGTCCGTGAACCCTGTGTTGCCCGTCCCCCGGGCCGGCATTGTCGCCCGCCGCACCCCTGAGCTACTCAACTACTACCTTGACTGCCCGGCGTCGGCCATGCGCGGCTTCCTGCTGTCCCTCGATCAGCGCCTGCAGGGATATTTCATATTGAGCCGCGTCGGCCGGGAAACGCGCATTGCCGAACTTTGGATTACGTCGGCGGAAGAGGCGGATTGGCGTGCCGCTTACGCTCTCGCTGCCCGCCTTGCTTCCAAAGAGGACGGCACAACCGAAATCTCCGCGCGTGCTGCTCTTCCCGTTGAAAGATCCGCGGTCGCGGCGGCTGGTTTTCGCGTTATCGCCAGCGACCCGGTATTCGTGAAGGACCCGAAGAAAAAACTTCCGGCCGATATTGCGCTCGGCGTCGGAGCCATGGCCAACGACGCGTTTTACTTGTAGTACGCTCCGTCGATGACGTCATAGCGCGACGTGGTGTTGAAGGTATGCGTCTTGATCAACCCGCGCCGCCATGTGGGCGCGATGTGCTGCAGCGTCTCTTCTTCGAACTCTGAGCGAGAGAGCCGCTTCACACGGTTCCACGTCATCCCGTACCCGTAATGAACCGAGCAATCCTGGGTGGGGCGGATCAAAACCTTCCCGCGGTAAAACAGATTTCCCGCGCCCCTGCCGCTGCGCACATCGGAAGAAATCGGATTCGCCGGATGATAGTTCCACTTCCCGTCCAAACGGTCTGACCAGAATAGAAAGCTCTCCGTACCGCCGTACCCCGACGACGTGAAGAAGTACCAGGTGCCGTCCAGCGTAAAGACTGTCGTATCGACGACCGTTACGCCCGGATACAACACCGCCTCCAGCTTCCATTCGTCTGGAAAACGCCGTGCCCGGTAGAGTTCGACGCGATTGTTGTCGCATGTTTCCGGCAGCATGAAATACTCGCCGCGATCCCGGAACACTTCCGGATAGGAGAGATGATAGGGAAGGTCGAGTACCGTCATTTGCTCGCCTGGTTCCGAGTTGTCGCGGATCTCTCTGCAGGCCAGCGTCCCTTTTCGCGCGTCACTGAACTCTTCATAAAACAACCAGTGGCGCCCCGCGTCTTCGACCAGGAATGGGTCGGCATAGTTATACCCGGCCGGCATCGGAACCTCGCGAAAGCCTTCGGCGCTGAACCTCGGCACATCGCGGTCGCTCATGCGGTTTCTGTCGCGCAGTGCAATAAACCATCGATGAGTTTTTGCGGAAAGGCGGATGGAGACGCTATGGCATGCCTGCCGGGCGAGGAAGACACCGGTGCTCAGATTCCCGGGAGAGGCCTGCGCGAGCGGCCGAGGCGAAGGGGGGCAGTCTTCGGTAAGCCGCGGATTCCCCATCAACTCCGTGAGCCGCCGCAGCAGTAGATGCCCTGCCAGCTCCAGCGGCGTCGCTGCATTCGCAGTGAAGCGCATGCCCGGTTCCGTTGCCGCAACGCCACGAGCCACGATCCGCGTAGCTTCGGGGAGTTGCTGCTGAATCGTAACCGCGCTTACCGGCTGGTTGTCCCGGACCTCCGACCAATACGGAGGCGTGCTCAGGGGCATTGCCGGATCGCCGCAGCAGACGCTCCAGACACCATGACGCGCCAGGGCCGAGCAGTCGACAGGGAGGGGCCGGCTCTCCAGCCAGATCAGCAAGTCGAGCGACTTGTTCCTGATCGCATCCGCGTCCTCGGGTAGGACGTGGCCGGAACTCGTCCGTAGTACCTCTTTCGATGTCCCCGCAGGAGTTTTGAGATCGATGCGCTCCAGTGGCGCGGCGGAAAGATTGCTCCACGCCTGTAGACGGCGGAACAGCACGCCGCCTGGGGATCGGTCGTGGCTGCCCGGATGGTCGAGACAATAAACTGCTTCGATACGAATCTCCGGAGTCGCGTTCAGGAGGTCCAGGGTAGCCGCTGCCCAACGTTCGATACGGGAGCCGGAAATCACCAGGCCACACCTCAGGCGCCCGGCGATCGTTCTGATTTGCCGCCATACGTGAGCCTCGGTATTTGGAGGATAGTGAGTGAGAGCGTTCAAAGCGAGGTTGTGAGAAATCACCAGCATTCTAACAAATTGGCGGATCAAAAATGCTCCGCTATTGCATGCTAAACTCGTCAATGCTCTTCAATGTCCCAGGGGATTGCGAGTGTTAAGGGCGGCCAAACTTCTGACTTGTAAGAGTGTGCGCGCGCTCGGCCTCAATGCCCTGATGGCGCGTAGTCCCTGGCGCGATAAGCGCCTCCTCATCCTCGCATACCACGGCACTTCCCAGGACGACGAACATCTATGGGACCCGAGTCTCTATATGCCGCCGGCCCTTCTGCGCCGCCGCATGCAGATGATTCAACAGGCCGGGTGCCATGTCCTCCCCCTGGCAGACGCGCTGCGGAAGCTGTCTTCCGGAGAATTGCCGCCTCGAAGCGTCGCTATTACATTCGACGATGGAACCTACGACTTCTACAGCCAGGCGTTCCCTATTCTGCAGAGTTTCGGATTCCCTGTCACCGTATACGTGACAACGTAT
>Ga0308174_10000329_pt1 | contig 19806 bp, 14 predicted proteins | sample PhyPR2_FD_203894 | JGI IMG/M metagenome (GOLD analysis project Ga0308174, IMG submission 203894) | Soil microbial communities from UC Gill Tract Community Farm, Albany, California, United States - DLSLS.P.R2 | ecosystem: Environmental > Terrestrial > Soil > Agricultural land | place: USA... | reverse complement strand
ACAGGTCGTTTCAGCAGGGCTATAAGAAGATAGTGTGGGAGACAGCTTGTGCGTCGCACCAACTGAAAGTCATTCTAAACGTAAACCATCGACAAAAATTTGCATATTTCTAGGTAATAACCCTAGTGACGGTACATTTTCCCGGCGCATTGATGCGAAGAACACCGGCTTCAATCGAACGTACGTACGGACTGATGCTTGAATGTGGCGAAAAATTGCACAGGTGATATGAAGAATACGTGCGTTGTGCGAATTTGGGCAACGAAAAAAAATGCGTCTTTAGTCTTATCGATACTTCGCAGATTGCAATGGACACTTAATGTATCGGCGACAGTGAAAATCCCTCGAGCATGGCTTAATGCGCGCTTGTGACGCAGGGATGAATCGGTTCCATTTATTGTTTCATCCCTGCGACGCATAAAAGCGTGTGATCACATTTATAGCGCTAATACCAGTTTGGAACCTTTAGCGCGAGAACAACACGCCATCATTCGTTGATTCGTTTGCCGCTCGCTTTTAGTAAGGACGAGATCGCGGTGATCGATATCTCCGTCGATCACGCGAACCTCGCACGATCCGCACAGGCCTTCTTCGCAGTCGCTTTGAACATCGACGTTGGCGCGACGCAACGTCGCGAGCAGCGTGTCTCCGGCGGGCACGGTCAGCGTGAACCCGGAATCTTTCAGTTCGACCTCGAACGCGTGTTCCTGCGCGGGATCGAGCGTCCCGAGCTTCGCTTCGAAGTGTTCGATCTTAAGCGCATCGTCGGGCCAGGCGGCGCTCGCGGCGATGAGCGCGTCGAGCATCCGCGCCGGGCCGCATGCATAGACCTGGGTGCCCTGCTCGACGCGCAAGGCTGCGATATCGTTGCGCACGCCCTCTTCCGATGCGAACACGCGCAGACGGTCGCCGTGCAGCGCGCGCATGTCGTCGAGCAGCGCCATCGATGCGCGTGAACGTCCGCTGTAATGCACTTCATAGTCGATGCCCAGCTCGCGAGCGCGGCGCGCCATCGCGCTGATCGGCGTGATGCCGATGCCGCCCGCGATCAGCACGAGCTTGCGCGCGGTTTCATCGAGCCGGAAGTGGTTGCGCGGGCCGCGAATGCGCCACGACGCGCCGGGCTTCACGTTGTCGTGGACCCACGCGGAACCGCCGCGGCTCGCGGTCTCGCGCAGCACGGCGATCTCGAACGCGCGGGCGTCGGCGGGATCGCCGCAGAGCGAATATTGGCGCGAGAGTCCGCTGTCGCCGCACAGCACGTCGATATGCGAGCCGGGCGTCCAGCGCGGCAACGGGCGGCCATCGGCGGAAACGAGCCGCACGCGCACGATGCGATCCGCGCACGCCGTCACCGATTCGACGAGCACCGCGCGGCTCACCGCATGCGACGACGGCTCGCCGATACGCACCGCCGCGCGCGCCTCGCGCACGGATGGATCGGTGCGCTCCGGGTTCATCGACGGGTCCCATTCCACGAACAGATGCTCCGGCCCGCGAAACGACGTGTTCGGCACGTAAGTGAAGCGCTGCTCGGCGAGCCGCATGTGCGGCAGGCGGCGCGTGAGCTCGTCGAGGAAGACCTGCATTTCCATGCGCGCGAGGTTTTTGCCCATGCACTGATGCGCGCCGTAGCCGAAGGTCAGTTGATCGCTGGCGTTTTCGCGGCGGATGTCGAAGAGGTCCGCGTCCGCGAATCGATGCTGGTCGTGATTCGCCGACGATGTGACGATCAGCAGCTTCGCACCCGCTGGGATGTCGATGCCGCCGATCGTCACGTCCTTTGTCGCGAGCCGCCGCCAGGCCGCCACGGATCCGTTGTGCCGCAGGCATTCTTCGACTGCGTTCGGAATGAGCGCCGCGTCTTCGCAGATGTCGCGCCATGCGTCGGGATGCTGCAAGAGCAGCTTGATCGCATTCGCCGACGCGTTCGCCGTCGTTTCGTGCGCGGCGACGATGCCGGCCATCATCATCGAATGGAGATACGAGTCGGTGACAACCTCGGGCAATTCCTTCTGCTTGCGGATGCCGTACTGCATCCAGCCGCCGCCCGACGGGTCTTCGCGCATCTTGTCGAGCACTTTGCCCGCGTACTGCCAGAACTTGCCGACCGCGTGCGCGACCTGAACCTGTTCTTCGGGCTTCGGCCGGCCCCAGGTGTTCACCGTATGCGCGATCGAATATTCCCGCAGCGTGTCCATGTCCTCTTCGGGCACGCCGAGAAAATGCAGCGCGACGGTGAGCGGCACCTCCCACAGCATTTGGTCGACGAGATCGACGCGGCCATCGTCGATGAAGCGATCGACGTATTCCCGAGTGAGCGCGCGCACCATCGGCTCGTGGTGCGCAAGCGCCTCGGGCGTGAACGGGTCCATCAACGCGCGGCGGCGCGGCATGTGCGCGGGCTCGTCCTCGTTGACGAGCGTGCGGTTCAGCGCGAAGCCATACGATGCGAGGACGGCATTCGCTTCGGGGCCAGTGGGCGTGATCTTTTCCAGCGCGATCGAAGGACTGAACGTGAGGTTGTCGCGGAAGATGGCCTTGATGTCGTCGTAACGCGTGACGACCCAGTAACCGAGCTTCGGACTGTAGAAGACCGGCTCCTGCTCGCGCGCCCAGCGCACGTATTCGGGCGGGTCTTGCTGATAGCCGTCGCTGAACGGATCGAAGTCAGCGGCGCGCGTGCTCACCGGGCAACCGGTCGGCGCGTTCATGTGGATGGGGCACTGTGCCGCGTCGGTCATTCAATGTCTCCTCTTATATATATAGATGGGTGCGTCGGACCGGCGTGGCTTCGGTCAACGCCCGGTTTGGCCGCGTCTCGTCGGTAAGCTTGCGCGCCGATCTTCCGATGAAGTCGCCGGCTATCGCGCGCGTCCGCGGTTTCGCGAACTAGGAGAGCAGCGTATCGGCAAGCAGCTTTACGTTCAATACGATGATCACGCCCGTCACGAGCCAGGCGAGCGCGGCAATCCACCGGTTGATCGTAAAGACGCCCATCTTGCGGCGGTCGGACACAAATCGCACCAGCGGGACGACGGCGAACGGCAGTTGCATCGACAGGATGACCTGGCTCAGGACCAATAGCTGGCCGGTGCCTTTCTCCCCGTAGATCGCCGTGACGATGACCACCGGCACGATTGCGATCGCCCGTGTGATGAGCCGCCGCGCCCAACTCGGCAGGCGGAGTCGGAGGAAGCCTTCCATCACGATCTGGCCGGCGAGCGTCGCAGTGACCGTCGAATTCAGTCCCGACGCGAGCAACGCGACGGCGAATAGCGTCGACGCTATTCCGAGTCCAAGCAAGGGCGACAGCAGGCGGAAGGCATCGCCGATTTCGGCGACTTCGTTGTGGCCGCTCGCGTGGAAGACGGCTGCGGCCACGATCAGGATCGCCGCGTTGATGAAAAGCGCGAGCGTCAGCGCGATAGTGCTGTCGATGGTCGCCCATTGGATCGCGTCGCGCCGCGCCTCGACCGACTGCCCGTACGCGCGCGTCTGAACCACCGACGAGTGCAGATACAGGTTATGCGGCATGACCGTCGCGCCCAGGATGCCGATCGCGACGTACAACATCTCCCGGTCGGTGACGATCTGGGGCGACGGCACGAAGCCGCGCAGCACCTGCGCGATCGGCGGCGACGCGGCGACGATCTGCAACGCGAAACACACCGCGATAATGATCAACAGCGAGATGACGAAGGCTTCCAGCAGGCGAAAGCCTCTGTTGACAAGCAGGAGCAGGAGAAACGCATCGAGCGCGGTGAGCAACGCGCCCGCGATCAACGGAATGCCGAAGAGAAGTTGCAAGGCGATCGCCGTTCCGATCACTTCGGCCAGATCGCACGCGACGATTGCCGTCTCGCAGGCAATCCACAGCGCGAAGTTGACCGGTTTCGAGTAGTGATCGCGGCACGCCTGCGCGAGATCCCGCCCGGTCGCGACGCCGAGCCGGACGGCGAGCCCCTGCAGGAGAATGGCCATCAGGTTCGACAGCAGGATGACAGCAAGCAGCGTATAGCCGAACCTCGATCCCCCGGCGAGGTCGGTCGCCCAGTTGCCGGGGTCCATATAGCCGACCGAAATCATGTAGCCGGGACCGGCGAAGGCGAGAAAGCGCCGGAGTCATCCACCACCGACGGGCACCCTCACCGACGCGTACACCTCCGGCAGACTCGGGCGAAATTCATCGTTGCCCGGCTCTTTGTACGCGGGGCGTCGGGGGTCGCGCATCGGCACGTGCCTCCATCAGATTGCTCGGGAGAGTTGATCGGAATATGCTCCGCACGCGGCGAAGATTCAAGCGGGCGCTTCTAGACCCGAGTCCGACCGCTCTACCTGATAATCCGTCTTATCAGACGTAGCGATTTAGCTTGTCGAACTGGACTGTACTTGATAACCTCGCGCCAAATGACTGATAACAAAGGCAAAAACTCCATAGACGGGCAACCTCCGGTGCACACGGCTGAACCGCGAAGACTCACGCGCCAGCATTTCGCTCTGTACCGCGGTTATCTCGACGGCGTTTCCGAAGCGCAGCTTCACGCGTCGTACGGCGAAGCCGGGTCTGACGTCCGCGGCACCCGGCGACTCATTGCCGCATTGCGCGACACGCTCTCGGTGATGGCCCGCCGCACACACGATGTCGAAGCGGCGCATCTGCTGCGATTGCGTCCAGGCAGCATTCCACCGTCGTCCGACACGCCTGCGCGCGAAACGCCGACACTCGAAGCGTTCCGCGAGCGTATCGATCCTGACGGCGTCTATAGCGAGTCCGAACTGCTTGCGCTCTATAAGGAAGAGCATCGCGATAGCGTCTCCGCAGCGTCCGATCGACGCACGGCGCGTAACGCGCGGTTGCGGCGGCGGCAAGCCAACGCCCTCGCCCGCATGGAGGCGAGCCTCGTTCAGGATCCAAGCCAGGAGCATCCGATCGACGGATGGTTCGAGCCGGTCGTCACCGCGCGGCTGGCGGACGCCGGGTTGACGACTATTGCGGATCTCATCGCGCTGATCGAGCGTCGACGGCATCGTTGGTATGCCTCTGTGCCGCGGCTCGGGCCTAAGGGCGCGCAGCGAATCGTCGATTGGCTGGTTCTGCACGCGGCACCGTTACAGCACACGCTTTCGCCGCTTGCCCTCGTGCCTCGGCGGCAGTGGCGGAATGAACAGTTGTCCACCCGGCCGGCGAATTCCGATGCCATCGTGGTCGCGCCTTTGGAGGCACTGCGCGTGCCGCGGGCGCTCGACGGATCGGCGGGCACTAACCGGGCGTGCATCGAGAACGGTGTCGGGAATCTGGACACGGACGTCGCTGCCATCAAGGCCTGGCTCGACGCGCGCTCCGCCAGCGAGCACACGCGGCGGGCGTATCGGCGGGAAGCCGAGCGGCTGCTGCTTTGGGCGCTGATCGAAAAGGAAAAGCCGCTGTCGTCGCTCGACTCGGACGACTGTGCGCAGTTTGTATCGGAGTTTTTGACGAATCCGCAGCCGGCAGAGCGATGGATTTCCAGACAGCGCATCGAGCGATGCCTTCCCGGATGGAAGCCCTTCGCGGGTCCGCTCTCCGCTCGGAGTCGTGAAACGGCGCGCGCCATTCTGAATGCAATGTTCGAGTGGCTGGTCGACAGCGGTTATCTGTCGACGAATCCGATGCTCGGACACGATCGCGTGGTGACGCCGCCTGCCTTCGACGCAAAAGAGCGCGCGCTCAATGCGGAAGAATGGCAAGCCGTGCTTCGCTCCGCGACGCGGCCGCAGTACACGTTCGCCGAACACCGCGACCGCCTCGCCCTCCTCCTTGCCTACGCGACCGGCTTGCGGCGAGCCGAACTGGCAGGCGCCACGACGGACGCGCTATCAGTGGGCCGCTTACCCGGGATCGACACGCCGGTATGGCGGTTGAGCGTCGGTCAGACGAGCGCAAAGCGTTCGGTGAGGACGGTGCTCATACCGCCCGCAGTCATCGATGTCCTACTGGAGAACCTTTCACTCCGCGGACTACCGAGCCCGCTCGATTGTGCGGAAGGCACGCCCATCCTGGCTCAAAGCCGCGGAGGGCAAGCCATCACTCCCGATGGCATCGGTCGCATCATCAAAAATGCCTTCTCGAACGCGGCTGCCGAACTCGAATCGGACGCCCCGGGCGCAGGCCGGCCGCTGGCACGCGCGAGCACGCATTGGCTGCGCCACACCCATTCGATACACGCACTCGCTTTTGGCGCCGAGCTGGCCGATGTAAGCAAGGGGCTCGGGCATGCTGATGCATCGACGACGGCGTTATACCTGCAACACGAGGACGCCAGCCGTTTACTCGGCGTCGAACAGTTCATTCGCCGCACATTGGCGCTAGGAAACGCCTCGGAATCGGCTTAAGGCAGAGGTTTACGCGGCCGCAGCGTTGTAATATCGCCCTGTAAAGACTTCAGAGTTTACTTGAGGTTTACCGGTTGGCCGTTTATTCTTCGGTTTGCAGTATGTTTTCCACAAACCGAAGAATTATTTGCTTACCCAGGCCCGCCAGTGACCGCGAATTCCATGCTAAGCGCTCGGCTTCCCGAAGTCGACCAATCCGTTTCGATCGAAACGCTCTTGGGGGTGGCCGCCCAAGCCACTGATATCCTCAACCAGATCCGCGATGCGATGCTGGAGCCGTATCCACGCAAGAGCGCTCCGACGTTCACGAGCGCGCAGGTCGCATCGCTTTGCGGAATCGACAAGCAGCGGTTTCAATACCTGACCACCAAAGGCGAACTGCCTGCGGGGACGTCGAAGGGCGCGGGCCGAAGCAAGGAATTCACGCTCGAAGAAGCGTTGACCTGGATTCGCGCAACCAAGGAGCGTGTCCGTCGGCCGGAAGGTAAGCGCGGGCGCATTGTGACCGTCGCGAACTTCAAGGGCGGCGTCGCCAAAACCACGACGGCCGTGTCCGCTGCTCAGGCGTTGACGCTGCTGGGCCGACGGGTGCTCGTGATTGACTGCGATCCTCAGGGAACAACTACGCAGCTTTGCGGATGGGCGCCCGACGCCGAAATTTCCGATGATCAAACGCTGCTGCCGTTGATTTATGGCGATCAATCGACACTGCACTATGCCGTGCAAGAGACGTATTGGCACAACCTGGATCTCATACCGGCATCGTCGTCCCTCTTTGATGCGGAATTCGAGATTCCCGCGAAGGTGCTGAACGACAGCACCTTCGAGTTTTGGGAGATCGTGCGGCGAGGCCTGATGCCGTTGACGGAGGAGTACGACGCTGTCGTCATCGATACGCCGCCCGCGCTCAGTTATCTGACCATTAACGCACTGCTCGCGTCCGACGCGATTCTGCTGCCCTGCCCGCCCGAGGCACTGGACTTCGCCAGTTCGACTCAGTTCTGGCATCTCTTCGCCGACATCGCAAAGAAGTTGCCGGGCGTGCTCGAACAGAAGCGCTTCGACTTCGTCAACGTCATCCTTACGAAGGCCAAATCGGACGACGTCTCTCGCGTCGTCCGAGGATGGCTACAAAAAGCTTACGGCGATCGCGTGCTGCCCTTCGAGATTCCTGAATCGACCGTGCCAAAAGGCGCATCGGCGCAACTCTCAACGGTCTACGACCTGTCGAAGCCTGACGGGAGCACGGCGGCGTACAACCGTTTCAAGGAGCCGCTTGACCGGCTCGCAGAACATCTAGACGCGCAGTTCGTCCGCGCGTGGAATCAGGCGGAGGGGTAAATGGGCATCGGGGACAGGCTTCTCGCGAAGACCGCGAACATCGGCAGCAAACCGACCGAGCCGACGCAGCGCGCCACTAATTCGGAACCGCGCACGTCGCCCGGAAGGTTGATGGACGCGCAGCACCGAATTAACACGGCGCAGGCACGAATCAAGGAACTCGAATCACAACTCGAGGCGGGCGCCGCATTTGACGTGCGGCTAGACGCACTTATCGAGGTCGACGGCAGACGGCGGAAGTTGACCGCTGAGCAATTCCAGGAATTGAAAGCGAATCTAGCGCAGCATGCGCTCGCTACGCCGATTTTGATCCGACCGCTCTCGGAGGGTCGTTACGAGATCGTGGCGGGGCACAACCGGGTTGCGGCGTATCGTGACTTGGGGCGTAGCACGATTCGGGCGAACGTCGCTTCTATCGACGAGGGAGAAATTGAGTTTGCAGCGTTTTTCTCCAACCTGCTGTCGCCGTCCCTAACGGATTTCGAGAAGTACTGGAACTTCAAACGGCTTCAAGAGTTGAGCGGGCTCTCACGCACGGAAATCTCGGAAAGCGCGGGTCTCAGCAAAAGTCACGTGACGCGCATCTTCTCGTTCGATTCCCTGCCGGATGCTGCAAAGCAAGCGCTAGCGGTAAAGCCGGAACGGCTGGGAAGCAACGCTGCCCAGAAGCTCGCGGCTCTCGTCGAAGCTGGCAAGGCGGAGAAGGTCGTGGAGGCCGTTCGTCGTTTGGTCGACGACGAAAACTTTACGCAAGACAAAGCCGTTGCTTTCGCCGCCGAAAAGCCGAAGGCCACCGTGCCTAGCACAACGGTGATTCGCTCAGGTAGAAGGAAAGTATGCGAGGTTTCGACGAGAAGCGGCGTCGTGGGCATTCGCTTCTACGACAAGGACACGAATGAGGCGGAAGCGTGGGCACAGCGAATTGCGGATTTCATCAATAGATCTATCGATGAATCGCCGCAGGATTGAGATCCTACTAGAGTTTTCAATCAAATCAACGGTTTAGCGCCGCCGGAATTCGAAACGAAAGAGGTTCTACTAGAAACTCCTTTCGAATCAACGGGTAAGCCCAACAGCACCGACGAGGTTGCCATGTAACGAACTTGCTTCAGAAAGACAAAAGCCTTCGGCGCCAACCGAAGGCTTTTGAATTCGGGCTTCACTGCTGCTTGCCCGTCCGCTTCCCGACGCCAATCGGGTCACGAGCTACACAACTCGAAGTTTAGCGGATAGCGATCGGCAGTCAAGCGTTTGTCCTCCATTTTTCGAAATGGATGCACTTGACATGCACATCGCGCAACTTTCCGTTGCAGGCGAGGTTGTTTTTCGCCCGCAAATCCCAGAAGACCGACCTGAGCGCGGGGATCAGCAAGCCCTCGACGAGTACGCTTGCGACCGCTCAAATCTTCCGTGGATCATTTTCAGAGCCGCTCATCGAGCGAATCATCTGTCCGCCCTGCCGGCTCGCGCTCGCGCGGTCCTCGCCGCATTGGCGCGGACTGTCGATGCTGCCCGCCCGTTCGCTGCCATCTTCGCCCGACGCGAACTGTTGACCGGACGCGCGCTTCAGTCGATGCGCACGTTCTATCGCAGCCTGGACGATCTCGAGTCGTCCGGCTTTATCACGAGGCCGCCTCAGGGTCGATATGGTGGTGCCGGACTTTTCGGGCGTGCATATCTGCATCTGACGAATAAGGCAGCAGTTCTCCTCGGCTTGGTCGATGAGCAGACGCGCCCCGCCGAAGTTGAAGCCGACACTCAGGAAGGCGCTCCTCGCCAAGCCGACCCTGCTTTTTTGAGTCCACCGTCTGTCAGCGTGGCAGACGGCGCTATATATAAGGATCTAGACCCTTCTACTCAAAAGAGACAACCAGGACGCCTCCCCGCCGACCTGGAGCGCCTCACCAGACTGGGATTTCGTCAATTTCTAATCTTCAAACTCATGGCCGAAGCGCGTTCGCAGGGCAAGCGGCTCTCTGACGTCGTAGAAGCAGCTTGGGAACACCTTCGACGTGCAACCCATCCGATCAGCTATCTGAGGACCCTCCTCCGCGTTCCGGTCGATTTCGCGCATAGAGTTCGCAGCAAGCGACTTGAAGCCGCTGAGCGCGATACTGCTTCCGCGCAGAACGCACAGGACCAGCTTGAAATTCGTACGCTGGCCGGACGAGCCTTCGCGAGCGAAGACCAGCTAAGGCGTTACGTGGTTGCCGGCGACGCGAAGACGGTCACCGTGCATCATCGCGACGAAGCACGTCCTCGCGTACATGCAGGTGAGTGGGCACGCGATTTCCTTGCGGCTTTGCGAACCGGACGGATCGTCGAAGTAGCTCACGATGCAGCGCTTCAAGGCTATGCGTCTGCACTGCGCATCGAGACCAATGAACCGATACGCGCAAGACGCTCGGACAACGCCGCGCGCAACCTAGGCGCTCTAAAGGACTTCCTTCGATTGAAAATGGCCGGAGTCGTCACCACATCCGAACCAAGCGGAGAGGGAAGCGCTTATACGCAAGCGAGGTACATGATTCCTGCGCAGCACAGTGAAGCGTGCGCCGTCCCCGGCGCCAACTTCGCCTGTAAATAAACCTGCTGTGTCGCAACAAACCCTGATATACTCTAAGGTTGCGTCTCTGATGGCGCTTTGTAATTTCGCGATCCGCGCCCTTAGCGTGGTTTGCGCGCTTTGCTCGATGCGATTCTCAGCAAGCCGTCCGTGGTCGAAGCTGTTGTCGATATTACGCGGGCTGTCACGCTCGCTCCCGGGGAACTGTCATCGCCGAGCAAACCTGTCGAGGAGAAAGTATGGCAAGTTTTGATCGGGAAGATTCGGAGCTGGATATCGTCGCGCCGGCGCGCAGGTCAGCGGGACGCAAGGCGGGTAAGAGCAAGGGCCAGGCCGGCACGATGCAGCCCGATGTCGTCATGACGGCGGAGCAAGACGAAGAGCGTCAGCGTCAGATGCGCGCGTTGATTCAACTCGGCAAGGAGCGTGGTTACCTCACGCATGCCGAAATCAACGATCACCTGCCGGACAACTTTGCACAAACCGCGGCGATGGAAACCATCGTCAGCACGTTCAACGACATGGGCGTCGCGGTGTACGAACAAGCGCCCGACGCAGAAACGCTGCTGTTGAGCGACAACGCACCCGCCGTGGTGGCAGACGAGCAGTCGGAAGAGGAAGCGGAAAACGCGCTTTCGACCGTCGACTCGGAATTCGGCCGCACGACGGACCCCGTACGCATGTACATGCGCGAAATGGGCGCGACCGAGCTGCTCACGCGTGCCGGCGAAATCGCAATTGCGAAGCGCATCGAAGACGGTTTGCACGAGATGATCCAGGCGATCGCTGCGTGTCCGTCGACGGTCGGCACCATCCTCGCGGACGCCGCACTCGTCGAATCCGGCGAGATGAAAATCGACGACCTCGTCGACGGCTTGAAGGAAGACGACACGGTAGAGGAAGATATTTCGGTTTCCGAAACAACGGAGTCCACCGATATCGATACGGACACCGATGAATCGGACAGCGACGACGAAGAAGACAGCGACCTCGAAGGCGGCGATGCCGGCGCGTCGAACGAGGCACGCCTCAAGCAATTGAAGGCCGACTGCCTCGAAATCTTCGCACGTGTACGTGATCTCGCCGAACAAGCGAGCAATCCTAAGGGAACGGGCGCAGCAGCGACCAAGGCGGTCGAGCGCGCACGCAGCGAAATCCAGCGCGAACTGGGTTCGATCCGCTTCACGGCGAAAACCATCGACCGCTTGTGCGCGGACGTGCAACAACAAGTCGCGCGAGTTCGCGAAATCGAACGCCGCGTTCTGCAGATTGCGGTCGATCGTTGCGGCATGCCGCGCGACAAGTTCGTCGAATCGTTCCCGGGTCACGAGACGGATCTCGAATGGACGGCGCGCACGGCGGCGGCTTCGCGTCAGTATGGCGCGTCGCTCGAGCGCAGTTTGCCCGCGATTCAGGCCGAACAGCAAAAGCTGATCGACATCGAAGGCGTCGTTGCATTGCCGTTGCAGCAACTGAAGCAGATCAACCGTCAGATGACGGCGGCCGAGCTGAAGATGCGTCAGGCAAAGCGCGAAATGATCGAGGCGAACCTGCGTCTCGTCATCTCGATCGCGAAAAAGTACGTCAATCGCGGCATGCAGTTCCTGGACCTGATTCAGGAAGGCAACATCGGTTTGATGAAGGCGGTGGACAAGTTCGAATATCGTCGCGGCTGGAAATTCTCAACGTATGCGACGTGGTGGGTGCGTCAGGCCGTGACGCGCTCGCTGGCCGATCAGGCTCGCACGATCCGCGTGCCGGTTCACATGATCGAGACGATCAACAAGCTGAACCGCATTTCTCGCGAAATCCTGCAGCAGACCGGCATGGAAGCGCATCCGTCGGTGCTGGCCGAGCGCATGGAGATGCCTGAAGAGAAGATTCGCGGCATTCTGAAGATCGCGAAGCAGCCGGTGTCGCTGGAAACGCCGGTCGGTGAAGACGCCGACGCAACGCTGGGCGACATGATCGAAGACCAGGGCGCGGCTTCTCCTGCCGATGCCGCCGTGCACGCGAACATGCGCGCCGCGATCGACGATGCGCTCAACGCGCTGTCGCCGCGCGAAGCGAAGGTTTTGCGCATGCGCTTCGGTATCGATACGGCTTCGGACTACACGCTCGAAGAACTGGGCAAGCAGTTCGACGTGACGCGCGAGCGTATCCGTCAGATCGAAAGCAAGGCGATGCGCAAGCTGATGCATCCGAGCCGCGCCGACAAGCTGCGTCCGTTCCTCGATCGCTGATCTCCGACGCTTCATCGCGCAACGACAAGCGTGCCGTCCCTCAGGGCGGCACGTTTTTTTTTTTCGCCCTGCGATTTCAGCCGCGCGCAGCACCTTTCGGCGGCGCGGTCGCCGAGCACGCTTGCAACGCGACGATCGCCTTTCGCGCCAGGCTCAGCGTCTCTTCGCACGCGCGCTTGTTCGCGAAGATCGCACATCCGCCGCCCGAGTTGATCTTCGATACGGCGCCGCGCACTTTGTCCAGCGCCCCTTGCGGCGAACCGCTGTCCTTGATGATCGCGGCGATGTTGAAGGCGCTGCCGGCATCGGTTTCGACGTAGCCCGGACAGTCCGCGTGCGCGGAAACGCAGACTACGAGCAGTGCGACGGCAGCCGATAAGTAACGAGAGGGAAGGGCGATCATGGCGTCGGTGTCCGTTACCGCATCGCTTATGAAGTCGCTCAGGCGTCGCGTTGTTGTCCACAGAAAAGTTGGACAAGCATGTGGATATCCTGAGCATCGCCGGGCCAACGCGTTGATGCGAAACGCATTTCGCCCGCCGTGCGAATTACGCGCGTCCGCTCATTGTGAACCAATCGAGCGGGCCGGGTAGGGCGGTCAAAATCCGGCCCAACCAAGGAGAGGTGCAACGGATCGTTGTCCACAGAAATTGTTCACAAGCATGTGGATATCCTGAGCATCGCCGAGGCAACACGTTGAAGCACAACGTAATTCACCGTGCGTGCGAATTCGACACAGCAACGCGGAGGCAGTACACCGCGCAGCATCAAACCCGCTGAGGAATCTCCAACCCGCGCTGCACAGCCGGCCGCGCCAAGAACGCATCCAGCACCCGCTGCACATTTGCGAACTGATCGAACTCGACCAACTGGCGCGCCTCATAGAACCCGACGAGATTGCGCACCCACGGAAAAGCAGCGATATCCGCGACGCCGTACTCATCGCCCATGATCCACTCGCGCCCGGCGAGGCGTCCTTCTAACACGCCTAGCAGCCGCTTCGATTCCGCAACGTAGCGATCACGCGGCCGCTTGTCCTCGTAGTCCTTGCCGGCGAATTTGTGGAAGAAACCGACCTGCCCGAACATCGGACCGATGCCGCCCATCTGGAACATCAACCACTGGATTGCTTCGTAGCGACGCGCCGGATCGCGTGGCAGAAACTGACCGCTCTTGTCGGCGAGATAGATGAGAATCGCGCCCGACTCGAAAAGCGCGAGCGGCTCGCTGCCCGGCCCGTTCGGATCGATGATCGCCGGGATCTTGTTGTTCGGATTCACCGATAGAAACTCGGGCGACGTCTGATCGTTCTGATCGAAGCGCACCAGATGCGGCTCGTAGGGCAAGCCGGTCTCTTCGAGCATGATCGACGCCTTCACGCCGTTGGGCGTCGGCAGCGAATAAAGCTGAATGCGATCGGGGTGTTGCGCCGGCCATTTGCGCGTGATCGGAAAATCGGAGAGCGTGGGCATACGTCGATCCTGTCTGAATGAATCGCTCAATATAACCACTTCGGGGCCGGAACGCAGACGCAGCGATTACCCGGTGACACGGCATTTGTAGGAATGACCTTGTGGCGCGAATCAACGGACAGCCTGCGAAACCCAAGCCCGCTGGCTCGCAAATTGCATCATGCGCGGTGCATCAAACAGAGCCGGTCCGCACCGCAACCTGACAACCGTGTCTTGCCGCTGCCATGAAAAACGTTCCTCTCGCAAGGTCCATCACGCTGGCTGCCGTGGCTGGCGTTCTAGGAAGTGTCGGTCTCATATCACCCGGCACGAGCCAGGCGCATCCGCTCGAAAGCCAGCTCGATTGTCAGTCGAGCGCGCACCGCTTCATTGCGCCGCTGCGCGACGAGCGCTACATCGACGCCACGCCGATGCGCGTCGAAGCCAACTCGGTCAACGCTTTCAAGCCGACGCACGGCAGCGACCTCACCGCCTATGGCTTCCGCGTCTACGCGGTGCTCGGCTACGAACACGGCGACGCGATGTTCAAGCAGGGTTCCGGCCAGCCCGTCAACGATTCCGCTTACGGCGTCGTCGTGATCGGTTCGAAGGACAACGTCGAAGCGCGCGTGCGCGAGGCCGGCAGCACGGCGGTCGTCCATGAGGTCGTGCCGATGCTGATGACCGCCGTCTTCTGCGACGGCAGCGCGCTGCGCAACACGGCGGGCACCATTCAGGCCGATGCGTCGACCAGTCACTGAAACGGCGTTGCAAGGGATTTCGTCGATAATGTTCTCCCGATCGCGATAACGACCGCGCGCACAGTCGCGCGGACACCAACAGGAGAACGGAGACATGCCCGAGGCAACCAACACATCTTCACGCATCGCAATCGTCACGGGAGCGGGCAGCGGCATCGGCCGCGCGGCGGCGCTGGCACTGCTCGCGGACGGCTGGTCAGTCGTGCTCGCGGGCCGGCGCGCCGCGCCGCTCGACGCTATCGTTGCCGAAGCGGACGCGGGCGAGCGCGGATACGCCGTGCCGACCGACGTCGCCGATCCCCAATCCGTCGAGCGGCTTTTCGCGGCGGCGGTCGAGCGCTTCGGCCGAGTCGATCTGCTGTTCAACAACGCGGGCGTGAGCAATCCGCCCGGCCCGTTCGAAGACTGGACGCCCGAGCAATGGCAGGGCGTCGTCAACGTCAATCTGAACGGCATGTTCTACTGCCTTCAGCAAGCGTTCCGCACGATGCGCGCGCAGACGCCGAAGGGCGGCCGCATCATTAACAACGGATCGATTTCGGCGAGCGCGCCGCGCCCGAACTCGGCGGCCTATACCGCGACGAAGCACGCGGTCGCCGGCCTGACGAAATCCGCGTCGCTCGATGGCCGCAAACACGACATCGCGGTCGGACAAATCGACATCGGCAACGCGCTCACCGAGTTGTCGGAGCGCATGTCGCGTGGCGTGCCGCAGGCGAACGGCGAGATCGCCATCGAACCGATGATGGACGTGAAAATCGTCGGCCAGTCGGTGCTCTACATGGCGAATCTGCCGCTCGAAGCCAACGTGCTGTTTCACACGGTCATGGCGACCAAGATGCCGTTCGTCGGGCGCGGCTGAGTCCGCTTATTCCGACTTGTACCAGACCCGGATGCCCGAATACCAGTGACTGACGCTGGTATCGTCGCCGGCGCCGAACGTCGAAAGGCTCTCCACGTTCAGCACGTCGATGCGATGTTCCGCAATCCACCGGTTCGCGCGTTCGACGAGCGCCGCGCCGTTCTCGTACACGTTGCCCTTGATGAGGTGATGCTGCACCACCTGGCGCTCGAAGTCTTCATAGGCGATCTTCGTCATCGGTCGTCTCCTTGTCGCGGGTATCGCGCGATAGCCATTCCGCCGTGCCGCAGTGCAGCAAGCCCGGCGCATGACGCGTCCTGCCGATTCGAGCATCATATGGCCTGAACGACGCCGCGCGCGGACGGGCTGGCCCCGTGTTTTCCCGACATCGAGCGGCGCAAGACGACGCATCACCAAAAATAAAAGCGCGTCGGCAGGAGACACTCAAGGAGAGCACGATGGACATGCGGCAACGCGAGCACATCGAGGCGGTCGTCGCGGCGACTACGCGGGCGCAGGTTCTGGCGCCGGCGCGCACGCACGAGGGCATCATCCAGAGTTCGTGGCGGCGTTGCGTGCATCAGTACGGACTCGATCCGTCGCGCATGCAGGAAGCGCGAATCCTGCCGCAGACGCGGCTGCGCGAGCATCAGCAGCGCATCGACGATTTCGCGCGCATCGCGCGTCACGGCCTGCAGACCTTGTACGAGCAGGTCGCGGGCATGGGCTACGTCGTGCTGCTCACCGACGCGCTCGGCGTGACGGTCGACTATCTCGGCGACGCCAATACCGATGCCGCGCTGCGCCGCGCAGGCCTCTATCTCGGCGCGGAGTGGAGCGAGACCGGCGCGGGCACGTGCGCGGTCGGCACCGCGCTCGCAACGGGGCAGGCGCTGACCGTTCATCAGGTCGATCATTTCGACGCCACGCATATTCCGCTCACGTGCACCGCCGCGCCGCTCTTCGATTCACGCGGCACGCTCGCCGCGATCCTCGACATCTCCGCGCTCTCCTCGCCGCAGCCGCGCGACAGCCAGCATCTGGCGCTGCAACTCGTACGCATCTACGCGCGGCACATCGAGAACGCCAATTTTTTGCGGGCGCATCGGCAGGACTGGATTCTCAAGCTGCATACGTCGCCCGAATTCGTCGATGTGGACCCGGAATATCTGATCGCGCTCGATGCAGCAGGGCGCGTCGCCGGACATAACCGGCGCGCGCACGAGATGCTCGTGGCGGAGATGGGCCGGCCGCTTGCGCCGGTGTCTCCTGGCGAGGCGCCCGCCTCGCTGATCGGCGTGCGCTTCGATGCGCTGTTCGATGCGCGTATCGAAGATCTGGGGCGCTTCGTCTATTCACGCCCGAGCGAGCTGCGCGCGGCGCCGCTCGCGAGAAGCGGCGCGCTGCTTTATCTCAGCGCGATGCCGCCCGCGCCGTGCGTAACACCCGCAGCGAGCGCAGGCAGTAGCGGAACTCGAAGCGCCGAGCTTCCAGCGCCGCTCGCCGCACTCTCGGGCGGCGATGTCACGCTCACGCGACAGCTCGAACGCGCCGCGAAGCTCGTCGATTCGCCGATCAACCTGCTCGTCAACGGCGAGACGGGCAGCGGCAAGGAGTATTTCGCCAAGGCGCTGCATCGCGCGAGCGCACGGCGCGCGGGGCCGTTCGTCGCGGTGAATTGCGCGGCGATCCCGGAGACGCTCATCGAAAGCGAATTGTTCGGACACCTGCCGAACAGTTTTTCCGGCGCGGGCGCGAAGGGCAAGCGCGGGCTGATTCAGGAAGCCGATGGCGGCACGCTCTTTCTCGATGAAATCGGCGACATGCCGCGCGAACTGCAATCGCGCTTGCTGCGCGTGCTGGCCGAAGGCGAAGTGCTGGCGATCGGCGCGTCGCGGCCCGTATCGGTCGATGTGCGGGTGATCTCCGCGACGCATCATTCGCTCGACACGCTGATGCGCGAAGGCCGCTTCCGCGAAGACCTCTACTACCGGCTCAATGGCGCGCGTTTCACGCTGCCGCCGCTGCGCGAGCGAACCGATCTCGACTGGCTGATCCGCACGTTTCTCGACGCCGATAAGGCGCACGGTGCAGTCACGCTATCGCCAGCGGCGCGCGAGCGTCTGCATCGGCACGAATGGCCGGGAAATCTGCGCGAGCTGTGCAATGTGCTGCGATATGCGCGGGCAGTCTGCTCGCACGGAACGATCGATATCGACGACTTGCCCGAGGGCTTCGGCGCGCCTGCGCCGGCGGCGGACACGCGTGTTCAGCAACCCGCCGACGACTTCGACACGCATCGCCTGCCGCCCGAAGGCATGCTGCTGATGCAGTACCTGCGCGCCGCAAGCTGGAACCTGAGCGCGGTGGCGCGGCAGATCGGCGTGAGCCGGATGACGCTCTATCGTCGGATGGAGCGATACGGCATTCGCTCGCCCAACCAGCGCGACGCGGCCGGGCGATAAGGCACGCCCGATACGACTGTCCACTTCCGCGATACACCTGCGCTGTGACACCTGTCACGCGAGCGCGGTGCACTCTCCGGCTTTGCCCCGTGGCAACGACCTCTGGCGCATTGGCATACCCCTTGCCTTGATCCGCGCCACGACGATTCCAAAGCAGAGCACTCAGGAGACACAGGCATGCGTGACAGCGCGAAGGCCGGGCCGCCGCTCGTCGGCATCATCGCGAATCCCGTATCGGCGCGTGACATTCGCCGCGTGATCGCCAACGCGAACAGTCTGCAACTCGCGGATCGCGTGAATATCGTGCTGCGGATTCTGTCGTCGCTTGCGGCGTGCGGCGTGCCGCGCGTCGTGATGATGCCGGACCGCGAAGGGCTCAAAGTCATGCTCCAGCGGCATCTCGCACGACGGCAAGGCCCCGACGCCACGCTGCCCGCCGTCGATTTCCTCGACATGCCCGTGACCGCCCGCGTCGACGATACCTTCCGCGCCGCGCGCATGATGCGCGACGCGGGCGCCGATGCGCTCATCGTGCTCGGCGGCGACGGCACGCATCGCGCGGTGGTGCGTGAATGCGGCGCGGTGCCGCTCGCGGGTTTGTCGACCGGCACGAACAACGCGTTCCCCGAGATGCGCGAGCCGACCATATCCGGTCTCGCGGCGGGCCTCTACGCAACCGGCCGCATTCCGGCGAGCGAAGCGCTCGTCGCGAACAAGCGGCTCGACATCGACATCCGGGACCGGAACGGCGAGCTGCGCCACGACATCGCGCTGGTGGATGCGGTCATTTCGCGCGAGCACTTCATCGGCGCGCGGGCGCTCTGGAAGATCGACACGCTCGCCGCCGTCTATGTGTCGTACGCCGATCCGCAGGCCATCGGCATGTCGGCGATCGCCGGGCTGCTCGAGCCGCTCGGCCGTCACGAGCCGGGAGGTCTTGCCGTCGAACTGGCGACGCCCGGCGACGGCGAATTCGATTTGCACGCGCCGATTGCGCCCGGCCTGACCGAGCCCGTGCCGATCGCGAACTGGCAGCGCCTGACCGATGGCGTGCCGCATCGCGTGAAGCAGCGCGCGGGCATTGTCGCGCTCGATGGCGAACGCGAACTCGCCTTCAACGCCGGCGACGAAGTGACCATCACGCTGCGCGAAAACGCCTTCCGAAGCATCGATGTCGCCGCGTGCATGCGTTACGCGGCGCGCGCCGGGCTCATGCGTCGAAGCACCACCGTTGTTCAACCAGTCGAAAGGAGACAGCAATGACAGCGTCGCAACAGCATGCGGGCGGCTTGCCTTTGTCGAAAGACGAGCTGCTGGCGGTCTATCGCAAGATGCGGACGATCCGCGATTTCGAAGAGCGTCTGCACGTCGATTTCGGACGCGGCGACATTCCCGGCTTCGTGCATCTGTACGCGGGCGAAGAGGCGGCCGGCGTCGGCATCATGCATCACCTGAACGATGGCGACCGCATTGCGAGCACGCATCGCGGCCACGGACACTGCATCGCGAAAGGCGTCGATCCCGTCGCGATGATGAAGGAGATCTACGGCAAGAAGGGCGGTTCGTGCAACGGCAAGGGCGGCTCGATGCACATCGCGGATCTGTCCCGGGGAATGATGGGCGCGAACGGCATTCTCGGCGCGGGCGCGCCGTTGATCTGCGGCGCGGCGCTCGCGGCGAAGTTTCGCGGCAAGGGCGAAGTGGGCATCACCTTCACGGGCGACGGCGCGTCCAATCAGGGC
>Ga0308174_10000328_pt1 | contig 19806 bp, 21 predicted proteins | sample PhyPR2_FD_203894 | JGI IMG/M metagenome (GOLD analysis project Ga0308174, IMG submission 203894) | Soil microbial communities from UC Gill Tract Community Farm, Albany, California, United States - DLSLS.P.R2 | ecosystem: Environmental > Terrestrial > Soil > Agricultural land | place: USA... | reverse complement strand
CCTCGCGGCGCGACTCCAGACCGGCCTTCTCCCGTCTGGTTTTCGGCTCCAGGAAGCCTAAATAGCCATCATGACACCGGTGCTGATGATCCTCCTCGTGCTCGCCATGGCGGCGACGGCTTATGTCCTCGTGCGCGGCGTGATCGCCATGGCATCGGGCAAGGATGTGACGGGTGAGCAGCAGCAGAACTACATGCGCAAGCGCGTGTTATTCCAGGCTGTCGCGGTCGTGATTGTGATACTAATCCTGGTCGTCGCGGGCCAGGCTGGGCACTGAGCCGAGCGGCTTGGTAAAGCTCAACAAGATCTACACGCGTACGGGGGACGAGGGCTCCGCCGGGCTCGTCGACGGCTCGCGGGTGAGCAAGTCGAGCCAGCGGATGACCGCCATCGGTGAGGTAGATGAAGCCAATGCCGCCGTGGGCGTGGCGATCGCGGTGCTTACCGATGAGGCGTTGAAGCAGCGGCTGACAAGGATCCAGAACGATCTCTTCGACCTTGGCGCCGATGTCGCCACACCCGGCGAAATAGAAGGCGCATTGCGCATCGTCGCGCAGCAGGTGGAGCGGCTGGAGCGAGAAATCGACGGCATGAACGCCGATCTCGCTCCACTTACCAGTTTCATCCTTCCCAGCGGGTCGGCAGCCGTAGCGACCTTGCACCTTGCCCGCGCGATCGTCCGCCGTGCGGAGCGCGCCGCCGTTGCGCTCCACGAAAGAGAGCCGCTGAACCCACAGCTGCTCGCCTACATCAATCGGCTTTCTGACCATTTGTTTGTCGCCGCCCGCCACGTGGCGGAGCACGAAGGTGGAGACGTTCTCTGGCAACCTGGCGCCACCCGTACCTAGACCAAAGCCCCGGTCGGACAGACGGCACAAAGGCAACGGACACTCGTTGTTCGTCCGTTCCGATCACGCTACGGAGGCCTCATGGCTGTGACCGCCATCGCACTGAATTGTACGCTTAAGCGCAGTGGCACGGAGCCGTCGTCGACGGACAAAATGATCGACCTCATCGGCGGTGAGCTGCGCAAGCGCGGGGTCGAGCTTCGCGAAACGATCCGCCCCGCCGATCACGATATCTTGCCCGGGGTGACCTCCGACGAGGGCCGGGGCGACGACTGGCCGGATATCCGTCGCCGCATCCTCGATTGCGATATCCTTATGTTCGGGACTCCTGTCTGGCTCGGTCAGATGTCCAGCATCGCCAAGCGCGTGCTTGAGCGAATGGACGCATTCCTCAGTGAAACCGACAGCGCCGGGCGCATGCCGAGCTTCGGCAAGGTGGCGGTCGCCGCTATCGTCGGGAACGAGGACGGCGCGCATCATATCACCGCGACCTTGTTCCAGGCGCTCAACGACGTGGGTTGGACCATTCCCGCCGGCGCTTCCGACTATTGGGTCGGCGAAGCGATGCAGAAGAAAGACTTTAAGGACCTGCCTCAAGTGCCCGAAGCCGTCGCGCAAGGCGCAGCAATGCTCGCCGCCAATGCAGTTCACCTCGCGACTATGCTAAAGGATAGGCCGTACCCCGGACTGCCGGAGGCAAAGTGAACGCCACGACTGCAATTTCGCGTGAGCCGACGGCCACAACTGATCTGCGCTCACGCCTTTTCGCGACGCGTCAATTGACGCTCGATCTCGCCGGGCCGCTTAGCGATGGTGACGCGACGATCCAGCCCTTCCCCGACGCCTCTCCCGCGAAATGGCATCTAGCCCACACGACATGGTTCTTTGAAACGTTCGTGCTGCGCGATCACGTGCCGGGGTACAAACCCTTCGACGAGCGCTGGGCGTTCCTATTCAACAGCTATTACGAAGCCGAGGGCCCGCGCCACGCACGCCCGCGGCGCGGGATGCTCAGCCGGCCATCACTCGATGAGGTTCGGGCGTACCGGCTTCACGTCGACGACGTCCTCGACACGGCCTTCGCGGAATTGTCCCCAGCCGCGCTCGAATTGATCGAGCTCGGTATCAATCACGAGCAGCAGCACCAGGAGCTGTTCCTCACCGATATTCTCGCGGCTTTGGCAGCGAACCCGCTCGATCCTGCGTATGGCAGATTACCCCCGCCTGCATGCTTCGCGATCGAGCCGCTGACTTTCGTTCGCGGCCGCGAAGGCATAGTGGACATGGGCACGTCGAACGAGGGGTTCGCGTTCGACAGCGAACGGCCGCGCCACCGCGTCTTCCTTAGCGCGCATCAAATCGCCAATCGCCGAGTGACGAATAGTGAATGGCGCGAGTTCATCGCCGATGGCGGATACCGCACACCCACGCTCTGGCTCTCCGAAGGTTGGGACTGGGTTGTCCGCGAGCAGGTCCAGAAGCCGCTCTATTGGCGCGATGGCACCGAGCTCACGTTGGGCGGCTTGCGCGAAATCGATGCGGCCGCGCCTGTCGCGCACGTCAGCTATTTCGAGGCCGACGCGTTCGCCCGCTGGGCCGGTGCCCGGCTCCCGACCGAAGCCGAGTGGGAGAACTTCGCTGTTTCCGCCGAGCCGAACATCGGGAACCAGCTCGACGAAGCCGGCCCCGTGGTGCCCCGCCCCGGCGGCGGCATGTTCGGTGACGTTTGGGAATGGACGCAGAGCGCCTTCGCTTCCTACCCGGGGTTCTCGCCCGCTGGCGGCGCGGTCGGCGAGTACAATGGCAAGTTCATGTGCGGACAGTTCGTTCTGAAGGGCGCGAGCTGCGCGACGCCTCGCGGGCACAGCCGCGCCTCATATCGCAACTTCTTCCCACCCACCGCACGCTGGCAATTCACGGGGGTTCGCCTTGCTAAAGACGCTTGATCAGCAGACGCTGGCCTTTCGTGACGATGTCATCGCGGGCCTCACTGCCGCAATACCCGCAATCCCTGCCCGCTGGCTCTACGATCGCCGCGGCTCGGAATTGTTCGACGAAATCACGCGGCTGTCCTCTTATTATCCGACGCGGACCGAAACGGCGATCTTCCGCGACATCATGCCTGATGTGGCCGCTCGCGTCCCCAAGGGTACCGCGGTCGTCGAGTTCGGCGCCGGATCGGCGACCAAGACGCCGATCCTGCTCGAGGCGATCAAGCCGGCCGCTTACATTCCGGTCGACATTTCGGGCGACTATCTCAAGCAGAGCGCCGCCGAGCTTCAGCAAAGCTTTCCGGCGGTCGATGTAATTCCGGTCGTTGCCGACTTCGCGAGGCCTTTTACTTTGCCGGGCGGGATCGATCACCTGCCGAAGCTCGGCTTCTTCCCCGGCTCGACCATCGGCAATTTCGTGCCCCGCAGCGCAACTGACCTGCTGCGTCAGTTCCGCACGCTCCTCGGGCCTGGGTCGCAGCTCCTCATCGGCATGGATCGGGCGAAGCCGGTCGAGCGCCTACTCGCGGCCTATGATGATCCCGAGGGCGTAACCGCCGAATTCAACCTGAACCTTCTGCACCGAATGAATCGCGAACTAGGCGGCGACATCCCGGTCGATGCTTTCCGACACGAGGCTCGGTGGAGTGAAATCCTTTCGCGAATCGAGATGCACCTCGTGGCCACACGCGATGTCGACGTCAGCATCTCCGGCCACAGCTTCCACTTCGCTAAAGGTTCTTCGATCCACACGGAGAACAGCCACAAGTACGGCCAGCGCGGCGGAAGGGTGCTGCTGCTCGCAGGCGGCTGGACGCCGCTCGCCGAATGGTCGGACCAGGCGGGCGACTTCGCAGAAATCCTCGCAGTCGCCGAGCCGGAGAGGTTTGCGCCCTAACGGCAGCCCCGCTAAGCCGCCGCCATGCTTCTTGCGCTTGTCGACATCCTCAACCTGCTGCTGACGGTCGTCACCTGGATCATCATCGGCCAGGTCATCCTCAGTTGGCTGCTCGCCTTCAACGTCCTCAACGTTCATTCGGGGGGCGTTCGCAACTTCATCGTCGCGCTCGACCGCGTGACGGCGCCAATCTACCGGCCGATCCGCCGTCTGCTTCCGGATTTCGGCGGAATCGACTTCTCGCCGCTCGTCGTGCTGTTGCTCATCCAGGTGATCCGCAAGCTGCTCGCCGGCGTCGTCACGCAATATTACGCGGGTCCATGACCGCGAGGCTGATCGACGGAAAGGCGTTTGCAGCGAGCCTTCGTGAGCGCGTCGCTGGCGTTGCCGCGCAATTTGCGGCCCAGCAGGGAAGGCCGCCGGGCCTCGCCGTCGTTCTGGTCGGCGAACATCCACCGAGCGCCGCTTACGTCCGCTCGAAGGCCAAGGCGACGCGCGAGGCGGGAATGGAGAGCTTTGAGCACAAGCTCCCCGCGGACGTCTCGCAAGGACAGCTTATGGCGCTTGTCGACGAGTTGAATGCCGATCCTGCAGTCGACGGCATCCTCGTCCAGCTCCCGCTCCCACGCCACATCGACGAGCCGTCCGTCATCCTGCGCATCGACCCGGACAAGGACGTCGACGGATTCCATCCGATGAATGCCGGACGCCTGGCCGTCGGGCTCGAAGCGCTCGTTCCCTGCACGCCGCTCGGCTGCCTCATGCTGCTCGAACATGAGCTTGGCGACCTGACGGGATTGGACGCGATCGTCGTCGGCCGTTCCAACATCGTCGGCAAGCCGATGGCGCAGCTGCTGGTTCAGGCGAGCTGCACGGTCACAATCGCCCATTCGCGTACGCGCGATTTGCCGGCCGCGGTTCGCCGCGCGGACATCGTGGTGGCGGCAGTCGGTCGTTCCGAGCTCATCCGTGGTGAATGGTTGAAGGGGGGCGCGACCGTGATCGACGTCGGTCAGGAGCGCGTCGAGCAGCCCGACGGCACACGCAAATTGCTCGGCGATGTCGCGTTCGACGAGGCGGTCGAGATCGCTGGTGCCATCACGCCGGTCCCGGGCGGCGTCGGACCCATGACCATCGCATGCCTGCTTCGTAATACCGTTGTCGCCGCGCACCGCCGCGCCGGCCTTGCAGATCCGGAGGGCTTATGATTGCCGCACTGTTGTTTGCCGCATCCGTTCCGACGGCGGTCGATGCCGAATATGCCTTTGCTCGTGACGCTCAGCGCATCGGCCAGTGGAGCGCATTCCGCAAATGGGCCGACAAGGACGCGGTGACGTTTACTCCCCAGGCAGTATGGGCGCGCGATTTCCTCAAAGGCCGCAAGGATCCGCCGAAAGCGATCACCTGGGTGCCTGCGCGCAGCTTCGTCTCGTGTGACGGCCGAACGGCAGTGAACACCGGTCCATGGTTCCAAGCCGACGGAAAGCCGGGAGGCTACTTTACGACCGTTTGGCAGCGTGACCGCGAGAACTGGCGCTGGGCCTATGACGGCGGCGGGCCAGGCACCATGGCCGCACCTCGCAGCCCCACGGTCCACCGGGCAGCGTGCACCAAGCGCGCTCCAGGGGCGCCGATCACCGCGCCGCCGGCACTGACGCCCAAGCAGGCGCGCACGACGCCCGAGGATAATGGTCGCGGCCAGTCTGCGGATCGGACGCTCGGCTGGGACTGGAAGGTCGACATGAAGGGTGCTCGCGTCCTCCGGGTCTACCTGTGGGACGGGAAGCGCTACGATCAGGTGCTCTATAACGAGATCCCCGCCCCATGATCGAGCTGTTCGGCTCGGCCCTCGTCACCTTCCTCGTCATCATCGATCCCCCGGGCTGCGCACCCATTTTCGCGAGCCTGACCAAGGGTGCGACGCCCGAACATCGCCGCGCCATGGCGATCCGCTCTTCGCTGATCGCCTGGGCGATCCTGATGTTCTTCGCGTTGCTGGGAAGGCCGATGCTCCACGCGCTCGGTATCAGCCTTGCGAGCTTCCGCATCGCCGGCGGCATCCTGCTTTTCTACATTGCCGTCGAGATGGTGTTCGAGAAGCGCACGCAGCGGCGCGAGGACCGCGCTCATTCGATCGAGGGCACGCCCGAGGCTGAGGACGTCAGCGTATTCCCGATGGCGATGCCCATGATCGCTGGCCCGGGATCCATCGCCAGCGCAATGCTCTGGGTCTCGCGCGCCGAAACACCCGTCCATGTCGCAATCGTTCTCGCCGCCATCACGGTCGTCATGGCGCTGACGATGATGACCTTGCTCGCTGCCGGGCCGCTGATGCGACTCATTGGTGAGAAGATCGAGACAGTCATCACCCGGATATTGGGAGTGATCCTGGCCGCCTTGGCTGCGCAGTTCGTCATCGACGGGCTGAAGCAGAGCTTCGCCGTTCTTTCCTAGCCGACCACCCGCCACATCTTGAATGGCGAGTCCTTCGGAAGCTCGACGCGCTGCAACCAGTTCGGCACCTGCCCACGCTCTAACTGGCCGTAGAAGCCCTTCGGCGCCTCCGACATGAAGATCGTCGTGGTCGAGCTGTTGGGGCAGGTGAGCAGGTAGTTGGAACGATATTTGGTTATCAGCCGGTGCGCCTGGTCTGCGCTTCCACGGAAAGCATTCATCACATCGGCGATCTGCTCGCCGTTCCGGTGATAGGGACCGGTGATCGCATCATGGTGCGTAATCGTGATCAACCGGGGCCCGAGGTCGACGAAGGTGAACACGATGCCCTTCGGCTGCAGCGCCACAGGCCGCATGCCCCAGAGCGAGCCGCAAAGGGAATTGGCGCGACCGATCGAGGCGCCGCGTGGTGTCGTCTTTTCCTCCGGGACGAAGCCAATCAGGAACGGCACCGCCGCTCCTGCCGCAACGCAGACAGCGACGACCGTCCCAAGCACCTTCACCACCGAATTACGCGCGTTCCAGGCGAGCGGGACGAAGAACCAGCCGAGCGCGGCGCAACCGATCGTCGCCATCATCTGCGACGCAGGGCCCGTACGCGTCTGCCAGAACAGCAGCGCAGTCGCCGCCACGGCAGGAGCCGCGGCGCCAATCACACGCCGCAGGACCTCGCGCTCCTTGCGGCGCATCCACATCAGTAAGCCCCAGCCGACAAGACCCGTCGCCGGAAGCGCCATGATCAAGGTCGCAACGCGCCAACCGTGACGGTAGAAAGGCCGCGCTTCCTTGACGTGGCTCAGCCAGAGTCGGTCGACCTCGGGCGAAACACCCTCGAGCCGTTGCAGGCAGTGCGGCCATGTGACGGCGTGAAAGCCAGCAATGATCAACCCCGCGACGACCGCCAGTCCCAGGCGCTTGCGCCAGTCGGCGGGCGACAGCAGCGTGAGGCCATACATCAGCGCGCTTCCGATCAGCGCGTCCGAGAGCCAGACCGGCGAGAGCGCGTCGCATACGGCGTGCCGGTTCTCGTACGATGCGAATATGAGAAAGCTGAGCGCCGTCCCGCCGCCGAGCGCGACCGCATAACCGCGAAGCCGCTCGCCCTCCTCAGCGTCGTCGACCCAGAACAGGACCGCCGCTGCACCGAGAATCGCGAGATAGATGATCATCTCCAGGCCGATCGCGAGCGAGAGCGCGGTGGAGACGCCGAGCACCACGCCACCACGTGCACGCTTGGGATCAGCGATCGCCGATATGCTGAGCGCAAGGAGCGCAAGCTGCCAACCATGGTGATCGATGCGTTCCGGCTCGAACATTCCGTTCGTGGAAGCCGCGAAGAACATAGCCACCAACACGAACGGAAATGCACGCCGGTCGATCAGCCGCCGCGTGGTCAGCGCCACGGAAAACAGCAGGAGCAGATACGGCAGAAGCGGCGCGATGCCGACGGCCCAACGCTCGGCACCGGGTCCGCCAAGGAATGGCCGGAGCGCGAGGATCAGCCCCGCAATGGGCAGGTCCACCAGCCGCGACCAGTGGATGTTTGCACCATAGGGCATGTTCATTCTGTACTGGCGAAGGTCGAACCACCCTTGGCCATGGAGCAGCGCGCGCACCTGCATCATGCGCATATTGTCGTCGGTATCGCCGAGCCGAAACCAGCGGATCGCGTCGTAATGCTCGAAGATCCAGACCGCGCAGAAACCGAGCCAGACCAGAAGAACAACGAGCTTCCACTTGCGCTCGATCAAGTCGAAGGCACGCTCCTCCATCGTTACATCCTTGCGCCCTTCCACAATTCGCGCTGTAGCCGTTGAACGTGAAACGGCAAGCAGCCGCCCTGAAGGTTTAATCCGCAAGTAATCCGATGCTTTCCACAATTTCCCCCGAGCGGCGAACCGTGCTCGCGCAACTCGTCCGTTTCATCATCAGCGGCGCGACCGTTACCGCCTTGGGCATAGCCATCTATGCGATGGTTGCGCTCGTCATCCGCTGGCACCCGCAGCTCGGCAATGTGCTCGCTTACGTGGTGGCAATGGGCACAGGCTACGTGATGCATAGCCAATGGAGCTTCCGCGGACACGGTGCTGAGCGCGATCACGCCACGAAAGTCCGCTTCGTGATCGTTTCGCTGATCAGTTATGCACTCAACAGCTTCTGGGTATGGCTACTCTTCACCTACCTCGCTTGGGGGCGCGCTGCGCCGATCGTGCCGATGCTTTTCGTTACCCCGATCGTCACCTTCACGCTCAACCGGCAGTGGGTTTTCCGCTGATGGAACGGGCCGTTTACGAACAAATGGCCGAGTACGACCAAAAACACTGGTGGTATCGCGCCCGCCGCAAGGTCCTTGCCGAGATAATCCGCCGGCTCATCGATCCGCCGACAGACGCGGCAATCCTCGAGATCGGCTGCGGCACCGGTCACAATCTGCCGATGCTCGGCGAGTTTGGCAAAGTCGATGCGCTCGAACTCGACGAAGAAGCGCGCAGTATCGCGGAGAAGCGGCTCGGCCGCGCGGTCATGAGCGCGCCACTCCCGGAGCTCGCGGGCGTCCCAGAGCACCAATACGACGTGGTGGGGGCTTTCGACGTTATCGAGCATATCGACGACGATCGTGCCGCGGTCGTCTCAATCGCGAGCCGCCTCAAACCAGGCGGCAAGTTCGTGATGACCGTGCCGGCGCATCAGTGGATGTGGTCAGCGCACGACGTCGTGAACCATCACAAGCGCCGCTATTCGAAGGGCTCGCTGAAACGGCTGATCGAGAGTTCGCCGCTCAAACTTGAACGCATCGGCTACTTCAATAGCCTGCTCTTCCCCCTCGCCGTTGCCGAGCGCCTGTCATCGAGGATGCGCGGCAAGGAAGACGTCGACCTCAAACTTCCGTCAGCGCCGCTGAACAGCGCGCTTGAGCGCTGCTTCGCGGCCGAACGTCACCTGATCGCGCGCCTGCCCTTGCCGCCGGGACTTTCGCTCTTCGCGGTCGCTTCAGCGACATAGCCGAGCCGCGCAGCATGGCGTTCGCCGCCGGCGACTTCCTGCACGATGTACAATGGCCGACCCTTGGCCTCGTTGTACAGCCGGCCGATATATTCGCCCATGAGCGCAAGGACGAACATCTGGATGGCGCCGAGCACGACCACCACTAGCATGAGCGATGTCCATCCTTGGATGCTGCGCCCGGCGAGCCACCCGTACGCAATATAGACAATCAACAGCAGCGAGCCGGCCGAGAGCATCAGCCCGGCGTGACTCGCCAGCTTCAACGGCGCCGAGGAAAATCCGGTCAGGGCGTCGAACGCGAACCGCAGCATCTTCTTCAGCGGATATTTAGTCTCACCGGCAAACCGCTCGTCTCGGTCGTAGGCGAATGGCACTTGGCGAAAGCCGATCCACGCCACCATTCCGCGGATGAAACGCGCCTGCTCGGGCATCGCGAGCAACGCGTCGAGCGCCCGCCTGCTCATCAGCCGGAAGTCGCCAGTATCGAGCGGAATGTCGACCTCGGTCGCGCGCGACAGCAGGCGATAGAAGCCGTGGGCCGTCGCGCGCTTGAACGCCGTGTCGCCCCGCCGGCTCTTGCGCACGCCATAGACCACGTCCGCGCCATCGGATCGCATGACCTGCATCATCTCCGGAAGCAGTTCAGGTGGGTCCTGCAGGTCCGCGTCGATGATCAGGATCATGGCGCCGCGGCAGAGATCGAGACCTGCGGTCAGCGCGAGCTGGTGCCCGTGATTGCGCGACAGGTTGATTGCAACCACATGAGCATCGCGTGCGGCCAGCTGGCGCATGATCTCCCAGCTGCGATCGTTCGAGCCGTCGTTTACAAGCACGATCTCATGATCGTCGCCGACACTCTTGATTGCCGCGGCGCTCACCCGCCCATGGAGCGCGTCGAGGCAGCCCTCCTCATTGAAGCAGGGCACAACGATCGAAAGCGCAGGCATCATGGCGTGGTACGATAGAGGACACTGTTCGGTCCGCGCCAGACTTCCTGCATGTCCGCGACCAATAACGGATCGTATGCCGGAACGTTGTTCATCCAGATATAGTCGAACGTGTGCTTGGGCACCTCGCGAAGTGCTTGGTCAATCTGCCGGTGCAGTCCGTCTTGGCAATTGTTTGGTCTCACGACTTCGGACGGATCGTAGGCGAACGAACCGGGCGCAGTGTACCTAAGCTCCATCAGGTTGACGCCCTCGGTCAGCCATTGGTCGTTTGAAAACCCGTCGCGCCGCTCAATGACCAGCCCCCCCAAATGGCTGTTGCGCGGGAGCGGCCACCATTCACGGCACGGCAACGCGAAGAACGAGGCAACGCGTGCGCCAAGTCGCATATGGCTGATCGCCTCGAGCTTAGCCTTCTGGTCCGCTCCTGCGATTGCGAGACTTGCCGTATTGGCTGCCGTCCGACCTGCAAAAAAGAGCACACCGATCACCGCCAGGACATGAGCCATGCGCACGTCCGTCGCGCCTTTGAACCGGATCGCGAGCAGCGCGACTGCGAACAGGTAAGGGACCAGCCGCATGTCTGCATAGGCCGAGCCGAAGACGATCCGGGGAATGATCGCGAAGGACACTGCGAGCACAATCGCGCTGAACGCGAGGTTCCGCGACAGCGTCAGCTTGCGATTGAAGACGGCGAAGAAAAACACCAGCACAGCGAACGCCAGCGACGCCTTGTCGAAAATGTCCCAGCGATCTCGCAGCGCAGAATAGAGCCACTTCCACTTCTGACTCCATTCGAACCACCCGTGGATTCCTCCGCCGTGAGTCTCGCTCCGCCAGATAAGCATTACGAGGATGGGCAGTGCCATGACGGACGTGTGCAACGCGGCCTCGATCCCCGCACGCCACCAGCTTCGCCCGCGATCATGCAGCCGCACCGCGTCCGCCGAGAAGCACATGAGGCCAAGCAGGCCCCAACCATAGGTGTGACAGAAGAAGACGATCAGCGATATTGGCAGGAACAGCCAGCTGCGAAGCTTCGTACGCTCAAGGCGGCCGAGCCTCAGCCACAGGCCGAACGCTAGAAACGCCAGCGCCACCGACAGTGTGAAATTGACGAAGCCGAACATGAACGGGAAGCCGTAAATGAACGGCAGCGCAAAGAAGGCCGTCGGCGGCACGCGCCCGTGCACCTCGCGCGCAACCCACAGGAAGCCGATCGCCGTCAGCGGCGGAATGGCGAGCACGATCAGTTTCACTGCCGGCTCGATGCCGATCAGCTGACCCAACAGGTAAACGAGAACGTCGACGCCGAGGTTGCCAATCAGCGCCCAGTGATGATCGTAATATCGTGGCAGGAACGCAGAGTGATGCAGGTCGATCTGCACGCGATACCGCCCCATGTGGCCGAATAGATCCACCAACGGCGGGACCGGCGGGTAGAGCAAGGGGATCGTCGTCGCGGCAACAACGAGCGCAAGGAACCAGTGCGCCTCCCACCACGGAGTCGCGCGCTGCGCCTCGGCACCAGCCGAACGTATATCAACCCCCATGTTCATTGGCTCTTAACAGTCGCCGCGTCACTAACGGCCTGAAGCCAATTGTCCATTGACGAAGGCGTCCCATTACAACCTGTTAAGACAAGTGCACTCTCGACGAGTGAGTTAAATCTCCGTTCAAACGGCAGAAAGGTTCGTAGCCGTAATCTGCGCCAGGGATCCAAGGAGGAGGCGTTCCATGAAGAGCATTTTGTTGAGCGGCCTTGCTTGTGCCGCCGTGACGATCGCAACGGCGGCTTTCGCTCAGGCAAGTGTGCCTGTGCCGCCCGTGCCAACTCCGCCGAGCGTACGCTCACATTTGAATCAGACCCGGACCCGCGCCGACGTGCAGACCCACGTGCAGCGCATGTTCGCGGAGCTCGACATCAATCACGATGGGTTCATCACGCGCGAGGAGGCGAGCGCCGCTCACGACAAGATGATGACCCACATGCAGGCGCGCACTGCGAAGGGTTGGGATATGGAGCACGGCCCCGTCCCCCGTCGCGCCGCGATGTTCGACAAGCTCGACACCAATCACGATGGCGTGATCACACGCCAGGAATATGTGTCGGCCCAGCCGCAAGCTTTCGAGAAAAGAATGTTCGTCATGCACAATGGCGGCACGGCCGGCAAAGCGGGCATGGGCATGCACGGCATGGGAATGATGGGCGCCATGTTCGACATCGCCGACACGAACCACGACGGCAAAGTCTCGCTGCAGGAAGCAACAGCCGCGGCGCTCAAGCACTTCGACATGGCTGACCTCAATCATGACGGCCAGCTGACTCCGGACGAGCGGATGCAGGCGCACCAGCGCATGCGCGCCGAGCACCGGCCCGGCTAAACTCGGAATCAGTCGCGTTTACGGGGGTCGGCTTGCGCCGGCCCCTTTTTCATGCAGAAACGGCTCCGCTTGTTCCCTGGAGTACCCCATGAAAAATCTGGTGCGTTTCGCTGCCGCGACGGCGCTCGTCGCTGTGCCTGTTTCCGCTGTGCATGCCGATGAGGGCATGTGGACGTTCGATGCATTTCCCGCTGCCAAGATGCGGGCCGCTTACGGCTGGGCGCCCGACCAGGCGTGGCTCGATAAGGTCCGGTCCGCTGCCGTTCGCCTCACCGGCGGCTGCTCGGCAAGCTTCGTCTCGGCGGACGGGCTGATCCTTACCAACCACCACTGCGTCGCAACCTGCGCCGAGCAGAACTCGACGGCTAGCAACAATATTCTGAAAACCGGCTTTGTCGCGGCAGCCCGCGAACGCGAGCGGAAGTGCGCCGGCCAGCAGGCCGAAGTCGTGACATCGATCCGCGACGTCACCGCCGACGTGAAGGGTGCCGTCGGCTTGGCGACGGGGGAAGCGGCGGTAAAGGCGCGGCACGCGGCGATGGCGCGCATCGAAACCGCTGGCTGTCCCGACAAGACGAACACGCGCTGTCAGGTCGTCACGCTATACGGCGGCGGTCAGTACAAGCTGTACACCTTCCACAAGTACAGCGATGTCCGTCTCGTCTGGGCCCCTGAGGCGCAGGCCGCGCAGTTCGGCGGCGATCCGGACAATTTCAACTTTCCGCGCTACGCGCTCGATGCGAGCTTCCTGCGAGCCTACGAGAATGGCAAGCCGGCGGCCACGCCCTCACATCTGACGTGGGTCGGTCGGGCTCCGATCGATGGCGAAGCAACATTCGTCGTCGGGAATCCCGGCTCAACGCAGCGGCTGTACACCAGCGATCAGCTGGCAATGCAGCGCGAGCTCGTCCTGCCAGTCCGCGTGACCACCTACTCCGAGTTGCGCGGCCGGCTAATCGCGGAGATGGAGACCAGTCCGGCGAAGATGCGCGAGGGCCACGAGGCGCTCCAAGGGCTCGAGAACAGCCTCAAGGTCTACATGGGCCTCAAGAAGGCTCTCGACGATCCGGCGTTCAGCTGGCGCCTCACGGCGGCAGAGGCTGACCTCAAAGCCAAGTCAGGCGACCGCTTCGGCAACCCATGGGCCGACATCGCGGCGGCGGCCAAGGCCAACCGTGACCTCTATCTCGCCCGCTATTTCGCGACGCCGCAGCGCAGCGATCTTTTCAACTATGCGCTGGCGCTGGTCCGCGTCGCATCGGAGCGCGCGAAGCCCGATGCGGACCGGTTGCCGGAGTACACCGAGTCGGCCTTGCCGCTCCTCCAGAAGCGCACGCTCGATCCACGGCCGATCTATCCGTGGCTCGACGAGCTCTCGATCGAGTGGTCGCTGAGCAAGGCGCGCGAATATCTCGGGGCCGACGATCCGCAGACCAAGCTCCTGCTCGGCAAGGAATCGCCGGAGGCGCTCGCTGCACGGCTCGTCAGGGGAACCAGACTCGGTGACCCGGCCTACCGCAAGGCGCTCTGGGAAGGCGGTGAGACGGCCATCAACGCCTCCACCGACCCCATGATCGTCTTTGCCCGCAGGATCGACGCAAACGCGCGTGCGCTCGAGCAGAAGTATGACGATCTCGTCGATGCGCCTACGACTGCCGCCCAGGCGAAGCTCGCCGACGCTCGCTTCGCGGCTTACGGCAGCTCGATCTACCCGGATGCGACCTTCACCCTGCGCATCAGCTACGGCAAGGTGCAGGGCTGGAATGAGCGAGGTGCCGCAGTCCCTACCGCGACCCTGATTGGCGGCACCTATGCACGAGCGACCGGTTCGGACCCGTTCGACCTGCCGGCTGCCTTCATCAAGAATCAGGCGCGCATCGACAAGTCGAAGGTGTACGACTTCGTCACGACCAACGACATCATCGGGGGTAATTCGGGCTCACCGGTGATCGACCGCTCGGGCAACGTGATCGGCGCAGCATTCGACGGCAACATTCACTCGATCGGCGGCAATTACGGGTACGATCCGGTGCTGAACCGCAGCGTCTCGGTGTCGACGGCGGCAATCGAGGAAGCGCTGAAGAATATCTATCCGGCGCCCACGCTGCTGGCCGAGCTCAAGCGTCGGTAGTTTCGAGCGTCTTCTTCCCGGCGGGACTGCGCCGCTTCCCTGAAGCGGTCGGCTCCGCCGCAATCTTGCGGTAGCGCTGCTCCGCCTCGATCATGTAATCGCGCGTGATCGGCAGGGCGCGGCGATCGCGCACATATTGGACCTGGTAGTTACAGGCGGCGTTCTCGAACATCACGATGCCGCCCGCGAGATAGAATTCCCACATACGGAAGAAGCGCTCGTCGTACATCGCTTCGATCTCGCCCCGCGCGTTGCTGGCGCGCTCGAGCCAACGACGGAGCGTGTAGGCATAGTGCAGCCGAAGATTTTCAAGGTCGCTGACGATGAGCCGCGCATCTTCGCTCGCTGCAGCCATCTGGCTGATCGACGGCAAATGGTAGCCGGGAAAGATCCACTTGTCGGTGAACGGATCCGGTCCCTTCGACACGCCGCCGAGCTTGCCGATAGTATGGACCAGTGCCACGCCATCAGGCTTCAGCAGCTGCCGGATCTTGGCAAAAAACTCGTCATAATGTTTGGCTCCGACATGCTCGAACATGCCGACAGAGACGATTCGATCGAACTGCTCGTCGAGGAGCCGATAATCGATGAGCTCGAACTTTACGTGGTCTGATACGTCCGCGGCCGCCGCGCGCTCCCGCGCGACCTTCAGCTGCCGCTCCGAAAGCGTGACGCCCAACACGTCAACGCCCGCAACCTTGTGCAGGTAGAGCGCCATGCCGCCCCAGCCGCAGCCGATGTCGAGCACGCGCTGCCCCGGCGTCAACGCGAGCTTCGCCGCGATATGCGCCTTCTTGTCCGCCTGTGCCTGCTCCAGGCTGTTGTTGGCGTCGGTGAAGTAGGCGCAGCTGTACTGCTTGTCGTCGTCAAGAAAGAGTTCGTAGAGTTCGTCCTTTAGATCGTAGTGATGCGCCACATTCTTACGCGCGCGCTTGAGGTCGTTGCGCTTGGCGAGCAGCTTCGCGAGCGGATTCTTGCCTGCATTGAGTGCCCTGCGCCCTTCTCCCTTGTCCTCCCAGCGATTGGCGCCGACGATCAGCTCAAGAAGGTCGAGGATCGTTCCATCCTCGATGATCAACCGCGCGTCCATATAGGCTTCGCCGACGCCGAGGCGCGGGTTCTTGACGATATCGAATGCGACCTTGCGATCGGTGAAGCGCACCGTCAGGTGCTTCCCGCCAGCTTTACCGAATGTCTCCGGCTGCTTGCCGGGTCGGTGTAGCGTGATGCTGCCCGTCGTCAGCAGCTTGTTCACGAGTTTCCCGATCAGCGACATCGACAGCACTCCGTTAGATTTTGCATCCCGCTTGCCACGCTCGACGCCGACCCGCAATCAATCGGCGCCACGATAATGTTCGCCGGCAAACGCCCAGCGCAGAGTCCTCGCCACACCGAAGGTCGCACCGCGCACCAGCGGCGACGCCAACGAGCGCGTCAGCCCGTGCATCCGCCTCGCGAAATCCGGCATCAGATCGACGGCCGCGCCCATCAAGAGCGCCTGCACCGGCGCCTCACGAATTGAGGGTGCGGGAGTCTTCAAGACCAGATCACGGAAAGCTCGGCTGCGCTCGTCGGACCGAAGCTCGGTCTGGAAATCTCTGATCAGGCTCTCGGCCTCGACGCGAGTCCGTGGCACGGGATCCGCGTCGAGCATCCGCGCGACCTCGCCAGCTTCCGCGAAATAGCGGTCCTGGTCCGCTTTCGCCATGCGCGGCTCGGCATACAGCCGCCATCCGTCAAGGAAGCTCACCGCGCCTGCGACATGCACCCAGGCGAGAAGCCATGGGTCGGTCGCGCGATAGTCGGTGCCGTCGGGCAAGACGCCAATCACTTGCTCATGGATCGATCTGACCCTTGCAATCGCGCGTTCGGCGTTGTCGCGATGTCCGTAGGTTGTGACCGCAATGAACCGGGCGGTCCGCCGCAATCGCCCGAGCTGGTCTTCCGCAACGCCGCTGTGATCCCAGACGCCACCCAGCGCCTTTGGATGCAACATCTGCGTCAGCAGCGCCGCGATTCCTCCGACCATCATCGACGTGACGTCGCCATGTACGCGCCGGATAACTGAGCCAGGCGGGAAGATCGCCTGATCGGAGGCGGGGACGGGCTGCTCGCCCCGGGATCGATCGTTGAACGTCGCCCGCACCTGACGAACCAGAGCGCGGCGGATTGGGGACAACATCGCCCCTCGCATGCCAGTCCCCACAGTGGCGGGCAATCACACTAATCAGCCATAGGCGCGGATGAAGAAGACGATGGTCGTTCCGGTTGTGACAAGCAGCGTCCAAATGCGGACCATTTCGTGGGGCAATCGCTTGCTGACCTTCGCTCCGATCCAGCCCCCAAGGATCGACCCAACGAGCATCGGAAGGCATGCCCACCAATCCACCAGACCCGTCGAGACGAAGATAATGGCGGCGGCGAGGTTCGCTATCGCAAGCATCAGGGTGCGCATTGCGAACAGCGAGCGCGGGTGCGCCTCGGCAAGCAAGCCATAGGTCGCGGTCGTCATGAGACCCACGCCGCCGCCGAAGTAACCGCCATAGACGGCCAGCAGCGACTGCGCTCCGACGAAGGTTCGACGTCCGATGGTCACGCGCTCATGCAGCCAGCTGGATGCGCTCTTGCCGAACAGCATCACCGCCAGCCCCAGCAACAGCAGCCAGGGGATGATGAAGTCGAAGTAGTTCGATGGCGTGAGGACCAGCAGCACGCTACCGACCAGACCGCCGGCAAACGTGATGACGGATAGCGTCCGCACGGAGAGGCCCCCAAGCGGCTCCAGCTCATCACGGAACTCGAATGCGCTCGCCGCCGCACCAGGCAGCAGCGCGACGTTCGAAGTGGCGTTCGCCCGGTTCGCTGGTAGGCCAAGCGCGATCAGTGCCGGCAGGGTCGCGAACGTGCCTCCGCCGGCAAGTGCATTCATCGCGCCGCCTACAAGGCCGGCACCGAGCGAGAGAACTATTGCGGTAAGATCAGGCAGCTTGCGATTGGGAGCGGCGCTTGCGCTCCGCTGCGGTCTTCAGCTGACCGCACGCGGCATCAATGTCCCGCCCGCGGGGCGTCCGCACCGGCGCGGAAATTCCTGCTTCGAAGATGATGTTGCTGAAGGACTTGATCCGCTCGTCCGTCGAACACTCATAAGGCGCGCCGCCCCAGGGGTTAAACGGGATCAGGTTGACCTTTGCGGGCAGGCGATAATGGCGGATCAGGCGCACAAGCTCACGCGCATGCTCGTCGCTGTCGTTCTTGTCCTTCAGCATCACATATTCGAACGTGATGCGCCGCGCGTTGTTCGCTCCCGGGTAAGCCGCGCAGGCCTCGAGCAGCTGCTCGATCCCATACTTGCGGTTCAAGGGCACGATTTCGTCCCGGATTTCCTTTGTCACCGCGTGCAGCGAGACGGCGAGATTCACGCCGATCTCCGCGCCTGCGCGCTCCATCATCGGCACCACGCCGCTCGTCGAGAGCGTGATCCGCCGGCGCGAGAGACCAAGTCCATCGCCGTCCATCACGATCTTCAGCGCGTCGCGAACATTGTCGAAATTGTAGAGCGGTTCGCCCATGCCCATCATCACGATGTTCGTGAGCATCCGCCCTTCGGGCTGGCTCGGCCATTCGCCGAGCGCGTCGCGCGCGAGCATCACCTGGCCGACGATCTCCGCCGGCTCTAGGTTCCTCACCAGCGCCATCGTGCCGGTATGGCAGAAGCGGCAATTCAGTGTGCAACCGACCTGGCTCGACACGCACAGCGTTCCGCGGTCCGCATCGGGGATGAACACCATCTCGAAGTCGTGGCCGTCATGCGTCTTGAGCAGCCACTTGCGCGTGCCGTCCGTGGAGACCTGCGCCTCGACTACTTCCGGGCGGGAGATCACGAAGCGCTCGGCGAACCAGGGCCGCTGCGCCTTTGCGATGTCGCTCATCGCCGAGAAGTCGCCGACTCCGCGATTGTAGATCCAGTGCCAAACCTGCTTGGCGCGAAGCTTCGCCTGCTTAGGCTCCAGCCCAGCTGTCTCGAAAGAGGCACGGATCTGGTCCCTCGGAAGCCCGACGAGCTCGACCTTGCCGTCGGCGCGCGCGGTTGGCGCCCGCGGAACGGGCACGGGATCGATCTTGCCGGGAATCGGCATCAGGTTGGTGTCGGCACTCATGGCGAGCCGCCTATCTAGGTGCATTTACTCGATTTTGCCAGCACCGCGATTGGCACAGCGCGCCGCGGCGGCATCGATCGCGGTCGCGGCGCCGTCGAGCACATACGGATCGATGAAGCGCACCCCGCTCAGATCCCGCGCCTCGACCTTCATCTGGCCACCGACTCGCAACGCCTCGATGACCGCCTGTTCCTGCGCCGGTCCGCTGCTCCACGCCCAGTCGCCCTGAGCGACCAGCAGGAACGGCTGGTCGCCGATGTGAAGCACAACGCTGGAGCCCGGCCGCGATGTGCGGCTCAGCCGCGCGTGGAACTCTCCCCAGCGGCGGTGGTCGGGCGTGAACGACAGTCCTGCCGTCGCCTGAACCTTGTCCCTAGGCGCGATCTTCGCGGAGCGGACGAGAGCCTCGCATACCGCCCCCCTGTCCACCGCCGCCCAGCCGCCGCCCGCAAACAGCACCGCTCCGCCGGCGACAGCAGCGGTTGGCAGGAACATCGTGATCACAGCGAAAGTCGACTTCACGAAGGACTGGCTAGCGCGGTTCAGGTTGGGCCGCCACTGCGAAGGAAGCCCGCGACTATGGGATCAGGCTTGGCATTGGTTGATATAGCCGTAAGGGCCCTTTCACGGTTTACCGGCACCGGTTTGGGCGGACGGCCGAAAATGCCGTCCGGGGCAGGCTCGGAGTGAAGCCGACCCGAACGACGCCCAGCCCGATTCCGGATGGGCCGTGACGCTCGGGCCGGATCTCTAGCGGCTCGAAACTTGGCCCGCGGCGCTTTTTGCGGTTAGTCCTTTCGCGGGCATGGACATCTACCTCCCGATCGCCGGCCAGTCGGTCAATGCGCTGCTGATTGTCGTCCTCGGCTTTCTCGTGGGCGTGCTGTCCGGGATGTTCGGCGTGGGCGGCGGTTTCCTCACCACGCCGCTGCTGATCTTCTACGGAATTCCGCCCACGGTCGCCGTCGCTTCGGCAACAACGCAGATCA
>Ga0308174_10000327_pt1 | contig 19855 bp, 23 predicted proteins | sample PhyPR2_FD_203894 | JGI IMG/M metagenome (GOLD analysis project Ga0308174, IMG submission 203894) | Soil microbial communities from UC Gill Tract Community Farm, Albany, California, United States - DLSLS.P.R2 | ecosystem: Environmental > Terrestrial > Soil > Agricultural land | place: USA... | reverse complement strand
ACGCTGAACGCGCCGCCGCCCAGGATGAGCGCGACGAGGGCGATCCAGACGATCGGTTTGCGGAAGAAGGCAAGCATGTCTCTAGGCTCCGACGAGCTCGGGGTGCGGGACGGCCGGGGCGGGGCCGGGCGCCTGGCGCGCGGGCTCGTCGCTCAGGACCTCGCCGTCCTCGATGTGGATGATGCGGTCGGCGTAGGCCTCCAGCCGCGGATCGTGGGTGACGCAGATCACCGCCGCGCCGTGCTCCTTGGCGGCCCGCTGCAGCAGCTTGACGATGACCTGGCCGGTCTCGCCGTCGAGCGCGCTGGTGGGCTCGTCGGCGAACAGGAGCTGCGGGTCCTTGGCGAGCGCCCGGGCGATCGCCACGCGCTGCTTCTCGCCGCCCGACATCTCGGAGGGCCGCTGGCGCAGCCGGTGGGTGAGGCCGACCTCGTCCAGCGCGACCGCCGCGCGCCGGCGCGCCGCGGACCGCGAGAAGCCCTTGTACTTCAGAATCAGCGCCACCTGGTCCAGCGCGTTCAGCGACGAGAACAGGTTGAACCCCTGGAAGATGAAGCCGCAGTGGTCGAGCCGGAAGCGGTCGATCCTGCCGGGCTTCAGCGCCCAGAGGTCCTCGCCCATCGCCGTGACCTGGCCCTCGTCGGGCTTCAGCAGGCCCGAGAGGCAGGCGACCAGCGTCGACTTGCCGGAGCCCGAGGGCCCCATGACCATGGTCACCTCGCCGTGGCGCGCCTCGAAGTCGACGGCCTTCAGCACCTGGATGTGGGTGCGGCCGGTCTTGAAGCGCTTGGAAAGGCCCTTGGCCGAAATCGCGGTCGTGGAGCTCATCTCAGCAGGTCCGCAGGCTGGCTCTTCTTCAGGATGCCCAGGGACAGGAGCCCCGAGGCGACGGAGATGGCGAGCAGCAGCAGCGCGACGGTGACGATCCAGCGGAGCGGGAAGCCCATCGGCACGCCGGCCTTGTCGCCGAGCAGCGACACCAGCCAGGTGAACAGGCCGGTGAAAGCGAGGCCGACGACGCCCACCCACAGCGAGAGCTCCAGCACCAGCTTGCGCAGCGAGCCCATGGAGACGCCCAGCGCCCTCAGGCTCGCCAGCTCCTTGATGTTGGCGAGCAGCGCGCCGCGCAGCGTCTGGGAGGTGATGCCGACCCCGATCAGGAAGCCCAGGAACAGAGAGAAGCCCAGGAACACGCCGATGATCTGCTCCTTCATCAGCGCGCCCCGATTGGCCTTGGAGAGCTCGGCGCGCGTCCAGGCGCGGTAGGCCCCGTGGGAGGCCGCGTTCAGCTGGCTGCGGACCAGCTCGGCCCTGGCCGGATCCTTGATGCGCACCATCAGCGGGCCGAGCCGGGTGTCGTCCTGCTTCAGGCCCAGCATCCGGTAGCTGTCGCGCGACATCACCACGGTCGGCTGGTTGATGCTCGGATAGCCCTGGAGCACGGCGCGGACATGGACCGTGCGGCCGTTGATCACGGCGCTGTCGTCGAGCTTCACCCCGAGCCGCGCCAGGCTGGTCTTATCGATCGCCACCGACAGCGGCTCCATCAGCGCCAGCCGCGTCGCCTCGGAATAGTCGACCGGCAGGGTGACCGCGTCGGGGCGGCTCACGTCGACCGTCCAGATCTGCACGAAGTCGGTCTTGCGCTTGTGGCCCGGCGGCGGGTTGTTCATCCACATCGAGCCGTTGCCCTGCAGGTCCTGCACCTCGACGACCTGGGGGTTGAGGTAGATCAGCGGCATGATCCGCGCCGGCACGCCCGAGCCGGGCCCGGAATCGATCAGCGCCTCGACCTTGGGCCCCATGACGATGATGTCGGCGCGGCTGCGGTCGATGGTGGCGGTGATGCCCTGGACGATGCCGGTGAACATGCCGACCTGGGCGAGGATCAAGAGGCCCGAGAAGGCGAGCGCCACCACCGCGGCGGTGTAGCGGCGCCACTCGTAGATCAGGGTGGACAAGGCCAAAGACATGCGGCGAGACGCCCTTTCGGTGAGCGCGGGGATGTCGCCGCGGCCCGCCCCGAGCCAGTTAAATCGCCGTAAGACGATGGCCGGGTGGGTCGCAGGATGCGCTCGCCTGATAGAGGCGCCGAGACGAAGACGCGGATGCGGCGCGGGGGATTAAACCTTCGTAATCCGGCTCTTCGGCCGCCCGCTTGCGCGCCGGCGGCTTCTCAGCGCCAATCCCCGGGGGCCTGCGACTCTGCAGGCGCGGGGTGGTTTCGCAGCATGTTCGGTCCGCAGAACGCGCAGAGCCTGGTGGGCGTCGCGGTGATCCTCGGGCTCTGCTGGGCGGCCTCGGAGAACCGGCGGGCCTTCCCGTGGAAGCTCGCGATCGGCGCCATCGCCCTGCAGGCGATCCTGGTCGCTGCGCTGTTCGGCTTTCCGGTGCTGCGGGCGGGGCTCGCCGGCGCCGGGCAGGCGGTCGACGGGCTCTCGGCCAGCACCCAGGCGGGCGTCGCCTTCGTGTTCGGCTTCCTGGCGGGCACGCCCGACCAGCCCTACCCGCTGACCAACCCGGGCGGGCTGTTCGTCTTCGCCTTCCGCGTGCTGCCGGTGATCCTGGTGGTCTGCGCGCTGGCGGCGCTGCTCTGGCACTGGCGGATCCTGAAGTGGATCACCCGCGGCTTCGGAGTGGTGTTCGAGAAGACCATGGGCCTGCGCGGCGCGCCGGCGCTGGCCACCGCCGCCACCATCTTCATGGGCCAGGTGGAGGGCCCGATCTTCATCCGCAGCTATCTCGCGAGCCTGTCGCGCTCGGAGCTGTTCATGCTGCTCACGGTGGGCATGAGCTGCGTCTCCGGCTCGACCATGGTGGCCTATGCGACCATCCTGAAGGGCGTGCTGCCGAACGCGGCGGCCCATGTGCTCACCGCCTCGATCGTCTCGGCGCCGGCCGGCGTGCTCCTGGCCCGCATCCTGGCCCCGCGCGACCCGGCGGCCGAGCAGCCCCAGGCGCTCGGGCCCGAGGCGGAGAAGGTCTACGGCAGCTCGGTCGACGCCCTGATCCGCGGGACCTCCGACGGCCTCGCCATCGTCATGAACGTGGCCGCGACGCTGATCGTCTTCGTGGCGCTGGTGGCGATGGTCAACGGGCTGCTCGGCCTCGCGCCGCGGATGGGCGGGGCGCCGCTTTCGGTGGAGCGCGGCCTGGGCGTGATCTTCGCGCCGCTCGCCTGGAGTCTCGGCGTCGCCTGGAAGGACGCGGGCCTCGCCGGCTCGCTGCTGGGCGCGAAGCTGGTGCTGACCGAGTTCACCGCCTTCATCCGCCTGGCCGCCGTGCCCGTGGGCGCGATCGAGCCGCGCACCCGGGTGATCATGACCTATGCGCTGTGCGGCTTCGCCAACGTCGCCTCGGTGGGCATCAACCTGGCGGGCTATTCCGTGCTCGTGCCGCAGCGCCGCGCCGAGGTGGTGGGCATGGTCTGGAAGGCGATGGCGGCGGGCTTCCTCGCCACCTGCCTGACCGCCTCCATCGTGGGCGCCATGCCTGCGGCGCTGTTCGGCGGCTGAGCTCCCGCGTCATCCCGGACGGCCGACGGGCCGATCCGGGACCCAGGTCCGCCGCATCGGAAACGTTGGGTCCCGGCTCTCCGCTTCGCTACGGCCGGGATGACGGCTAGAAGGAGTGCAGCAAGGAGGCCCCATGAAGCTCTACGACACGCCGCTCGCTCCCAATCCGCGCCGGGTGCGCTGGTTCCTGGCCGAGAAGGGCATCGCCGACCTGCAGGTGGTCACGCTCAACCTGATCGCAGGCGAGCACAAGACGCCGGAGTACCTGGCCAAGGCGGGGCTCGCCAACGTGCCGGCCCTGGAGCTGGACGACGGCACGGTGATCACCGAATCCGTCGCCGTCTGCCGCTATCTCGAGAGCCTCTATCCCGAGCCCAACCTGTTCGGCCGCGATCCGAAGGAGACCGCGCTCATCGAGATGTGGACGCGCCGGGCCGAGCTGCTGGTCGCCACGCCGTTCATGCTGGGCGTACGCCACACCCACCCGGCGCTGGCCGCCCTGGAGACCCAGAACCCGGCGGTCGCCGACTACAACAAGGAGGCTGGGCTCCGCGCCTGCAAGGTGCTGGACCGGCGCCTGGCCGAGAGCGAGTGGCTGGGCGGGGCGCGCTTCACCGTCGCCGACATCATCGCCTACGTCGGCATCGACTTCGGCCGGATGATCAAGCTCGTCCCGCCGGAGGATCTCTCGCACCTCGGCCGCTGGATGGCGCTCATGCGCGCCCGCCCGGCGGCCAGGGCCGGGATGCCGCAGCCCCAGCCGGCGTGACGGGTTGCTCCTCCTGAGGCGGAGGCGCTAGTGCGCCGGCCGCTGAGGCGCTTCGCCTGGGCGCGGCTCCTTCCAGGCGTGCGCCTCGCCGGAGGGCATGGGCGTCTGGATTTCCCGCAGCTCGCCGGCCAGGCGCGCGGCGGTCTCGGCCACCAGCCGGCCCTGGAAATAGGCGCCGGCGAGCTCGTTGTCGCTCGGCCTGCGCTGGCCCTGGCTGCCGGCGATGGTCGTGGCGCCGTAGGGCGCACAGCCGGTGATCTCGTCCAGCGTCATCTGCCCGGCGAAGGAATAGGGCAGGCCCACGGCGATCATCCCGAAGTGCATGAGGTTGGTCAGGATCGAGAACAGCGTCGTCTCCTGGCCGCCGTGCTGGGTCGCGGTGGAGGTGAAGGCCGCGCCGACCTTGCCGTTCAGCGCGCCCCTGGCCCAAAGCCCGCCGGCCTGGTCGAGGAAGCTCGCCATCTGCGAGGCCATGCGGCCGAATCGCGTGCCGCAGCCCACGATCACGGCGTCGTAGGCGACCAGGTCGTCGATCCGGGCGATCGGCGCCGGCTGGTCGAGCTTGTAGCCGGACTTGCGCGCCAGATCCTCGGGCACCAGCTCGGGCACGCGCTTGATGTCGACCTCGGTTCCGGCGATCGAGCGGGCGCCGTCGGCCTCCGCCTGCGCCATGGCTTCGATGTGCCCGTAGGTCGAGTGGTAGAGGACGAGGACCTTGCTCATGCGGGACTCCTGGGTTGCGGCCACAACCCCGGTCCGGGCCTCCGTGTTTCCTAATCCGGCTTCAGCAGCTCCAGCGAGTGGATGCGGGCCTCGAGCGAGGGGCCGCTCGCCATGATGAACAGCTCGTCGGCCTGGCTGGTGCGGGTCTTCTCGGCCAGCCGGCCCAGCACCGTCATCTGGTCGCTCGCGATGGTGCGGGCCTCCACCATCTGCAGCACCGGCGAGGCGCTGCGGTCGGCGAGGTAGGCCATCGCCTCGGCCACGTCGGGAAACCGCTGGCGCGCGCCCTCCAGCATGGCGACGCTCGCCGCCCGGCGCGGCGCGTCCAGCCGCCAGGCGGCCTCCGCGTCATCGGCGGCGAAGGCGATCAGCGCGATCCCCGCCCAGGGCGTCTCGCGAAAGGCCGACGGCTGGAAGGCCTGGCGGTAGGCCGCGACCGCCTGATCGCCATCGGCGCGGGCGATGAACTCGGCGAACACCATGCCGATGCCGGCCTGGCCGGCGAACACCGCGCTCTCGGCCGAGGAGCAGAGCATGAACAACTCCGGGTGCGACGGCCCGGCGGGGCTCGCGTGGATGCCGTGCAGCGGGTGCTCGTCGCCGATCGGCTCCTGGCCGGCGGCGTCCAGCAGCCAGGCCGAGAGCAGGGCGAGGTAGCGCGGGAAGGCCTCCGAGCCCACCGAGCGCAGCGCGCCGCCGGTGCGCGCATCGGCGCCCAGCGCGCGGCCCAGCCCCAGGTCGATGCGGCCGGGCGCCAGCGCCTCCAGCTCCATGAAGGTCTCGGCGACCTTCAGCGGCGAATAGTTGACCAGCATCACCCCGCCGGAGCCCAGCCGGATGCGGCGGGTGACCTGGCTGAGCGCGGCGATCAGGATCTCCGGGTTGGGCGAGCCAAGGCCGCGGATGTTGTGGTGCTCGGCCACCCAGAAGCGGTGGAAGCCCAGCCGCTCGGCGGCCTTCGCCACCTCCAGCGTTTCGCGCACCGCCTGGGCCTGGGTGGCCCCGGCGGACACCGGCGACAGGTCGAGAACCGAGAGCAGGGGCATGGAGCCTCTCTAGGACGGATCGACCTCGCAGGCGACGGGCTGCGTGCGGCGCGGCAGATACGTCGTCCCTCGTCCTCGATGGAGGAGGGAAGGGGTGGGGGTGAGGCCGCTGAGCTGACGCAGGGAACGCGGGTGGCGCCTGCGTCTCTCGGGAATTCGCGGCGCGGTCCTGCCTTCACCGCCATCCCCGGCCCCTTCTCCATCGAGGAGGAAGGGGGGCGGACTACTGGCCACCCCGAGCTGGCGCTACGGTCGGAGGTTCAATCCATGTATTCCCAGGTGTTCGCGCCGTCGAAGTGGCGGATGCGGATCTTGTCCCAGTCCAACCCGTCGACGTTGCGGGCGTTGATCGCCATGCGCTTCTGGGCTCCGTCCAGGCTCTGCCAGTGGGTGGTCACGCCGCAGGTCTTGCAGCGGTGGAACGCCAGCATCCGGTCGCCCCAGACGTAGGGCTGGGTCGAGCCGGCCTTGGAGAGCTTCACCTGCGCCGGCGAATAGTAGGCCCACCGCGCGCCGAGCCGCCGGCAGATCGAGCAGTTGCACTCGGTCACTTCCGTCGGCGCGGTCTCGACGGTGAGCTTCACCGCCCCGCAGTGGCAGGCCGCCTCGATCATCGCGCGCTCCTCCCGAAGAGCGTTGTCGCAATCAGAAGGTCATATGGGGGCCGAAGTCCAGCTTAGCCGCGGCGGGGCGGGGTCTTCTTGATCACCGAGGAGAAGCTGGCGACCGGCTCGCCGCCCGCCGAGGCGTTGGCGATGAGGCCGCGCACGAACACCATCGAGCGGCCGGCCTTCACCACCTCGCCGCGGCATTCCACGAGCTCGCCCTCGCGCGCCGTGCCGACCAGCTCGCAGTTGAAGGTGGCGGTCACCGTCGGGACGCCCTGGATCGCGTCGCGGGCGATCACGAACAGCGCGAAGTCGGCGAAGCTCATGACGCAGCCGCCGTGCAGGAAGCCGCCGCCGTTCATGTGCTTGCGCTCGGCCCGGAACGCGCAGACCGGAACACCGTCTGCGCGCTTTTTCCAGTAGAACGGCCCGGCCAGGTCCTCGAACGGATCGCCGCCCGGGTAGTGCGACCAGCCCGCCCACTCGCCCGCGGCGACTTGCGTGAGCTTCGAGCCGTAGTTGGTATCCAGCTGCTCTGCGCCGCCGTCCATTGCCCCTCGCAGGTTCGAACTCTAGTTTGACGGCCGCTTCCGAACCGTCCGAGGGCCCCATGCGACGCGCCGCCATCGTCTCCCCCATCCGCACCGCCGTTGGCAAGTACCTGGGCTCGCTTTCCGAGCTGACCGCCGGCGAGCTCGGCGCGGTCATCCTGAAGGCGCTGGTCGAGCGCACCGGGATCGACCCCGAGGCGATCGACGACGTGATCTTCGCCCAGGGCTATGGCTCGGGCGAGGCGCCGTGCATCGCCCGCTGGTCGGCGCTGGCCGCCGGCCTGCCGATCGAGATCCCCGGCTACCAGCTCGACCGCCGCTGCGGCTCGGGCCTGCAGGCGGTGATCGATGCGGCGATGATGGTCCAGACCGGGGTCGCCGACGTGGTGATCGCCGGCGGCGTCGAGAGCATGAGCAACGTCGAGTACTACACGACGGACATGCGCAAGGGCGCGCGCGCCGGCTCGGTCACCCTGTACGACCGCCTGGCCCGGGGCCGGGTGATGAGCCAGCCGATCGACCGGTTCGGGGTGATCTCCGGGATGATCGAGACCGCCGACAACCTCGCCCGCGACTACCAGATCAGCCGCGAGGCCTCCGACGAATACGCCGCCATGAGCCACCAGCGCGCCGCCAGGGCCTGGGCCGAGGGCAAGTTCGACGACGAGGTGGTCGCGGTCTCCGTGCCGCAGAAGAAGGGCGATCCGATCGTCTTCGCGCGTGACGAGGGCGTCCGCGCCGACGCCACGCCCGAGGGGCTCGCCAAGCTGAAGCCGATCGAGAAGGACGGCGTCGTCACGGCCGGCAACGCCAGCCAGCAGAACGACGCCGCTGCCGCCTGCCTGGTGGTCGCCGAAGACAAGCTCGCCGAGCTCGGACTGGAGCCGATGGGCTGGTTCGTGAGCTGGGCCGCCGCCGGCTGCGATCCCTCGCGCATGGGCATCGGCCCGGTGCCCGCGGTGAAGCGGCTGTTCGAGCGCACCGGGCTTTCCTGGGACGACATCGACCTCGTCGAGCTCAACGAGGCCTTCGCGCCGCAGGTGCTGGCGGTGCTCAAGGGCTGGGGCTGGGACGAGCGCGACCGGCTGAACGTCAACGGCTCGGGGATCTCGCTCGGGCATCCGATCGGCGCCACCGGCGGGCGCATCCTCGCCAACCTGCTGCGCGAGCTGCAGCGCCGCGACGGCAAGTATGGGCTTGAGACCATGTGCATCGGCGGCGGCCAGGGCATCGCCGCGGTCTTCGAACGCGCCTGAGCCGAACCGGGGAGTCCGCCATGCCGCTCGACATGGACATCCGCGAGCAGCTGATCGACACGGTCCGCCGCTTCGTCGCCGAGCGCCTGCGCCCGCTGGAGGCCAAGGTCGCCGAGGACGACGCCATGCCGCCCGAGGTGGTCGAGGAGATGAAGCAGCTCGGTCTGTTCGGCCTCTCGATCCCGGCCGAGTACGGCGGGCTCGACCTCTCCATGGAGGACGAGTGCCTGGTGGCCATCGAGCTCGGCCGCACGAGCCCGGCGTTCCGCTCCACCTTCGGCACCAATGTCGGCATCGGCAGCCAGGGGCTGGTGATGTTCGGCGCCCCCGAGCAGAAGCAGAAGTACCTGCCCGGCATCGCGTCGGGCGAGATCATCACCTCCTTCGCGCTCACCGAGCCGGAGGCGGGCTCCGATTCCGCCAACGTGCAGACCCGTGCGATCCGCGATGGCGACTGCTACGTCCTGAACGGCTCCAAGCGCTTCATCACCAACGCCAACAAGGCCGACCTCTTCACCGTCATGGCGCGCTCCGATCCGGAGAAGCCCGGGGCCGGCGGCGTCTCGGCGTTCCTGGTGGAGCGGAACCTCCCGGGCCTCTCGGTCGGCAAGCCCGAGAAGAAGATGGGCCAGCAGGGCGCCCACATCTGCGACGTGATCTTCGACAACGTCCGCGTGCCGGTGGAGAACCGGCTGGGCCGCGAGGGCGAGGGCTTCAAGGTCGCCATGCAGGTGCTGGACCGCGGCCGCCTGCACATCTCGGCGGTCTGCGTCGGCGTCGCCGAGCGGCTGATCGCCGACTGCGTGGGCTACATGGGCGAGCGCAGGCAGTTCGGCCAGGCGCTGAGCAATTTCCAGCTGCTGCAGGGCATGATCGCCGACTCCAAGACCGAGTCCATGGCCGCCAGGGCGCTGACCCTGGAGACCGCCCGCAAGCGCGACGCCGGCCAGGGCGTCACCCTGGAGGCGGCGGCGGCCAAGTACTTCGCCTCCGAGATGGTGGGCCGCGTCGCCGACCGGGCGGTGCAGATCTTCGGCGGCTCCGGCTACGTGGCCGACTACGGCATCGAGCGCTTCTACCGCGACGTGCGCATCTTCCGGATCTACGAGGGCACCAGCCAGATCCAGCAGGTGGTCATCGCCCGCGAGACCCTGAAGCGCGGCGGCTGAGCTTGCGAAATCAAGTTAGCTAAGCTAAGTTAGCTAATCATGGTCGTCTCGAACATCCACCAGGCCAAGACCAACCTCTCCAAGCTCATCGAGAAGGCGGAAGCCGGCGAGGAGGTGGTGATCGCGCGCAACGGCAAGCCGGCGGTGCGGCTCGTGCCGGTGGAGAAGCCGGCCGAGCTGCCGCGCCGGCCGGACGGCCTGCCGGGGTGGATGGGATCACTGAAGGGGCAGATCTGGATCGCGCCCGACTTCGACGAGCCCGACGAAGAGCTGATCCGCGCATTCGAGGAAGGCGAGATGTTCCCTCCCGACGACGATGAGCACGAGTGAGGGTCCTTCTCGACACGCACGTCGCCCTATGGACGTTCTTCGACCCGGCGCTGATCGGACGAGAGGCGACTGAACTGCTGCGGGACCCGGAGACGGAGATCGTGGCAAGCGTCGTCAACGTCTGGGAAATCTCGATCAAGCGAGCCACCGGCAAGTTACGGACGCCAGACGATTTTCCCGCTCGGCTGCGACGATGGACGCAGGAGATGCTTGCTGTGAACGAGGCGCACGCCTGGCGAGTTGGCGAACTGCCCCGGCATCATCTGGATCCCTTCGACCGCCTGCTGGTGGCTCAGGCTCAGATCGAGAACCTGCCCTTGATCACCCACGATCGGCAGCTCGCGCGCTACGACATAAGGATCGTCCGCGCATGAGCGCTGCGATCGAGGCCGCGATCTTTCAGCTGCTGAGCGCCGGAGCAAAGTCGATTTCGCCGGAGGAGGTCGCGCGCGCAGTTGATCCCGACGGCTGGCGCAGGCAATTGTCGCATGTGCGGGGCGCGGCTGCAGCCCTGGCGCGGCAGCGACGGCTGGTCATCCTGCGCCACGGCAAGCCGGCCGATCCGGACGATTTCAAGGGCGTCTGGCGGATGCGTCTGCCGGAGACCTGATGATGGAGGTTCGCTGATGATCATCTATGGCAACTCGCTCTCCCCGTTCGTGCGCAAGACGATGGTGTTCGCCACCGAGAAGGGCGTCGAGTTCGAGCTCGTCGCGCCACAGGCCGGCGGCGAGGCGTTCAAGCAGGCGAGTCCGTTCGGCAAGATGCCGGGCTTCAAGGACGGCGACTTCCTGATTTCGGATTCCACCGCGATCATCACCTATCTCGAGGCCATCAAGCCCGAGCCGAACCTGATCCCGACCGATCCGAAGGCGCGGGCGCGGACCATCTGGTACGAGGAGTACGGCGACACGATCGTGGCGGCCTGCAGCGGCACGATGTTCTTCAACCGCATCGTCTCGCCGCGGTTCTTCGGCCGGCCCGGCGACCTCGCCGCCGCCGACGAGGCGCAGAAGACCGCCTTCCCCAAGGCCGCCGACTACCTCGAAAGCGTCGCGCCGGCCTCCGGCTATCTGGTCGAGGACCGCTTCACCCTGGCCGACATCGCCGTCGCGAGCCCCTTCGCCACCGCCAGCCACGCCGGCTGCCCGCTGGAGGCGAAGAGCCATCCGAAGGCGGCGGCCTACGTCGCCCGCATCCTCGAGCGGCCCTCCTTCGCCAAGCTGATCGCCCAGGAAACCCAGGCGCTCGCCGCCACCGCCCAGCACGAACCTGCGTGATTTCGCGCGCCTCTCCCCCTTGCGGGGAGAGGGTAGGGTGCGGGGGTGTCGGCGCTCCCAGGGGCGGCGACTATCCGCCGCCCCGGCGCTGCGCCGAGCTCTGGCGGGCCCGCCTGCTGGCGGCGCTGCCGAGCGTCCAGTTGACCCTGCTGATCGGCGGCTACGCCCAGGCCTGGACGCTCGGCGCCCGCAGGTCGCTCGGCGAGACCGTGCGAAACTGGCGCGCGCACCTTCCCGGGCGGGGGGTCCTGCCGCACCCCTCCTGGCGCAACACCGCGTGGCTCGAGCGAAACCCCTGGTTCGAGGCCGAAGTTACGCCCTATCTCCGCCAAAGGGTCCGCGAAATCCTCAGCCGATAGTCCCGACGAGTCATGCCGCGTCTGCTCATCGTCCTAGCCGCGCTCGCGCTTTCCGCCTGCACGCCCCTGCTGGTGCAGCATCCGCTGAGCCCGCCCACCGCCTTCTCCGGCCCGCGCCTCGAGGACGACGCGGTGGTGAGCTTCGACGGCGCGCGGCTCGGCCTGAAGCACTGGGATCCGGTCGGCGAGCCGTGGGCGGTGATCGTCGGCGTCCACGGCATGAACGACTACTCCAACGCCTTCCACCTGGCGGCGCCGTGGTGGGCGAGCCAGGGCGTCGCCACCTACGCCTATGACCAGCGGGGCTTCGGCCGATCCCCGGAGCGCGGCGTCTGGGCCGGCGAGGGTCTGATGACCGAGGACCTGCGCACCGTCACGGCCCTGGTCCGCCGCAAGTTCCCGCACGCCATCATCGCCGTCGCCGGCGAGAGCATGGGCGGCGCGGTGGCCGCGGTCGCCTTCGCCTCCGACCGGCCGCCCGCCGCCGACCGGCTGATCCTCATGTCGCCGGCCGTCTGGGGCTGGAAGGAGCAGCCGCTGCCAAACAAGACGCTGCTGTGGTTCGCCGCCAACTTCACCGCCGGCAAGGTCTATGAGCCGCCGCGCTGGCTCACCTCCAAGATCAAGCCCACCGACAATCGCGAGGAGCTGATCGCCATGGGCCGCGACCCGCAGATGATCTGGGGCGCGCGCTCCGACGCCCTCTACGGCCTCGTCTCGCTGATGAGCGACGCCTCCGACGCGGTGGGCCGCGCCTCCGTGCCGACCTTCTACCTGCACGGCGCGCACGATCAGATCATTCCGAAGGCCGCCGCCTACCGGGCGGCCGCGCACCTGAAGCCCGCCGACCGCTCGGCCAACTACGCCAAGGGCTACCACCTCTTGATGCGCGACCACGAGGGCCCGATCGTCTGGGCCGACGTGCTGGCCTTCATCCGCGACCCGCAGGGGCCGCTGCCCTCCGGCGCGCCCGCCATCCCGCATTCGCCGGCGCAAGGCGCCGAAATTGCACGCGCCTCGGGAGCCTTGTGAGCGCGCTGGCATGGGCGTAGAGCGCTCGCGAAACCATTTTGCCCAGTAGGCGCTGCGCTTAGCATGACCTTGTTCGATTCACCGGACTTTGAGGGACACGAAGGCGTCCACGCCTTCTTTGACGAAAGATCCGGCCTGAAGTGCGTGATCGCCGTGCACTCGACGGCGCGGGGCCCGGCGGCGGGCGGCTGCCGCATGTGGCCCTACGCCAGCGCCGAGGCGGCGCAGAACGATGCGCTCAGGCTCTCGCGCGCCATGTCCTTCAAGAACGCCATGGCCGACCTCGATCTCGGCGGCGGCAAGGCGGTGATCCTGGGGGATAGCCGCACCGAGAAGACGCCGGCCCTGTTCGAGGCGTTCGGCCGTGCGGTGGAGGCGCTGGGCGGCCGCTACTGGACCGCCGAGGATGTCGGCGTCTCCCCCGCCGACCTGGTCCACGCCCGCAAGGCGACGCGCCACGTGGCGGGCCTGGAGGGCCATCCCGCCGCCTCCGGCGATCCCAGCCCGGTCACCGCCGAGGGCGTGTTCCGGGGCCTGCGCCTCTGCGTGCGCCGCGCGCTCGGTCGCGACCTGGATAATGTGACCGTGGCCATGCAGGGCGTCGGCCACGTGGGCGGCCACCTCGCCGACAAGCTCGCCGCGGCCGGGGCCAGGCTGGTCATCACCGACGTCAACCCCGAGGTCCTGCACGCCGTGGCGGCGCGCACCGGGGCCCGGATCGTGCCGCCGGCCGCCATCTTCGACGCCGAGGCCGAGGTCTTCGCCCCCTGCGCGCTCGGAGGGTCCATCAACGCCGACACCTTGCCGCGGCTGAGGGCGCGGGTGATCGCCGGCGCCGCCAACAACCAGCTGGCCGATGCGGCCACGGGCCAGGCGGTGTTCGCGCGCGGCATCCTCTACGCGCCCGACTACGTCCTGAACGGCGGCGGGATCATCAACGTCGCCGGGGAGATCCGCGCCCTCGAGTGCGGCGAGGCTTTCGATCCCGCGTGGGTCGAGGCCAAGCTCGACCGCCTCGCCCGGACCCTGGAGGAGGTCCTCGACCGCGCCAAGGCCGAGCACCGTCCCACGAGCGACGTGGCGAACGAGATCGCCCGTAGCCGCATCAGCCTCGCGGCGGAGGCGAAGCGGCAGGCCGCCTAACGATATCCGCTCACCCCGGCGAAAGCCGGGGCCCAAGCCGGGTTCGGGCTTGGAACTCCATGCTGCGGCGAAGTCAGCCTGGATCGCGGCCTTCGCCGGGACGAGCGGACGAAGCGTATTTGCGCCTGGCCAGCCAATCCTCGCGCGTCAGCAGCCAGGTCTCGCGCATCAGCTCACCGCAGACATAGGCGTGCGGCTTCACCCCGATGAGCGTCGCGCCTTGCTTCTCCTTGATGCGGTGCGAGCGGACGTTGTCGACGGCGTTGTTGAGGTAAAGGAAGGGCCACCCGAGCTCCTGGAAGGCGAAGCTGGTCACGGCGTCGGCCGCTTCGGTCATCAGCCCCTGACCCCAGTGCGACCGTGCCAGCCAGAAGCCGCGCATGTCCTGGTTCGCCAAGTCAGGCTTCAGCTCGATGCGCCCGATGCAGGCATTGTCGCCGTGCTTCACCGTGATGGTCCAGCAGCAGGCCTCGCCTCGTTCCAGCCGCGCCAGGCACTCGCGCATGTTGGTCTCGGCCCCGTCCGCCGGATAGGGCCAAGGGATGCCGGCGTGGAGGTGCTTGACCAGCTCCCAATCCGGGAAGTCGCGCTGGATCGCGGGCACGTCCTGCATCCGGGGCGGCCGCAGGACCAGCCGCGGGGTCTCGAGCACGGGAGTGGGCGGAAGCGGACATTGGAACGCCATGAGAGGGTCTCCGAGTAGGGCCGGAGGCCGGGCGCTGCGCGTCGCTTCAGGAGAAGGATGAGCCCCGGCCGGACCGGCGGGGCTGGTGAGGGATGGCTAGGCGATACGCGCGCAGCCGGCCTCACGCCCCGCAGGGGTGGCGTTGGTACCGCACGGCTGGTTGGCGAAACGGGCCATGGCGCGCGCCACTATCACACGCCTTCGCCGCTGGCGAGCCTCAGACCGCGAGGCGGGCGGTGCGGGGCTCCTTCACGATCGCGATCAGGATCATGAGAGCGACGGCCAGGAAGCCCAGCGATATCCCGAAGACCGCATCGTATCCCACGAGATCGGCGAGCCCGCCGCCGACCAGCGGGCCGATGGTGGCGGTGATGCTCTCGGCCGTGGCCGAGACCGCGATGCGCATGGGCAGGTCGTCGCGCGAGCCGAACTCGAGGATCATCGTCTGGGCCGACATGTTGTAGCCGGCCTGCGCCGCGCCCAGGCCGAAGAAGGCCGCCGCGATCAGCCAGCTCACCTGGACGTTCATCAGCAGCACGGTCGCCACGACCCACGCGATCAGCGAGAGCAGCAGCACGAGCCGGAAGCCGGTCCGGTCGCCGACATGTCCCCAGACGAGGTTGGAGAGCATGTCGCCCAACATGAAAGCCGTGGAGAGCAGGCCGAGCGTCGCGCCCATCTGGACGGCGCCGTGCAGGTGCAGCTTCTGGCCGACATAGAGGATGTAGAAGGGGGTCGCGATCCGTGCGGAGACCGCGGTCATCTGCACCAGCAGGAAGAAGGCGTAGGAGCGGTCCTGGCCGATCAGCCTGGGCAGGTCGCGGAAGCGCTCGCGGAAGCCGCTGCGGGCGCGCGTGGTGGGCGGCTGCGGCTCCTTCACCAGGAACTGGATGCACCAGAGCCCCATGCTGGTCAGGACGAAGGCGACGGTGAAGCTCGTGGAGTAGCCGTTGCCGAACAGGTTGTGGCCGATGAAGTACTTGCCCGCGAAATAGGCGAGCACGGCGGCGATGGCGCTGCCGGTGGTGTTGCGCCAGGCCTGCAGGCGGCCTCTTCGACTGATCGGGATCACCTTGGCGATCAGCAGCGAGAAGACCACCCGCTGGGCGCCCATGAAGAGCCCGAACAGCAGCATCATCAGAAGCAGGGCGCCGACCAGGGCCGAACCTTTCAGCATCCAGCCGGCGATGGCCATGCCCAGCACCGCAAGACGCGCCAGGCTGCCCATCCAGATTGCGGCCGGCATGACCCGGGTGCGGTGCTCGACCTTGGTGGCGCCGAAGATCGGCGAGATGATCCCGCCCACCTGCTGCAGCGCCAGGCCCAGGCCGACGATGGCGTTCGAGCCGGAGACCTGGTGCAGGTAGGTGGGCAGGAAGGTGGGCGTATTGACCAGCCGAAAGCCGGTCATCCCCAGCATGCCGTGCAGGTAGTTGCCGAGGTAGTTCCGCTTCAGGTTGTCCCAGACGAACTTCTCGTACGCCGCTTCGCGCTCAGCGAGATCGTCGGCCTCCGGGGCGACGTCGGCGGTGTCGAGCTTGGCGTCCAAAATGTCTTCGCCGCGCGAGGCTGGGGGCAGCCGGGCGGAGCGCCCTCAACTGGAATTGGGATGATGGCGCCGTCCTAGCAGAGTCCGGGCCGGCGACGGAAGGCCGATCAAACGCTTGTTTGCCGGCCCGCCGTCGCGGGCGCCTCAGGGCCGGTGCGCAGTGACGATCCAGACCGCGCCCGGCATCCAGACCTGACCGTCCTTCAGGTTCGCCGCCAGCACCTCGCGCACGCTCTCCCGCACCCGCGGCGCGAGCTCGGGGTTCTCGCGCAGCCGCGCGCCCAGCGGGCCGACCCTGAGCGCGAGGGTGAGCGCATCCTGCAGGCTCACGCCGCCCAATTGGAGATCCAGCTTCTCAAGGGCCACGGGCTCGAACCCGGCGCCTTGCAGGATGCCGCGCACGCGCTCGGCGTCGGCGAAGGCGAAGGGACCCGGCGCGGTCGGGTCCGGAGGCGGACCGGCCGGCGCAGGCAGGAGCGCGCTCGCGGCCATCGCCGGCCCGGTCATGAACGGATTCTCGCCGGGCGTGCGCCAGCAGGCGAACACCAGTCTGCCGCCGGCCCGCAGCGCGCGGCGCAGGTTCGCGAAGGCCGCCGTCGGATCGGCGAAGAACATCACCCCGAACCGCGAGAAGATCGCGTCGAACGCGCCCTCGCCGAAGTCGCGCACCTGGGCGTCCGCCTCGACGAACCGCACGTTCGGCAGCCGCTCCGCCCGCTTGCGGGCGAGCTCCAGCATCGGCCGCGAGATATCGACGCCCGTGACCGCTCCGCTGGCGCCGACGCGGGCCGCCAGTGCGACGGTGGTCTGTCCGCCGCCGCAGCCCACGTCGAGGAGCCGCTCGCCCGCGGCCGGCGCGAGCGCTTCGATCGCCTGCATCCCCACGCCATGGATTTCCCGGTCGAGCAGGTCGTTCAGTTCCGCCCAGGTCTTCCCGCCCTGCTCGTTCCAGTAGGCGATCTGGCTGGCGTTGGGGCTCGAGGCTTCGCTCATGGTCAGGCTCCTGGCTGGGCGAGCCCCGGAACCCGGGCTCACAGGCTAAGGTTTGACCGCCATGGTCCGACCGCAAGAGCCAGGCCCCGTGGAAGCGCGCGATCCTCGCCGCCAGGACGCGCCGCCGGCGTCGGTCCAGGGGGTCTGGGCCGGTGTCGAGGCGTGCCGTCGGTGCGACCTCTGGCGCTGCGGGAACGGCGTGGCGGGCGAGGGGCCGGCGCACGCCAAGCTGATGTTCGTGGGCGAGCAGCCCGGCGACCAGGAAGAGCAGGCGAGGCGGCCCTTCGTCGGCCCCGCCGGAAGGATCCTCGACAAGGCGCTGGCGGAGGCCGCCGTGCCGCGTGCGGAGACCTTCGTCACCAACGCCGTCAAGCATTTCAAGCACGTTCCGCGCGGCAAGCGGCGGCTGCACAAGACGCCCGACGCCGGCGAGGTGATCGCCTGCCGCTGGTGGCTGGAGGCGGAGCGGCGGATCGTCCGCCCGCGGGTGATCGTGGCGCTGGGCGCAACGGCGGCGCTCGCGGTGTTCGGCAAGGCCACCCCGATCGGCAAGTTCCGCCAGACGGCGATCCAGCTTCCGGACCAGGCGCAGGGCGTGGTGACCTATCATCCCTCCTACCTGCTGCGCGTGCCGGACGCGGAGGCCAAGCGGAAGGCCTACGGCATGTTCGTCGACGACCTGGCGTTCGCCTGGAAGCTCGCGGCCTGAGCTATCCGCGCATTCCCGCGAAGGCGGGAATCCAAGCGGCGGCCCATCCGCATCTTCGACTCAGCTTGGGTCCCCGCCTGCGCGGGGACGAGCGGAGGGTAGGGGAACTGACCGCTCCCGCGCCTGTTGCCTTCCCATGGAACAGACGCCGCGCCCCAGCCACCTCGACCAGCGCGATCCGGCCAAGGCCGATGTGCGCAACGTCCGCGAGGAGGTCGATCGCGAGATCGACGCCTATGGCCGCGACCTGCACGACCTCGTGCTGCTGGTCCCGGAGGACCGCTGGGCGGAGTTCATGCTGCTGACCGGCGGCCCCGGCGACCGCGGCGAGACGCAGTACCGCGGCGTGACCCTCCGCAAGGCCGCCGTCACTGCGGTCGTGGCGCAGGAAGGCTTCTAGGCCGCATTGAAGCCGGCCTCGGCGAAGTCGAGCATGCGGTTCAGCAGCGCGTTGACGTCGCCCTCGCGCGTCAGGCCGCCCGAGAGGTGATGCAGCCGGTCGAACTCGGCGAAGCGATTGTTGTGGACCATGCCCAGGCAGAAGTGCAGCCGCCAGTAGACGGTCTCGCGCGGCAGGTCGGGGCGGGCGGCGATCAGCGCATTGGCGAACCGCTCCAGGTGGCTGACGTCGTTCTGGATGGCGTCGCGCATCTCGGCGGTGCCTTCCGAGCGGGCGCGGATAATGAACTGGATCGAGATCCGCCGCGCGTTGGCCGGGTCGCTCCAGCGCAGCGGCGGGGCGAAATAGGCCTCCAGGATGTCGCGGACCGGCGGGCGGCCGCCGTGGCGCTCGTTCGCCTCGTGCAGCATGCGCGCCCGCTCGCGATTGAGCTCGGCCGTGCGTTTGCCGAAGATCGCGAACAGCAGGGCGTCCTTGGAGCCGAAGTGATAGTTGACGCTCGCCAGATTGACGCCCGCCGCGGCGGTGATGTCGCGCACCGAGACGTTCTGGAAGCCGTTCAGCGCAAACAGCCGCTCGGCGGCCGTGAACACCGCGGCCTTGGTGGCGGCCTGGGCCTCCTCGGTCTCCAGGGCCTCGGGCGTCAGGGGATCGTTCATGCGAGTCCGATCGCGAGCTCGTCCGAGCATAGGCGGTTGAATTCTGCCCGCAATCCGTGCGCCCCCGCGAAAATCGTCCGCCTAGCGGGAGAGCTCGCGCATGGCCTTGTCAAGGCCGTCGAGGGTGAGCGGGAACATGCGGTCGCCGACCAGCTGCTTGAGGACGCCGATCGAGGGCGTGTAGTCCCAGTGCCGCTCGGCGGTGGGGTTCAGCCACACCATGTGCTCGTAGATCTGCGCCACGCGGTCCATCCAGATGGCGCCGGCCTCCTCGTTCCAGTGCTCCACCGAACCGCCCGGATAGGTGACCTCGTAGGGACTCATGGTGGCGTCGCCGACGAAGATGACTTTGTAGTCGTGCGGAAACTTGTGGAGGATGTCCCAGGTCGGGATCTTCTCGGCGTGGCGTCGCCGGTTGTCCTTCCAGACTGTCTCGTAGAGGCAGTTGTGGAAGTAGTAGAACTCCATGGTCTTGAACTCGGAGCGCGCCGCCGAGAACAGCTCCTCGCAGACCTTGATGTGGCTGTCCATCGAGCCGCCGACGTCGAGGAACAGCAGCACCGAGATCTTGTTGCGCCGCTCGGGCCGCAGGTTGATGTCGAGATAGCCCTTCTCGGCCGTGCCCTTGATGGTGGCCGGCATGTCGATCTCGTCGGGCGTGCCCTCGCGCACCCACTTCCGGAGCCGGCGCAGCGCCACCTTGATGTTGCGGGTGCCGAGCTCGACATGGTCGTCGAGATTCTTGAACTCGCGCTTGTCCCAGACCTTGATCGCCCGGCCGTGGCGGCCCTTGTCCTGGCCGATGCGGATGCCTTCGGGATGATAGCCGTCGGCGCCGAAGGGCGAGGTCCCGCCCTGGCCGATCGCCTTGTCGCCCTTCTCGTGGCGCTCCTTCTGCTCCTTGATGCGCTGGGCCAGCGCCTCCATCAGCTTGTCGAAGCCGCCCATGGCTTCGATCTGCGCCTTCTCCTCCTCGGTCAGGAACTTCTCGGAGATCTTCTTCAGCCATTCCGACGGGATGTCGGCCGTGACGCCGTCGTGCAGCTTCTCCATGCCCTTGAACACGTGGGCGAACACCT
>Ga0308174_10000326_pt1 | contig 19857 bp, 15 predicted proteins | sample PhyPR2_FD_203894 | JGI IMG/M metagenome (GOLD analysis project Ga0308174, IMG submission 203894) | Soil microbial communities from UC Gill Tract Community Farm, Albany, California, United States - DLSLS.P.R2 | ecosystem: Environmental > Terrestrial > Soil > Agricultural land | place: USA... | reverse complement strand
GCGGTGACCGTGCTGGTCGTCGGCCTGCAGCTGCTGCTGGCCCACGAGTCCTCCCGGGAGTCGCTGTCCACGCTGCAGGACCGCACGGACGCGGCGGCCACGACCGTGCGGTTCCCCGGCGGCCGGGTCCGGGTGCTCGAGGCGCCGGCGGACTCGCTGGACCAGAACCTGTGGGTCTTCGACGCGACCGGCCGTCGCGTCGACGGCGGCGTGCCGCCCCGGTCGCTGCGGGCGACGGTCGCCCGGCTCAGCACCTCGCCGGCCGAGCGGTCCGTGGACGTGCGCGGCCGGGTGCGGGTGCTGGCCCGACCGGTCCCCCGCCCCGGGACGGGCGCGCCGGGCGCCGTCGTCGTCGCGGCGCTCGACCTCGCGCCGTACGAGCACGCGGAGCGGCGGAGCCTCTGGCTCAGCCTCGGCCTCGGCGTCCTGGCGGTCGTGACGGCCGGCGCCGCGGCCTGGGCGGCGTCCGGCTACGCCCTGCGGCAGGTACGCCGGATGGCGCGACGGGCCGACGACTGGCGGGAGCACGACCTCACGGGCCGCTTCGACCTCGGTCCCCCGCGCGACGAGCTGACCGAGCTGGCGGACACCCTGGACCGGATGCTCGACCGGATCGCGCAGGCCATCCTGACCGAGCGGCGGCTGACCGACGAGGTCGCCCACGAGCTGCGCACCCCGCTCACGGTGATCCGGTCCGAGGCCCAGCTCGCCCAGCTCGGGGGCGCCGCCCCGGCCGAGTCGCTCGCGGCGATCGTCGCGGCGACCGACCGGATGACCGCCTCGATCGAGACGATGCTCGCGGTCGCCCGGTCCGCCCACGCCGACGACTCCGGGTGCGCGATCGGCGACGTGGTCGACCAGCTCGTGGCGCACGGCTCGGCCCGTGACGAGGTGAAGGTCGTCGACGAGACCACCACCCGGACAGACCCGGTCGCCGCGCCGTTGCGGGTGGTCGCCGCGGCCGCCGTACCCCTCCTCGACAACGCCGTGCGGCACGCCGCCTCGACGGTCCGGCTGCGGGTGACCGGGGAGCGGCGACGGGTGCTGCTGCACGTCGTCGACGACGGGGAGGGCGTCGCCCCGGAGCACCGCCGGGCGATCTTCGAGCCGGGGCACAGCACCCGGGACGACGGGGCCGGGCTCGGGCTCGCGCTGGCCCGGCGGCTCGCGCACTCGGTCGGCGGCGAGATCACCGAGCAGGGCGCCGGGCACGGCCACTTCGTGCTCGCGCTGCCCCGGGGCTGACGGGGGGACTACTGCCTGGGCAACCGGCGCGGTCAGGTTGCGTGCAGGTCCGAAATGTCACCGTCGCGGGCATGAGTACGCATAGCTCCCCGGCCGCGCCGACTGCGCGCGCGATGCTGAACAAGGTCCCCGAGGTCACGGTCTTCTTCTGGGTGATCAAGATCCTGTGCACGACCGTGGGTGAGACGTTCGCCGACTACCTGAACGAGACCCTCGGCTTCGGCCTGGACAACACCTCGATCCTGATGTCCGCGGCGCTGGTCGTCGCGCTGGTCTTCCAGTTCCGGGCCCGGCGCTACGTGCCCGGCATCTACTGGCTGTCGGTGGTGCTGATCAGCGTCGTCGGCACGCTGCTCAGCGACAAGCTCGCGGACGACCTGGGCGTGCCGCTCGTGGACACGACCGTGGCGTTCGCGATCCTGCTCGCGGTCACGTTCGCCGCCTGGTGGGCCAGCGAGCGCACCCTGTCGATCCACTCGATCGTGACCCGCCGGCGCGAGGCGTTCTACTGGCTGGCGATCCTGTTCACGTTCGCCCTCGGCACGTCGGCCGGCGACCTGTTCGACGAGCAGATGGGCGTCGGCTACTGGCCGACCGTCGCTCTCGTCGCGGTCATCATCGCGCTGATCACCGCCGCCCACTACGCGCTCAGGCTCGACGCGGTGCTCGCGTTCTGGCTCGCCTACATCCTCACCCGGCCGCTCGGAGCGTCCATCGGCGACGGCATGTCCCAGGCGCACAAGGACGGCGGCCTCGGCCTGGGCACGACCGGCACCAGCGTGATCTTCCTCGTGGTGATCCTCGCGCTGGTCGTGTTCCTCGCGGTCACGAAGATCGACCAGACCGAGCGCGTCGAGGCGCGGCACGAGCTCGACGCGCTCGACGGCCTCGACGACCCCGAGGACGACGGCGTCCGGGTCTGACGCCCGCTGGTCGCCGTACCCGGCCTGACCGGTCAGTCCGCCTCCCAGCGGAACAGGCGTACGGCGACCAGCGTCACCACCACGGCGAAGCCGAGCAGGATGCCGATCGGGGCGAGGGCCGCCGACGGGCCCTGGCCGCGGACCATCACGTCGAGCATCCCGTCGTTGAGGTGCCGCAACGGCAGCAGTCCCGAGACGACCCGCAGCCAGGAGGGTGCGCCGTCGAGCGGGAAGAACGAGCCGGACAGGAACGCCATCGGCAGCACCAGGAAGTTCGCGAGGTTCACCGCGCCCTCCTGGGTCTTGGCCAGCGCGCCGGCCAGCAGGCCGAGCGACATGAACGACAGCGTGCCGGCCACCAGCAGCGGCACCGCCATCCACCAGGAGCCGGTCAGCTGCAGCCCGAAGGCGCTCATCCCCAGGCCGACGAAGATCGCCATCTGGCCGAGCGCGATCAGCACCGTCACCACCACCCGGGCCGCCACCACCGACCCGACCGGCACCGGGGACAGCTGCAGCCGGCGCAGCAGCTTGCTGTTGCGCCAGCCCTGCAGCGTGGCCGCGGCCCCGAAGGCCGCGCTCATCGCCACCGCCCAGCCGAGCAGGCCGGGCGTCACGAACTGGATGGTCTTCAACGACCGGTCCTCAACGCGCTCGGTGGACAGCGTGAACCTGGGGGGCGTGCCGACCACCGCCTGGTTGGCGCCGTCGACGAACGCCTTGAGGGTGCCCTGGGTGACCGCGGCCTTCACCTGGTCGGTCTGCGTGTAGTGCGCGACCAGGGTGTCGCCGCGCATCTGCACCGCGACGTCGGCGTCGCCCTTGCGGACCTTCGCGACGGCCGCGGACAGGTCGTCGCTGCGGGTCACGTCGAAGGTCTGGCCGAACGCCTCCTTGGCCCCGTCCGGCAGCCCGTCGCCCAGCGACAGCCGGCCGACCTGGACCAGCTCGATCTTCGGTGACGACTCGTAGTTGAAGACGCCGCCGAACAGCACCAGGAACATCAGCGGGAACACGACCGCGAAGAACAGCGACATCCTGTCGCGCAGGAAGCCCTTGACGATGGCCACGGCGATCGCGCGGAAGCTCCTCATCGGCGCGCCCGGGCCGGGGCGGCTCATGCGCGGTACTCGCGACCGGTGAGGTCGAGGAACACGTCCTCGAGGGTCGCCGCCCGCACCTGGAGCCCCTCGAGCGCGTCGAGCTCGGCCAGCCGGGCCAGCACCGCCGAGGGCGCCCGGGTGGTCAGCACGACCGCCGCCCCGTCGTCCTCGACGCCGTCCACGGCGGGGACGCGGCGGGCGTCCTCGGCGGGCAGCAGGTGCGGCGCCACGGAGATCCGGACGGGCGCGTCGAGGCCGCGCACCAGGGCGGCCGGCGCGTCCAGCTGCAGCACCCGGCCGCGGTCCATGATCGCGACCCGGTCGCAGAGCGCCTCGGCCTCGTCCATGTAGTGGGTGGTGAGCACGACCGTCCGTCCGGCCTCGTTGAGCGAGCGGAGCAGGTCCCAGAGGTTGCGCCGGGCCTGCGGGTCGATCGCCGCCGTCGGCTCGTCGAGGAAGACCACGTCGGGGTCGTGCACCAGGGCGCAGGCGATGGCCAGCCGCTGGAGCTGTCCGCCGGAGAGCTTCTCGGTGCGGCTGCCCGCCTTCTCGGTGAGACCGACCCGCTCCAGCCAGGCGTCGGCCCGGGCACTGGGCACGTCGTACAGGGCGGCGAAGGTGTGGATCTGCTCGCGCGCGGTGAGCCGCTCGAAGAAGGCCGAGGCCTGCAGCTGCACCCCGACCCGGGGCAGCAGCCGCGGGTTGCGCGGCCAGGTCGGCTCACCCAGGAGGCGCACCTCGCCGGCGTCCGGGCGGCGCAGCCCCTCGACCATCTCCAGCGTCGTCGTCTTGCCGGCGCCGTTGGGTCCGAGGATCCCGAAGAACTCCCCCTCGCGGACCGTGAACGTCACGTCGTCGACGGCCACCAGGTCGCCGTACGCCTTGCGGAGACCGAGCACCTCGATCGCCGCTCCCCCACCCGGGCTCACGGGGTGGACAGCAGCGTTCGCACGACGCGCAGGCCCACCGACAGCCGGGCCAGGTCCGCGTGGTCGTCCGCGCAGATCTCGTCGAGGGTGCCGACCGCACGGCTGACCACCACGGCGTCCTGCTCCTCCCAGTCCGCGACCCGCACCGGGACCGGCTGCTCGGGCGAGGTCTCCGCGAGCACCTTGGCGGTGAGCTGGGCGTGCACGGCGTGCAGGTCGTCGCGCAACGCGGCCCGGGCCATCGTCTGCCAGCGGTCGTCGCGGGGCAGGGCGAGGATCCTGGCGACCAGCGCCGAGAGCCCGAGCCGCTCCCCCAGCGCGAAGTGCACCCGGGCGACCTCGATCGGGTCGACGTCGTCGCGCTTGGCGGTCTCCACGATGTTGAGGGCTTGGTACGCCGGCGGCAGGATCGCCACCCGGACGGCGAGGTCCTCGGGCACGCCCTTGGCCACCAGCGCGTCGCGTCGCGCCGCGAAGGCGTCGACCTCCCGTCCACCGAGCAGCTCGGGCAGCGCGGTCACGACCTTCTGCGCCACGACACCGAAGAAGTCGACCGTGCGCTCGCTGTCCATCGGCGGGCGGCGGTTGTTGATCAGCCACCGGGAGGCGCGCTCGACGAGCGTGCGCATCTCCAGGCGCATCCGGGTCTGCACCGCCGCGTCGATCTTGTTGTCGTAGGAGTTGATCTCGTCGATGAGCGCGCGGGACCCGAAGATCTCACGGGCCACGAAGTTGGCCCGGACCAGCTCGTCGGCGGTGGCCGAGGTCTCCTCCGACAGCCGGTGGAAGAACGTCATGCCGGCGCCGTTGACGAGGTCGTTGACCACCTGGGTGACGATGATCTCCCGGCGCAGCGGGTGGCTGTCCATCTGCTCGCGGTAGGTCTGCCGCATCTGGGACGGGAAGTAGCTGAACAGGTCGCTGCGCAGGAACGGGTCGTCGGCGAGGTCGGTGCCGACCAGCTCGTCGGCGAGCACGATCTTCGTGTAGGCGAGCAGCACCGACAGCTCCGGGACGGTCAGCCCCTCCTTGCGCTCGAGGCGGGTGCCGATCTCCTTGCGCGACGGCAGCGCCTCCAGCGCCCGGTCGAGCAGCCCCTGCCGCTCGAGCCGGCGGATCCAGTCCTCGTGGACGTGCAGCAGCTGCGGGGCCTGGATCGCGGCGTTGGCCAGCGCGTGGTTCTGCTCGTAGTTGTCGCGCAGCACCAGCGTGCCGACCTCCTCGGTCATCGAGGCGAGCAGGTCGTTGCGCTGCTTGCCCGTCAGGTCGCCGTTGGCCACGACCTGGTCGAGCAGGATCTTGATGTTCACCTCGTGGTCCGAGGTGTCCACCCCGGCGGAGTTGTCGATGAAGTCGGTGTTGATCCGCCCGCCGGTCCGGGCGTACTCGATCCGGCCGCGCTGGGTCAGCCCGAGGTTGCCGCCCTCGCCGACGCACCGGCAGCGCAGGTCCCGGCCGTTGACGCGGATGGCGTCGTTGGCCTTGTCCCCGACCTCGGTGTCGGTCTCGCCGGCGCTCTTGACGTAGGTGCCGATGCCGCCGTTCCACAGCAGGTCGACCTTCGCCAGCAGGATCGCCCGCATCAGCTCGGCGGGGGTCATCGAGTGCACGTCGTCGCCGAGCGACAGCGCCGCCCGCACCTGCGGGCTGACCGGGATCGCCTTGAGCGAGCGGGAGTAGACGCCGCCGCCCTCGGAGATCAGGTCCGTGTCGTAGTCCTGCCAGCTCGACCGCGGCAGCTCGAACAGCCGCTGGCGCTCGGCGTACGACGGGGCGGCCACCGGGGACGGGTCCAGAAAGATGTCGCGGTGGTCGAACGCGGCGACCAGCCGGGTGTGCTCGGAGAGCAGCATGCCGTTGCCGAACACGTCGCCGGACATGTCGCCGATCCCGACGCAGGTGAAGTCCTCGGCCTGGCAGTCGACCCCCATCTCCCGGAAGTGCCGGCGCACCGACTCCCAGGCGCCGCGGGCGGTGATGCCCATCGCCTTGTGGTCGTAGCCGACCGACCCGCCGGAGGCGAAGGCGTCCCCGAGCCAGAAGCCGTAGTCCTTGGCGACCCCGTTGGCGATGTCGCTGAACGTCGCGGTGCCCTTGTCGGCGGCCACCACCAGGTAGGAGTCGTCGCCGTCGTGGCGCACCACGCGCTCCGGCGGCACGGTCTCGTCGCCGACGAGGTTGTCGGTGATGTCGAGCAGCCCGGAGATGAACGTCTTGTAGCAGGCGACGCCCTCGGCCATCCACGCCTCCCGGTCCCCCGGGTCGGGCAGCTGCTTGGCGAAGAAGCCGCCCTTCGCGCCGACCGGCACGATCACGGTGTTCTTCACCATCTGCGCCTTGACCAGCCCGAGGACCTCGGTGCGGAAGTCGTCGCGCCGGTCGGACCAGCGCAGGCCGCCGCGGGCCACCGCGCCGAAGCGGAGGTGCACCCCCTCGACCCGCGGCGAGTACACGAAGATCTCGAACTTCGGCCGCGGCTCGGGCAGGTCCGGGATGGCGTCCGGCTGCAGCTTGAGCGAGATGTACGCCTTCGGCCGTCCGTCCGGGCCGGGCTGGTAGTAGTTCGTGCGCAGCGTGGCCTTGATGACCGTGAGGTAGGACCGCAGGATCCGGTCGTGGTCGAGGCTGGCCACGTCGTCCAGAGCCCGGTGGATCCGGTCCTCGATCTCGCCGGTCTTGGCCTGCCGGGTCTCGCCGTTGGCCGCGAGGTGGCCGTTGCGGCCCGGGTCGAAGCGGGCCTCGAACAGCGCGACCAGCGCCCGGGTGATGTCGACGTTCTGCTGCAGCGCGTCCTCGATGTAGTCCTGCGCGAACGGCGTGCCGCCCTGCCGCATGTACTTCGCGTAGGCGCGCAGCACCGTGGCCTGTCGCCAGGTGACGCCGGCCGCGAGCACGAGCGCGTTGAAGCCGTCGACCTCGTTGACGCCGTCCCACACCGCGTTGACCGCGTCCTGGAACAGCTCGCGGCTGCGGTCGGGCAGCGGCCGGGAGTAGCGCAGCCCGAAGTCGTAGATGTACGACGGACGCTCGAGCCCGTCGAGCCCGTAGGGCCGCTCGTCGACGACCTCGACCCCCATCGACGAGAGGGTCGGCAGCACCCCGGACAGCGAGAGCGGCGTGCCGACGCGGAAGATCTTCAGCCGTGCCTCCTGGGGGCCGGCCTCGGGGAGCTGGTAGAAGGACAGGTCGAGCGCGCCGTCGGCCGGGATGCCCTCGAGGCGGCCGAGGTCGACGGCGCCGGTGCGGGGCGCGTAGTCCTCCTTGTAGGCCTCCGGGAACGACTCGGCGTACTTGCGGGCGAGTCGGGCACCCTGCTCCTCGCCGTACTCCGCGTGCGCGGCGGTGACGAAGTCGTCACGCCAGGACCGCGCGGCCTCCGCCAGCCGCCGCTCGAGGTCGGCCTGGTTGAAGTCGCCGATCGTCTCGCCCGCCTTGGGCCGGACCACGAAGTGCAGCCGGGCCAGCAGCGACTCGCTCACCCGGGCGGTGTACTCCAGCGAGTCGCCGCGGAGCTGGGTCTTGAGGATCCCGGCGATCCGCTCGCGCACCGCGGTGTTGTAGCGGTCGCGGGGCAGGTACACCAGGCAGGACAGGTAGCGCCCGTAGGTGTCGCGGCGCACGAACAGCCGGACCTGGCGGCGCTCCCGGGCGTGCAGCACCGACTCCGCGATCGGGCTCAGCTCGTCGACCGGGGTCTGGAACAGCTCGTCGCGCGGGTAGGTCTCCAGCACGTCCATCAGCGCCTTGCCGCTGTGGCTCAGCGGCGCGAAGCCGGCGCGGTCGATGACCTGCCTGGCCTTGACCCGGATCACCGGGATGCGGGTCAGCGACTCGGTGTAGGCGGCGCTGGAGAACAGCCCGAGGAAGCGGCGCTCGCCGACCACCTCGCCGCTCTCGTCGAAGGTCTTGACCCCGACGTAGTCGAGGTAGACCGGCCGGTGCACGGTCGCCTTGGAGTTCGCCTTGGCCAGCACCAGCAGGGTCTTCTCGCGCGCCTTCGCCCGGACCAGCGGCGGCAGCTTGGCGAAGGACGCGGACATGTCCTGGTCGGAGCGCAGGATGCCGAACCCGGTGCCCGGCACCGCGCGCAGCGCCACGTCGTCGCTGCCGTCGCCGAGCTCCTCAAGGCGGTACTCGCGGTAGCCGAGGAAGGTGAAGTGCGTGTCCGCGAGCCAGCGGAGCAGCGCCTGCCCCTCCTCGATCTCCTCGCGCGGCAGCGGCGGCGGGTGCTCGTCGAGGTCGTCGATGATGTCGAGGGCCTGCTGGTTCATCTTCGGCCAGTCCTCGACCGCCTCGCGGACGTCCTGCAGCACCTTGGCCAGCGCCCGCTCGATCTCCTCGCGCTGGTCGGCGCTGGACTCCCGGCCGATCTCGATGTGCATCCAGGACTCGCGGAAGACGTCGTGCGAGAGGTCGGCGTCGGCGCGGTCGGACTGCTGGTCGTCGCCGCTGAGGATCTCCTCGAGCTTCCCGGTGATGTCGCGACGCACGAGGATCTGCGGGTGCACGACCAGCTGCACCTCGCGGTTCTGCTCGTTGAGCACCATGGTCACCGAGTCCACGAGGAACGGCATGTCGTCGGTGACCACCTCGACGACCGTGTGCCCCTCGGCGGACCAGCCGTGCTCGGCGACGGTCGGCGTGAAGACGTGGATGTTCGCGGTGCCCTGGGGCCGGTTCGACGCCGTCTTGTACTGGCTCATCACCGCGCCGAACAGGTCCATCTCGGTGCGCGCCTCGATGTCCTCGGCGGCGACGTGGCGGTAGAAGTAGCGGAGCAGGGCGGCCGAGGTGTCACCGGGGGGACCGCCCGAGCCCTTCCTGGTGGCAGCGAACGCGGCGGCCTTCTCGATCAGGTCGTCGCGCTCGGCGTTCGCGGTCTCTTCCAGCGTCGTACGCACGCAGCATCAACCTCTACGGATCTCCCCGAGGGCACGTCGTTGTGCCGTCAGGCCGACACTAGAACCATCGCCGCGGGGCCACCAACCCGACGCTCCCGGGGCGGGTGGACGGCCTGGGCTAGAGCACCGACCGCAGGTCCCACAGCAGCGGGAAGTAGCGCAGGTCCAGCCGGCTGCGCAGGTAGCTCGCGCCCGTCGACCCGCCGGTCCCGGTCTTGGTCCCGATCATCCGCTCGACCATCACGACGTGCCGGGCACGCCAGGCCGCGCCGAGCTCGTCGTGCTGGAGCAGGGCCTCCGCCAGCGCCCACACGTCGGCGTACGTCGACCGGTCGTGCGCCACCCGGCGGACCGAGTCGGTGACCTCGTCGTCGCCGGCCACCGGCAGGCCCCGGGCGGCGAGCACCCCGAGGAACGCGTCCCACAGGGTCGGCTCGTCCAGCCGCTGCTGGAGCCGGGCCCGCTCGTCGTCGGTGAGACCCCGGAACCGCCGTACGAACGACGGGTCCTTGGCGCCGGAGAGGAACTCCAGCTCGCGGAACTGCACCGACTGGAAGCCGCTGGCCGGCGCGAGGGTCTGCCGGAACTGCAGGAAGTCCTGCGGCGTCATCGTCTCGAGCACGTCGACCTGCTGCACGAGGACCCGCTCGATCACGTGCATCCGCTGGAGCAGGTGCTGGGCCCACCAGGTGCGGCCCTCCTGCATCGCGTCCCGGGCGGCGGTCGCCTCGTGCAGCAGCTGCTGGAACCACAGCTCGTAGACCTGGTGGATGGTGATGAACAGCAGCTCGTCGTGGGCCGGCGGGTCGGACTCGAGGCGCTGCGCGGACAGCAGCCGCCCGAGCTGGAGGTAGCTGCCGTAGGTCAGCCGGGCGCCCTGCTCGCCGAACTGCACCTCCGGGTGGTCGCCCCACTGCCCCGCCACGTCACCCTTGGTCTCGTCGTCCACCCGGTGAGGGTAGGGCATGATGCGCGCATGAAGTTCTCCCACCGGATGACCTACGACGCCACCCCCGCCGACGTGCTCAAGATGCTCTCCGACCCGGACTTCCGGGAGAAGGTGTGCGAGGCGATGCACGCCGTGCGCCGCGACGTCAGCATCGACGGCGCCCCGGAGACCATGGCGGTCGTGGTGGACCAGACCCAGCCGGCCAAGGGCATCCCGTCCTTCGCGAAGAAGTTCGTCGGCGAGCAGATCCAGATCGTCCAGCGCGAGCAGTGGAAGGGCGGCACCGGCGCCAGCCTGAAGGTCGAGATCCCCGGCAAGCCCGGCGCGCTCGACGGCTCGATCGCCCTCGCCGAGCAGGACGGCGGCACGGTGGAGACGGTCGAGGGGGACATCACCGTGAAGATCCCGATGCTCGGCGGCAAGCTCGAGGCCCTGATCGGGGACCTGCTCGCCTCCGCGCTGCGGGCCGAGGAGCGGGTCGGCAAGGCCTGGCTCGCCGGCGACCGCTGACTTGTCAGGCGCTGGCGTCGTCCTGACGACGTGAGCGCCTGACAACTCCATCACGCCGGCGGACGACGTACACGACGACGAACAGCACCACGAACGGCCCGAACGCGACCAGCGCGACGATCAGCTGCTCGAAGGGGTGCAGGGCGCCCAGGTGCAGCGGGAGTGCGGGACTCATCACGTCCCATTGTGCCGCCCGGGCGGAATGTCCGGGGCACCGGGCGGCGTTAACTGCGATGTTCAACTGTTCCCGACAGACAGGACGTCGTATCTCATGCCCGACCTCTTCGAGCCGCTGCGTGTCAAGGACTGGGAGCTCCCCAACCGCCTCGTGATGGCCCCGCTCACCCGCAACCGTGCCGCCGTGGGGATGGTCCCGAGCGACCTCGCCGTGGAGTACTACCGGCAGCGCGCCGGTGCCGGCCTGATCATCAGCGAGGGCACCCAGCCCAGCTCCGTCGGCCAGGGCTACCTCGACACCCCCGGTCTCCACACCCCCGAGCAGGTCGCCGGCTGGCGCCGGGTGGCCGACGCCGTGCACGGCGAGGGCGGCCGCATCGTCGTGCAGCTGATGCACGCGGGCCGCGTCGCGCACCCCGACAACAAGGGCGGCCTGGAGTCCGTGGCGCCGAGCGCGCTGGCGGCCCCGAACGAGATGTTCACCGCGGACGGCATGAAGCCGCACCCGGTCCCCCGCGCCCTGGAGACCGACGAGATCCCCGGCATCGTCGAGGACTTCGTGCACGCCGCGCGCTGCGCGATCGAGGCCGGCCTGGACGGGGTCGAGCTGCACGCGGCCAACGGCTACCTGCTGCACCAGTTCCTGGCCCCGGGCTCCAACCGGCGCACCGACGCCTACGGCGGCAGCCCGGAGAACCGTGCCCGGCTGGTCGTCGAGGTGGCGCACGCCGTCGCCGAGGCGATCGGCCCGGAGCGGGTCGGCATCCGGATCTCCCCCGCGCACAACATCCAGGGCGCGACCGAGGAGGACCCGGCCGACGTCGAGGCGACCTACGGCGCGCTGGTCGAGGGCATCGCGCCGCTGGGCCTCGCCTACCTCAGCGTGCTGGCCGACCCGTCGACCGAGCTCGTGCAGCGGCTGCGCAAGGACTTCGGCGGCGTGCTGGTCGCGAACACCGGCTTCGGTGAGGTCACCACCCGCGAGCAGGCGCAGGGCCTCCTGGACGACGACCTGGCGGACGCCGTGGCCGTCGGCCGGCTGTTCCTCGCGAACCCGGACCTGCCGCGCCGCTGGCAGACCGGGGCCGAGCTCAACGAGCCGGACCCGGCGACGTTCTACGGCGGCGGCGCCGAGGGCTACACCGACTACCCGTCGCTGGCGGGCTGACCCACCGCGACAGCACGAGGGCCCGGGCGGATGATCCGCCCGGGCCCTCGTCGCGTCTGCCTATTGGATCAGCCGAGGTCCATGTACGGGTACCGGTAGTCCTTGGGCGGGTCGAACGTCTCCTTGATCGAGCGCGGGGACGTCCAGCGCAGCAGGTTCTGCGGCGAGCCGGCCTTGTCGTTGGTGCCGGAGGCCCGGGCGCCACCGAACGGCTGCTGGCCCACGACCGCACCGGTCGGCTTGTCGTTGACGTAGAAGTTGCCGGCGGCGAACCGCAGCTGCTCCTGGGCCCAGGCGACCGCGCCGCGGTCCTGGGCGATGATCGAGCCGGTCAGGGCGTACGGCGCGAAGGACTCCATCTGCGCGACGACCTTCTCGTAGTCGCGGTCCTCGAACACGTGCACGGCGAGGATCGGCCCGAAGTACTCGGTGGAGAACATCTGGTCGGTCGGGTCGCCACCCTCGACCACGGTCGGCCGCACGAACCAGCCGAGCGAGTCGTCGACCTGGCCGCCGGTGAGGATGTCGAGCTTCGCGGACCGCTTCGCGCGGCTGATCGCCTTCTTGTGCTTGGCGAACGCCCGGTCGTCGATGACCGCGCCCATGAAGTTCGAGAAGTCCGTGACGTCACCCATGGTGATCGACTCGACCTCGGAGACGAACGAGTCGCGCATCTTCTTCCACACCGAGCGGGCGACGTACGCGCGCGAGGCGGCCGAGCACTTCTGGCCCTGGAACTCGAAGGCGCCACGCAGCATCGCGGTGCGGAGCACGTCCGGGTCGGCGGACGCGTGCGCGACGATGAAGTCCTTGCCGCCGGTCTCGCCGACGATCCGCGGGTAGGAGCGGTACTTCGTGATGTTCTGCCCCACCGTCGACCACAGGTGCTGGAAGGTCGGGGTCGAGCCGGTGAAGTGGATGCCGGCGAGGTCCGGGTGGCTCAGCGCCACCTCGGAGACGTCGAGCCCGTCACCGGGCAGCATGTTGATGACGCCCGGCGGCAGCCCGGCCTCCTCGAGCAGCTCCATGGTCAGGTGCGCGGCGACCTGCTGGGTCGGCGACGGCTTCCAGATCACCGTGTTGCCCATCAGCGCGGGCGCGGTGGGCAGGTTCCCGGCGATCGCGGTGAAGTTGAACGGCGTGATCGCGTAGACGAAGCCCTCGAGCGGCCGGTGGTCGGTGCGGTTCCAGATGCCGCGCGAGTTCGCGATCGGCTGGTCGGCCAGGATCGTGCGCGCGAAGTGCACGTTGAACCGCCAGAAGTCGATCAGCTCGCACGCCGAGTCGATCTCCGCCTGGAACGCCGTCTTCGACTGGCCGAGCATGGTGGCGGCGTTCAGCCGCTGCCGCCACGGGCCGGCGAGCAGGTCGGCGGCCTTGAGCAGCACCGCCGCCCGGTCGTCGAACGACAGCTCCCGCCAGCCGGGCGCCGCCTCGTTGGCCGCGGCGATCGCCGCACGCGCGTCGGTCTGGGTGCTGTTCTTCAGGACGCCCAGGACGTGCCCGTGGTCGTGCGGCTGCACGACCTGGGTCTCGGCGCCGCCACCCATCTTCTTCCGCCCGCCGATGGTGGCGGTCAGCTCCAGCGTGCGGTCCTCCTGCCGCTTGAGCTCCAGCTCCAGGGCGGCCCGTTCCGGGCTGCCCGGCGCGTAGGTGAGGTTGGGCTCGTTGACCGGAGCCGGGGGGTGGGTGATGGCGTCCATGCGGCTGATCGTGTCACGCGCCCGCGGCGGAGCCCAAGTCCGTGGTAGAGATCTGGTTCAGACCTGGTCGGTCTGCCCCAGCAGGTCGCCGATCTCCTGCGTGGCCCACCACGCGAGCTCGTGATCCAGGCACCGCTCGGTCAGCTCCTCGGCCCCGTCGCCGCCCTCGAGCAGGGCGTCCCGGGCGGCCGTGACGGCGTCCTCGGCGTCCTCGGTGTCGGCCAGCACGGCGGCCACGTGCCGCATCGGCACCACGTCGTCGACCTGGACGACGGTCGGGTCGTCGGGGTCGGCCGGCCGCGAGGACTCCACGTCGACGGCCACCACCACCCGGCGCGGGGTGTCGTCCTCGTGGAGCAGCGCCAGCGACGACTGCGCGGCGGCCGTCGACGCGGCGTACTCCCACTCCTCGTCGCCGCCGTCGGCGTAGGCCTCGCGGAGCGCCGGCGTCACGGCGTGCGCGGCGAACGGCGCGGGGCCGATGCCGTCGGAGGTGACGATGCTGCGCAGACGACCCAGCGTGCTGGGGACGTAGACACGGGTGCTCATGGGCTCACCGGCTTCTTCGTGGTCTTGCGGCCGCGCGGTGCGCGCTGTCGGCTCGGCGAGATGCTGTCGACGAGCTCCTCCAGGGACTCTGTCACGCACTGCCCGAGCACCTCGAGGTCGGGCAGCGCGTCCCGGTCGCCGTTGAGCCCGAAGAACACCCCGCCGTCGTACGACGTGACGCCGATCGACAGCGCGTGCCCCGGCAGCAGGGGCTGCACCGGGTAGGACTCGGTCATCTGGGCGCCGGCGGCGTACAGCGGGAACTGCGGCCCGGGCACGTTGGTGATGACCAGGTGGAACGGCCGCCGCGACTGCAGCGCCGCCAGCCGCGACCCCAGGGCGTGGAACGTTGTCGGCGCGAAGCCGGCCACGCCCGCGAGCCGGTCCGCCGCGACCGCGTGCCCGGTCTCCTTGTGCGCCTTGAGCGCGTAGGACACCTGGTGCAGGCGTACGACGGGCGACGACTCGCCGATCGGCAGGCTGAGCAGGTGTCCCGCGACCTGGCTGCCCAGCGAGGTCGGCTCGAGGTCGCTGTCGATCACGCTCATCGGCACCATCGCGCGCAGCGTGCGGCTGCCGTGCACCGACTCGGCGCGGGTCATCAGCCAGTTGCGCATCGCGCCGGTGATCGTGGCGAGGATGACGTCGTTGACGGTGCCGCCGTGGAAGCGCCGCACCGCCCGGTAGTCGTCGAGCGAGGTCTTCACGGTCACGAACCGGCGCTGCTGGGACAGCTTCGCGTTCACCGGCGACTCCGGTGTCGGGCGCCGGTTGGACAGCGCGCCGGCGACCTCGGCGACCCGGCCGCCCACCGCGCCGGCGGTGCGCGCGACGCTGCCGGCGTTGCCGGCGAGCACGCCGAGCGCCCGGCGGGGGTGCCGCACCGACTCGCGGACCGCGTCGACGACCAGCGTGGACGGCGCCGGCACCCTGGCCGGGTGCCAGTCGACGTGCACCGAGCCCTTGGGCTCCGGCTCGACGTCGAGGATCACCTGGCCGAGGTCGATGGTGGCCACGCCGTCGACGAGGATCTGGTGCGACTTGGACAGGATCGCGAAGCGGCCGCCCTCGACGCCCTCGATGAAGTACATCTCCCACAGTGGCCGGCTGCGGTCGAGCTGCCGGGACATGATCCGCGCGGTGAGGTCCCGCAGCTGCTCGATGGACCCGGGACGCGGCAGCGCCGAGCGCCGCACGTGGTAGGTCAGGTCGAAGTCCTCGTCGTCGGTCCACACCGGGTTGGCCAGCCGGCCCGGGACCGAGCGGAGCCGTTGCCGGTAGCGCGGCACGTACGCGATCCGGTCGCCGATGAGCGCGACCAGCCGGTCGTAGTCGAAACCGCCGGACGGAGGCTCGAAGATCTCGAGCGTCGCGTTGTGCCGGGGCGTCGTCGCGGACTCGGTGACCAGGAAGGCCATGTCGTCCGGACGGAGCCGCTCGCTCATCGTGACCCCTCTCAGGACTCGTTCAGCGGATCATGCGATTCTGACAGAACACCTGTTTCGGACGGCCGCAGGCCTTGATCGTCTGAGGAGTTCGCATGGTCTTCGCGCACGGCATCGGTGGTGCGAAGGACCTGCCCGTCCCGGCCGAGTACGCCATGGCCGGCGCCGGCGCGGCACTGGCCGTCTCGTTCATCGTGCTGGCACTCGCCTGGCGCACGCCGCGGTTCGACGCCGCCACGCACGGCCGTCCGGCCCCGGCCTGGCTGGCCGCGCTGGTGGACAGCGCCGGTTTCGCGCTCGCGCTGCGGGTGCTCGGCCTGGTGTTCTCCGGGTACGTCGTCTGGGCCGCCGTGGCCGGGCCGGACCTGCTGGTGAACCCCACGTTCGGCGTGGTCTACGTGCTGCTGTGGGTCGGCCTGGTCCCGATGTCGCTGCTGTTCGGGCCGTTCTACCGGGCCGTCAGCCCGGTGCGCACGATCCACCTCGCCTTCACCCGGCTCACCGGCGGCCGTCCCGACCAGGGCATCGCCACCCTCCCGCGCTGGGTGGGTCTGTGGCCGGCCGCGCTCGGCCTGCTCGCGTTCGTGTGGCTGGAGCTCGTGTACCCCGGCTCGACGTACCTCTCGCCGGTGCGGCTGTGGTTCGCGGGCTACCTCGCGATCACCATCGTGGGCGCCGCGGTGTTCGGCAGCGAGTGGCTGGAGAAGGCGGACCCGTTCGAGGTGTACTCCACGCTGGTCGGCCACCTGTCGGTGTTCGGGCGCACCGCGGACGGGACGCTGGTGCTGCGCAGCCCGCTCGGCAACCTCGACGGGGTGCCGGCGGACCGGGGGCTGGTCGGCGTGGTCGCGGTGCTGTTCGGCAGCACGGCCTTCGACAGCTTCAAGGACTCCAACGAGTGGCTGAGGTTCACCCAGGCCTCCGGCCTGTCCTCGACGTGGCTGAACTTCGCGGCCCTGCTGGTGTTCTGCACGGTGGTCGGCGTGACCTTCGCGGCCGCGACCATGTCGACCGGCGTGCACGAGGGACTGGGCCGTCGTACGCTCCCGGACCGGTTCGCGCACTCGGTGGTGCCGATCGTCGTCGGCTACGTCGTGGCCCACTACCTGAGCTACTTCGTCGAGGTCGGCCAGCAGACGGTCGTGCAGCTCTCGGACCCGCTCGGCAAGGGCTGGAATTTGCTCGGCACCGCGGACTGGAAGGTGTCGTACTGGATCTCGACGCACCCGACGTTCCTCGCGGTCGTCAAGGTGCTGGCGGTGGTGACCGGGCACGTGCTCGGGGTGGTCGCGGCGCACGACCGGGCGGTCAAGCTGCTCCCGAAGCGGCACCAGCTCACCGGCCAGCTGCCACTGCTGTTCGTGATGGTGTTCTACACGGTCACCGGGCTCTACCTGCTCTTCGGCGCCTGAGCCCGCGCCCCGTCGCCGGCGCCGGGTCGCCCGCCACGGCCCGGGCCACCGCCGCGAGCGCGGTGCGCAGCTCGGAGTCACCGGTCTCCGCCAGGCTCTGACCGGCCATCAGCGCCCGGTCGGCGGCCGGCCGGTCGTCGGGCAGGAAGTGCACGTCCAGCGGGGTCACGAAGCCCTCGACCATGCCGCGGATCTCCCGGTCGCTCCAGCCCAGCGACGACCGGGTGCGGTTGACCACCACCCGGGGCCGCACCCCGGGCACCAGGTCGCGCAGCTCGACCAGGCCGCGCGCCAGCCGGGCCAGGCCCACCGGGTCGGCCGCACCGACCACCAGGAGCTCGTCGGCGGAGCGTACGGCGGCCAGGGTGGTCTGGTTGCGCTGCGGGGCGGCCCCGCCGAACGGGTCGGAGGCGTCGGCCTCGAGGCTGAACCCGGTGTCGAGGACGACGTGCCCGGCCAGGTGGCGCGCCCGGTCAAGGAGGTCGTCGAACGCGGCCGGACGGACCTCCTGCCAGCGGTCCGCGCGCGGCAGCCCGGTCAGCACCCGGAGCCGATCGCCGACCTGACGCGCGTAGGCGCCGAGGCGGTCGGCGTCCAGCAGCCCGGAGTTGGCCGAGCGCGCGGCGGCGAGCAGCCCGGAGACCTCGTCGAGCACCCCGAGGTGCTGGGCGACCGCGCCGCCGTACGGGTCCACGTCGAGGAGGAACGTCTCGTGACCCGCGCGGGCCAGCTCGGTGGCGACCCCGACCGCGACCGTGGTCCGGCCGGGAGCACCGGCGGGACCCCAGACGGCCAGCAGCCGGCCGCGGGGTGCGGCGTCGCCGGCGCCGACGTCGTCGCTCTTTGCTCGCTGCTCGACACCCCGCTGGTCACCGTCCTCGACCCCGGCCTCGAGCACGGCGTCGGCGAGGTCGTCGAGCTCGGTCGCCGCGAGCACCCGGGAGACCCCGAGCCGGAGCAGCCGGTCGGTCTCGCCGCCGAGGAGGTCGTCGGGTCCGCCGACCGCCACGACACCCACGCCGTCGCGGCGCAGCGCCGCGACGCTGTCGGCGTCGAGGCCCGGCAGGTCCACGGCCAGCACGGCCGCCCCGGCGAGGCCGGTGGAGGCACTGGCCAGCAGGTCGGTCAGGTCGACGCAGCGCTTGGCCAGCACCAGCGCCGGACCGCCGCGTTCGAGCCGGTCGAGGACCTCGGCCTCCCAGCCGCCGCCGGCCGCGGCCACGAGGACGGCGACCCGGGCGGCGGGGTGGTGGCCCGTCATCGCCGCGCGGTCAGCAGGACCGTGCCGCCGGCCAGCGCCGCCAGCGACGTCGGCAGCCGCGACTGCTGGTCCCGGCCGACGCCGACGATGACCTGCCGGGTGGCCGTCGGCCCGAGCGAGGACCCGGTCCGCGGCACCGAGAGCACGGCGACGTCGTCGAAGACGAGCTCGGAGCGCGGGGCGCCCGCTGCGCCGCTCGGCGCGGACGCGTCGGTCGCGCGGTCCGGGGTCACCCACACGTCGACCACCGCGCCGACCCGCAGGGTGCTGGGGACCGCCTCGCTGTCCACCGACAGCGGGACCTCGGTCAGCGAGCCGGCCCCGGCGGTGCCGAGCGCGCCGCGGGGCACGAGCTCGCCGGCGCCGACGGGCCGCGCGAGGGTCGCGCCGGCCGGCGGCGGGCTGTCAGCGGAGAGGTAGGCGTCCGCGCCCCGCTGGTCGGCGAACCGCAGGTCCCGGCGGACCAGGTCGGCGGTCCTCAGGGTCTCCCCCGCGTTCAAGGCCCGGCGGGTGGCCCACACGCCCACGGTGGCGTCGGAGCCGCCCAGCAGCGTCGCCCCGAGCAGCGCGCACACCGCGACGATGACGACACCCACGACCAGCCGCGGGTCCCGCCACCGGGACCGCGTCGCGCGCGTCGCGGCGGGTGAGGCCGGCACCGAGCCGGGCGGACGTGCGTCGATGTCGGGTCGCCGTACTGACATGCGCCCATCATGCTCGGTTCGTCCCGTTCCGGCACCTGCTCGTCCACAGCCAAACGCGGGTCGGCGAGGCGAAACGCCGGCAAACGCTGGCATAGTGGCGCCATGTCCAGCACGCAGGGCGACCCGGGCCGTCGGTTCCTCACGCTCGCCGACGTGGCGGAGATCCTGGCCACCTCGGTGGCGCAGGTGCGGGCGCTCGTGCAGTCCGGCGAGCTGCGCTACATCCAGATCGGCGGGCGCCAGCAGTACCGCATCGAGGCGGTCGAGCTGGAGAAGTACATCGCGCGGATGTACGCCGAGTCCGACGCGAAGAAGGACCGTCGCCCGGCGCAGGCCCCCAGGGAGTGACCGGCCACCACTCGGACCTCAGCCGGACGACAGCGCGGCGACCGCCGTGAACGGCACGACCTCGACCACGCCGTCAGCCGACCGCACCTCCACGAAGTCCCGCCCGACCCGGCCGAGGACCGCGCGGGTCACCTGACCGTCCGGACCGTGCAGCACGGTCTCCCACCGAGCCTCCGCGAGCCCGCGCAGCGCCGAGGCGAGACCGAGCCGGGTGGTCAGCGGTCGGGCGGCGGCGTCGACCGCGCCGTCCGAGAGCCCGCGGGCGCGCCGTACGGCGGCGAGGACCACGACCCAGGTGCGGCCGCCGGCGTCGAGCACCAGCCAGCCGTCGCCGGTCCGCCGCAGCACCCCGTCGAGACCGCCGACGCCCCGGACGTCGAGCCACACCCGCGCACCCACCGACGCGGCGAGCCGCGCCGCGAGGTCGACCTCGGCGTACTCGGCGCGGCTCTGCTCGCTCACCAGCGCGTCCCGCTCGGCCAGCGCCAGACCGTCCGCCTGCTGCTCGAGGTCGTCGAACAGGTCGAGGA